>SXGS01462640.1_pt1 | contig 29356 bp, 31 predicted proteins | sample 3174681 | NCBI WGS metagenome assembly SXGS01 (sample SAMN11356861, study PRJNA531348) | freshwater metagenome | isolation source: freshwater sample F1-80 | place: China: Fuxian Lake, Yuxi | collected 2017-12-25 | reverse complement strand
TCGCCACTCGCTACGACAAGAATGCCTCGCAGTTCCTTGGCTTTGTGTTGGTGGCGTCAATTCGGATATGGTTGATCTGATTTTGAAGACAGGCCCTAGATATCGAAGGCGCCATCCAGGCTGATCCACGTCGTCAACGCGGCGCCGTCTGGGGCGTTCGTACCTGCCAAGTGCACGCCAGGGCTGACCGACAACCGCGAACTCAAGGGTTTCGTAAACAGCCAGTCGGTCTGGGCGTCGAACACATTGGCGGTCGGCGCATCCGACGCGGTGTACGCCTTGTATCCGAGGGAGAGGCTCAATGCCGTCGACCAGTCCGACCCGAGACTCCAACTTCGGGCGATGGTCGGGTTGAGGTAAAAGTAGCGGTATACCGAGATCGCTTCTTGAAGGCCGAGCATGTACCCGACTTTTAGGCCTGCGGTGGTGGCGCCGGACGTTCGAATCCCGACCATGGGCTCGAGGTAGGTCGGAACGAGCGTTCCTGCAGCCGCTTTGGTCGCGAAGGGGTAGACGTAGGCGGTAAGGGTGACGGTTCCGATCGGGCCGTTCTCCGAGAACGGTCGCTCAAAACCAAAGACGATGTCCTGTTCATGGCCAAGGCCGGAGGCGACGAGGTCGGGTGCATTGGAGCCGCCCAGCTGGTACCCGCCCCAATAGGCGACCCAAGCGCCGGTTTTACCGAGGTCGCAGCGGGCAGAAGGCGCCAACAAGGGGTGTTGCCGATTGGGGTTGCCGTCGGAAAATACGTTTGCGCCGCGAAATACGTATGCGGAGGAGACCGAAAGTCCGAGGGAGCAGGGGGTGTTTGGAAGCTCGGGTTGTGCGCTTGGTTCCTCCGGTTCGGTCGCAGGGGGCGGAGCTTCCGCTTCAGCGCGGACCGACGCGATTTGCGCGGAGAGATCGGCGATTTTCTGTTCCGCGGCAGCGATGCTCGGGGCCATGAGCGCGGGATCGAGGCCACCTTCCACCGCGAGCTGGAGTTTTTGAAGCTGCTCCGCTGCGGTCTGCTGTTCGACCGCCAGGGCGTCGAGCCTCGCCTGAAGCTCGGGGGTGATGGCAGGTTCTGCGGGCACCGGGGGTTCGGGTGGCGGTTCGGGCGCCAGCGACGCTTGGATCTCTGCGACTTCTTCGTGCAACGTCTTGAGATCGGCGCTCACCGCATCAAGGGCAGTACGAAGCTCCGAAACTGCAGCAAGGACTTCCGCATTCGAGGGCCCTGCCGGGGGCGGGGCGGGTCTTGACGCGGGTTTTGGTGCGGGTTTGGTGGCGGACGGTTTCGGTTTTGGTGGATCCGCTTGGGCAGCGGGAGCGAACGATAGCGCGATAGCCGAGATAAGAAGCGCTGTAATTCGTGTGTTCAATGGATCTCCTTGAGTCGGAGTTTACCAATAATAATGCAACGAGGTGGGTGTTTACCAAAGTCCCGGCAGTAACGCCTTTCGTTCTTTTGGATAATCCGGGAATTTGGAGTGGTACCAGTGGTGGTGTGTGTGTGCGCGGGGGGCCAGATTTGCGGTCGTATAGAGTGCAAACGAAAGGCCGGCCACCGACCACGTTGCGATCGCCCAGCCCGTCCATTCGAGAATTTCACCGAAGTAATTGGGACAGGTGATCCACCGGTACAACCCCCCGTGGGGGATTTTGTAGCCAGTTTCGCCGGGTTTTCGCAGATGAATCAGGACCGTGTCGGCGTGCAGGTTGATCCCAAAGCCCAGGGCAAACACAGCGAGGCCGATCCAGAGCCGGGGATCCATCTGCCAGGTGGAGTAGTCCCCGTATTCCGAAATCTGAGTGGCATTCAACCAGGAGTTGACGAGGTTGAACGCCATTCCCATGGCTGCGATGGACAGCGGCATGGGTTTCCCCTGGTTTCGAAGCCGAAACGGGAAAATGAGCGTACGATGAATATAATGGGCCTGCCAGACGAAGAGTAATAGAAGAGGGAGCATTTCGCCCGCGTGCTTTCCCTGAAGGTAGAACGCCAGAAATGCGAACACGCTGGGGCACTCCATGAGAATCCATCCCCAACGCGGCGGAATTTGTGGCCCCCAACCTCCAGTCCCATGCCGCCCATATGGGGCAGGCATCCAAACCAAGGTGGCGGCCGTGAACACGCCGGTGGCGATCACGGCGAGGGCGGCGGCGTGGTGCCAGGAGGGATCGAGCATGGGGTCCTGTGCGAGGAAAATAGTAAATCAATTGACCATATCACGTTCGCGATGGAGGCGGGATAGGCTTTCGAAAAGGGAGATCCTGATGCTGTTGACCAGTGTTTGGACCAAGGTTTCCGGTGTGAAACTCCACGCGTTGACGGCGGGAGAGGGGCCTCCGATCGTGTTGCTTCACGGGTGGCCGACACAGGCGTTTTTGTGGCGTCGGATGATGCCCCGATTGGCTGCGAAACATCGGGTGATCGCCATCGATCTGCCGGGGTTCGGGGATTCCGACAAACCCTTGGATGCCAGCTACAGCTTTCGCTACTACCGTGAAATGCTGGATGGAGCGCTGGAACAGCTCGGTGTCGCTGAGACGGGCTTGGTCGTGCACGATCTGGGGGGACCGGCCGGCCTGTACTGGGCGAGCCAACAGCCGGAACGGGTAACCAGGCTAGGTCTGACAAATACGTTGATTTATCCTGAGATTTCGTTGTTCTTGAAGGGGGTTATCCTGGGCCTCGCCACGCCCGGGCTGCGCGCGGCGGCGACGCATCCTTGGTCGATCCGCAAGGCCATTCAGGTCGGCATGGCCGACGCTTCCAAGATTTCCAAGGAGGATTTGGCAAAGTACTCTTCGCAGTTTCAGGAGCCGCAGGCTCGGCGGGCGTTGGCCAAGGCCATCACCAACTTCAGCCCAAAGGGGTTTGAGGAAGTGGCGGGATACATCAAGGCTTTGAAGGTGCCGGCCAGGATGATCTATGGTCGCCGCGATTGGGCGCTTCCGGACATCGCCAACACGGTGGCGAGGCTGCGGGCGGATCTCCCGGCGATGGAAATCACGGAGTTGGCAGATTGCGGGCACTTTCTACAAGAGGAGCGTCCGGAGGAGGTGGCGGAGATGTTGGCGGTGTTTTTCGAGGCCGAGAAGTAAAGTACTTTACTATTTGGTGGATCCGACCTGATCGAGTGCATCGGTGAGATCCCGAAGAGAAGGGTATTCGGGTAGCACGAGGGCTGGTTTGCTTCGATCCGCGGGCACCACGATGTAGGTGGGCACGCCGGTTCGCTGGTATTTTTCCAGCCAGGCGGCGATCTCCGGGTCTCCTTGTGTCAAATCGGCCCACAGGGGAATAACCGCATTCTTAGCCAGGGAAGACTGGAATTCAGGACTGGAAAGCACCTTAACTTCATTCACCTTGCAGCCGATGCTCCATTCGGCCCTGAAGTTAATAAACAGCGGCCTTCCTGTGGTTTGGGCGACGCGCTCCCCTGAGAAAGATTCCCATGGAATCGCGCTGTTCGAAACGGGAGGTACTGGCGGTATTTCGATCGTTTCCGGTTCGGCGTGTCGGCACAACGAGGCTTGTGACATGACCAGGGTGGCAAAGATCGCTTTCGAAACGGACATGCTTTCTCCAAGCGGGAGCCAAATAACGGACGGTCGAAAGGGTGTCGCGGGCGCCCAAGCCTTCGATGGATGGCTGTTAGTAGGCCGTGGTGCTAGAGTCTCCCTATGGAATCCTCTGTCGTGCAACGTCGCCCGCGTCTGATCACCGACCCCAAACAGGCCGGCGAGAGTGCGTTGCGGCTCGGTGAAGCGGTGGTTCAAAGCTACATGCGAGAGCATGGGTGTTCCCGTAGTGCTGCGCTCCGTGCGATTCACGATGCGGGGCAGATCGGTCGGGAGCATTCGGGAGTGATGAGTGATCGCTCACGTTGATCCTTTTGAATTTCTCAAAGAGGCGCTGGCGCACTTGGATGGACGGTTCTTTCGGGTGATCGGCGGACAGGCCTTGGGCTCCCTCCATCTCCCCAGAGCGACGGTCGATATTGACCTTCTGGTGGACTCCCCCGCTCTGCTGTCGGATTCGTGGCCGGCGAACCCGGATCGGGCGATCCGCCGAGCAGATAGCCCGTTGGATCCCCTGGATGCGGTGGTCGAATGGTGGCCGGACGAGGGCGATCCGCGGGTGCCGGTTCAAGTGATCGTGTTGAACCGGCCGTGGCTGACGGAACTCCTTCAGCAACCGGGCGGGAAAATCGAGCTAGGTGGCGTATTGTTGGAGGCGGTGTCTCCGGTCGCACTGGTGGTGCTCAAGGTGTACGCGGGCGGCCCCCGGGATCGGGCGGACGTCGAATTGATCGCCACTCATAAGGATTGGCCTGTTTGGAAAGCTGAGATCGAACGCCGAATGGCCCAGTTTCCGCGAAAGATCCAGAAAACCTGGGCGAAATGGAACCCTGGCGCTCAGGAATAGTAAACCCATTTACTATCCCGCCGAGCGGCTTTCCAACGCCAACAACGCCCGTTTGCGTCCGCTCCCCCATCGGTACTGACCGATCACTCCGGTCCCTCGGATCACCCGATGGCAAGGGATGAACACCCCGATCGGGTTCGCAGCCATCGCCGTACCCACCGCCCGGGAAGCCCGCGGATGCCTCGAAAGCTGCGCCAAACCCTGATAACTCAGCATCGAACCCTCGGGGATCTGAAGCAGGGCCTGCCAGATCTTCACCTGAAAAGGGGTGCCTTTGAGTAGGAACGAAAGTGGTTTTGGGGCTTTTCCGGCCAGGCGAGCGTCCAGTTCGCGCGCGTACGGCTCCAGAAAGGCCGGGGACTCGGAAAAGGTGGCTCCGTCCCAACGTTGTTGAAGATCGCTCAGCGGATCCTCCCCCTCCATTACAAACGTCAGTCCGCATAATCCACGGTCGGTCGCGGAAAACAGGGCCTGTCCAAACAGGGTTGGGAGAATCGCGTAATGAATGCAGATCCCTCCCGCTTTGAACTCTCCCGGGGTCATTCCCTCCATGGAAACGAACAGATCGTGCAGTCGACCTGCTCCACTCAGGCCGACGCCGTGGCTCGTCGAGAGTAGGCTTTCGGAGCGAGCCAGCCGTTCCTTGGCTTTTTCCAGGGTTAACGCCTGAAGGAACGTCTTGGGAGTCACGCCGACATACGTTTGAAACAGCCGCTGAAAATGAAATTCACTCAGTCCTGCTGCATTTGCGGTGTGTGAAAGCGAAGGCTGAACCTCAGCGTTATCGATCAGGTACTGGATGGCTCGTTGAATTCTCGCGTAGTCGGCGGGGCTGGGCTCAAACACGTCGTCCAACATCGGCTCTCCATGCCTCAGTCTCACCCGGAGCTCCGTTCGCAACGACCCGAATCTTGCGCGGAACCGATCGATCTAGTCCGCCGACCGCTCCACGCGGGTTCCCGACCGTTGGCGCCGGATCCGCCCGTTGCTCCCTCTGGATCGGCGTAAGTTGTTCGTGGAGGCCCCATGGACACCCAACGCGCGCTCGATCTGACCTTGTTGCTCCCTACGGTACCGCTGTTCGCCCCGCTGATCGCGGGATTAGCGGCGGTGGTATGGTTGGTGGATGGCGGCCCGGTGTTCTTCACCCAGGAAAGGGTCGGAAAAAATGGCGTTCCTTTTCGGATCCACAAGCTTCGCACCATGACCACCGAGCCCGATCCCAAAGATCGGCGCCCGACAAATCTGGGTTTGTGGCTGCGTCGACGCGGTTTGGATGAACTTCCGCAGTTGTACGACGTATTCTGTGGCTCGATGAGCCTCGTTGGACCACGCCCCTTGCTTCAGAGCGACATCGACCGGTTGTCGGCGAGTACACCTGGTTTTGAGGATCGGCTGGCGTCGCGCCCAGGACTGACTGGCCCGGCTCAGGTGTGTCAGGCCCAAGGCCCGGCCGCCACCGCAAAATTGGATGGGTTGTATGCAAAGAACCGTTCGGTTCGCATCGATCTCGGGATCCTGCTCCGCACCGCGCGGATGAACCTGATCGGCAAGTCCCGCGGCAAATGGTCGTCCGAGCGCGCGATCGCGCGGCTTACCGCGTGAATCTGCTTCAATCCTTTACTTCCACGGTGAGAGGGCTGATTCAGCCCCGCCGGGCGGCCGCGATCGCCGTGGTTTCGATTCCGATGTTGTACACGCAAAAAGCGTGGTCCATCGGGGATGAGTCGTTGAAGGTGGGGATCATTTTGATCTCGGCTTCCCTGCTCATCGGCCCCACCGCGTGGCGGTGGTTGGGCCCCTTCGAACGTCAAGTTTCTTGGCTTCCGTTGCGACTTTTGCTGTATACGGCGATCGGAATCGCCACGGTGTACGGAACAGCGACGTTTGGTCCGCCGCTTTTTGGCGCTCGGGATACCTTTCTGACCGCCCGGTCAACGATTCCGGTGTTGTATGGCATGTTTTTGGTCGCCGGTTGGGGCTTGGGCCGCGACATCGATTTGGAGCTGTCGGTCGAACGGGAGCGGGCTCGGGCGGCTTCTCTCACCCGAGAGAAGGAAAAAGCAGAGTTGTTGGCCGTTCGCAGTCACCTCGATCCGCATTTTCTGTTCAATACGTTAAACGCGATCGCCGAATGGTGCCAGCAGGATCCTGCCGTTGCCGAGAAGGCTTTGGTCCAATTGGCGGACATCCTCCGTACCGTTCTTGGCGCCATTCGCGATCCAGCCTGGCCCTTGTCGCGCGAGATCACGCTTTGTATGGATGTTTGTGCGTTGCATCGCATCCGTGATCCGGAGCGCTTTGTGGCCATTCTGGAGGGAGAAATACCGCAAATGGACATACCGCCGATGTTGCTGCTCCCTCTGGTCGAAAACGCGATGAAACATGGTCCAGGGGCGGGTCATCGGGGCCCCGTCATCTTAAGGGTCACTTCAAATTCCGAATTCTTTGCATTCAGCGTTCAGAACCCGGGTGCGTTCAAAGGGCGCCGTCCCGGTGGCGAAGGGATCGCGATGGTTGAAAAGCGGTTGGAGCTGACTTATGGCGGTTCCGCCCGGCTCGACATCCGCGCCGAAGGCAACACCACGGTGGCGGAAGTGCGCATTCATCATGGAGTTTCATTGTGAGAGTGGTGATCGCCGACGATGAACTCATGGCCCGCCAACGGCTGGAGCGGTTGGTCCGCGCGATCCCCGATGTTCAGTTGATCGCGGCCTGCGAGTCCGGCGGCGATGTGCTGGAGGTATTGCGCAATGAACCGGTCGATCTGTTGCTTTTGGACATCGACATGCCCGGCCTGTCGGGCCTCGATACCGGCGCTCTCTTGGGGTCCGATGGGCCGAAAGTCATTTTTGTAACGGCACATCCGCAGCATGCGCTTGCAGCCTTCGGAGTGGGTGCCACCGACTACCTGCTGAAACCCATCGATGTTCCGCGCCTTCAGGCAGCCCTGGATCGCGTTCGCAAGAGCTTCGCGCCTCGCGCGCTGGATGACGCTCCGATCGCGCTGACTTCGCCCCGCGGCGTCCGATTAGTAAAGCCGCTTGACATTACCCACGCACTCTTCGACGGCACAGTCGTCGAGGTTCATGTCGCCGAAGGCCGATTTTTGACGGAGTGCAGCCTGCAGGAATTGGAGCACCGCCTTCCCGAAGATCGGTTTGTGCGCATCCACCGGCGGGCGTTGGTCAACCTGCACCATGTGGACCTGCTCGAACCGGTCGATTCCGGTGGTTATCTCGCTCGGCTCAAAACCGGCGAAAAGGTTGCCGTTTCGCGTCAGGCGGCCAGGGCGCTGCGAAAGCGGTTTGGCTTGGCGCGGGGTTCGGCCGCTGAAGGCGAAGACGAGGGATAAAGGACATTTCGCTCCACCTCGCGGATCAGCGCCCAAGAACGCGCCGCGACCGCGTCCGGTGGAATGCGAAAAGCCCGGAGCGTCGCCAAGTGATCGAGCAACACGACACTGAGCGCCGCCGAAGCGATCGTCCGCCAGGCCACCGAAAAAGCCCGCTTTCTTAGTTGCGTCTGCGTGGCAGCGCGAAAGTAGGCTGTATGAAAGGCGAGGTGCTCGGTTTCGTCTTCGCAGAGTTGTCCCAGAGCGCTCTTGAGTCCGCATTCGGGCAACGCTTTCATCAGTTCGCCGTAGAAGGTGATGCCGACGACCTCCGCGGCGGTGAGCACGGTCAATTTCAGTTCGATGCCCATCGCGCGACGACCGTACAAAAACAGCCGTTCGGTCCAGTTTTCGTTTAGGGTCTTCCCTCCCAATTCGCCGAGGGCGTTGGTCAAGATGCGCGCGTGCCTTCCTTCCTCGCGAACGAACAGCTTCAGCGCCGCGCGGTAGTCCTCGTCAATCCAAGGTTGTTCGAAGGTGTCGATGTCCTTGGCGATCCGGCCTTCGCCGCCTTCGCCCGCCTGAAAAATGGCCAACGATCGCGACAATGCCGCCCATTGGTCCGCCGGAAGCTCGGGAGCTTCGGTGCCCGGCAACGGGCGGGTGGCGGTAAACTCAAAGTGTCGGCGCCATTCGGTCCACATGTTCAACCTCCGTGTACCTTTGTACGCCGGTTGCGGGCCGTCTCAGGATGGGTTCGCCGTGAGCGGTCGGGGATCGATGCCGACCGGTTCGAACTTCCTCTGAGCGGTCGGGGTGGCCCGCCCTTTGGCCTTCGGCCGCGGACGTCGGTTGTCCTTCGGGCTCGGCATCCGCCTCGGTTGGCGCTTCGCGCCGAACCCGCACTTCGTGCGGCCCTTCGGCCCACCTGCCACATCGTCCCGAATTGTCCCGTTCTGCAGTTCGCGGTCGCGGATGGGCGTGTTCGACGCTATCTTGCGTTCCGGAGGGTGTATGCTCGACAAACTCAAGGAAAAGGCGGCTTCAATCGCCAATCAGGTGCTTCACGGTGCGCCTCCGGACGGCGAAGTTCCGGCCTCCCTCGCTGAAGTGCCGCTACCGCTTCCCGATGGTTCCAACCTGCCCTTTTCCGAATTGGAGGGAAAGGTCGTGCTGTTCGTGAACGTCGCGAGCCGGTGCGGGTTGACGCCGCAGTATTCGACCCTCGTCAAACTCCATCAGGACCTGGGCCCGAAAGGATTTCAAATTGTTGGTGTTCCTTGCAACCAATTCCTAGGACAAGAGCCTGGCACCGCAGAGCAGATCGCTGAATTCTGTTCTGTCACCTATGGGGTCGACTTTCCGTTGCTCGAAAAGCAAGAAGTCAACGGCAAAAACCGCAGTGTCCTTTACCAATGGCTCATCAAGGGCTCCGGGGATCCGGCGGACATCAAGTGGAATTTCGAGAAGTTCCTCGTCGGCCGTGATGGCAAGGTGGTCGCCCGGTTTGCGCCGAAGACGGTTCCCGACGCGCCCGAGGTCACCCAGGCGATCGCTGCCGCGCTCGGCTAGATTTTCACTCTTGACGCGTCAAGAGATTCGCAATTCTGGAGGAGGTTCGCTTTCAAAGTGAACCTCCTTTTGCGTGGTGGGATGCCGAAATCCGATCGTGTGCGCGTGCAATTGGTAGCCGAGATCGCTCGGAAACGCGCGCACATCCTCCCGGGCCAGCCCTCCGATGGCGTACAAGGGATCCCCCACCAACGGAAATCCCGCCGCCGCAAGGTGAATGCGGATTTGGTGCGGCCTTCCGGTCGCAATGCTCGCGGAGATCAAGGTGGTGTCGCCGCGCAATTCCAGGGGGCTGACCTGCGTCAAAGAGGCCTTTCCCTGGGGAGATGCGGCCATCAGACTGCCGAGGATCGGGTGCGGCACCGGGCCGATCGGCGTTTCGATGGTGCGCTCGGATTCGAGACAACCTTGGACCAACGCCCGATACACCTTGGTTACCTGATGGGCTCGCCAGGCGGCTTGAAGCGCACTTCTGGCGAGCCCGGTCCGGGCAAACACCACCAAACCGGAGGTTCCCCTGCCCAAACGATGCATGGGCGTGGCTTCGGGGCATTCCGCCCGTACCCGGGCCAGGAGGGTGTGCTCCAGAAACCCACCCGCGGGGACCGTAGGTAGCCCGCTGGGTTTGGAGACGATGAACAGATCCTCGTCGATGTAGATCCGCGCAAAGTGGAGGGGAACCTCTGGTTCCTCCCAAGGTGGCCGTGCCCATCGCAGCCAGTCTCCGGCTTGAAGCACCCGATCCGGCGAGGCAACCGTGCCGTTCACCTCGACCTGCCCGTCGATCAACCGTTCGCGCCATTCCAATTCTGTGGAGTGGGCGTAGGCGCTCTGCAAATACCGAAGCGCCGTTCGCCCGTGAGCGCCCTTTTCGATCTGCTCTTCGTACACAAACCCGTGGTTCAGGGGGCACTCATTGGTAAAGTAATTGACGATTACAGCGGGATCGGCACCGGGGTGTAGATTTCATAAGCGCCGGTCACCAGATAACCGTCGGCGTCGTAGATTTCGTTGCTCGGTCGATATTCGGCGTCGGTGCTGTATTCGGTGTAGGCGAGGCCGAGGGCGTGGGTGGTCGTGGGCGAGCCGTCGCCGTAGACGATGCCTCCACCCGCGAGGACATCCTCGAAGTCCTCCAGATTCTCCGAGATGAAGTCGGACATTTCGTCGGATAGCACCCCGATGGTGGCGCCCTGGATCGCGAGATCATCGAACAACGCCAGCACTTCGTCCTCATCGCACTCGTCCGGGGCTGCGGCAGAGATTCCGGCATCGATGTCCGCTGCCTCGGCCCAAACACCGTCGTGGTAGCCGTTGTCGTACGTCCAATATTGGTAGAGTGGTGCTTCAAAGGTAAACACCACAGGGCATTCGAGTCCATCCTTGAGGAAGGTGACGATCCCGATCGGCCCGTACTCAGCGTCGCCGATGGCGACATCGGGGAAAGTACCGGCGTCGTGGTCCCACCCAAAGATGACGTCTACCGTGTAACTTTCGAAGTCACCTGTGGGATGTTCGGTGGCGGAGGTGTCCTCGCCGGAATCCTCAAGCCCCGCTTCGATTTCGGACCAGGGCTGGGTGATCAGTGGTAAACAGCCGGCGAGCAATGGGAACATCAGCAGATGACGTGGCACGGGGACCTCGCAAAGGAGGCACCGATGTACACGTTTGACCCGGTCTTGACAGTCCCACATTGTCCCAGATTGCATCAGGGACGGTGTAACGCCTACAGATCGAAGGGTTCGACCGAGAAGATTTGGTACAGGCCCGTCTTCAAGGCAAGGTCCTCGTCGTAGATCTCGGGGTACACGAGGTTTGAGCCGTTGTCGCTGAGCTCGTCGAAGGCGATTGTCAACATCTTGTCGATCTCCGGTTCGCCGGAACCGAACAGGATTCCGCCGCCGAAGACCGCACCACCATGATCGGGGAACTCCTCCTCAGCCACGTCCACCAAACCGGCGTCGATGATCCCCGCGGTAGCGCCTCGGATATCCAGATCTTCGAACGCGTCCATGGTGGCTTCGCCGTCGCAGTCCTCTTCGGTGGCGGTGGTCAATTGCGCATTCAGACTCCAGCCGACACTTTGATGCCGTCGTGCCAGCCGTCGCCGAATTGCCAGTATTCGTAGGAGGGGTTTTCGAAGGTGAACAATACGACGCAGTCTTGCGACCCGTCGTGGAAGTTCACCGATCCGAGGGTGGGGAGGGTATCGCCGTCCATTTCAAAATCCACGAACTCCTTGGTGGAGTTGTTCCATCCCAATGCAAAATAGGCATCCCAACTTTCGAAATCACCATTGCTCGGGCCTTCTCCGGTGTCACCACCTTCGTCCGTATCCAAGCCCGCTTCAATTTCCGACCATTTTTGCGGGATAATTGGCCAACATCCCGTGCAAATCAGCGATAACCATAACATGCGTTGCAAGGCACACCTCAAGGAGCCCTTTGGCATACGCTGAGGAATTTAGGTCCGCAAGTTACAAGTCTGTCTCGCCGTGTTCCAAAGTGTCCCACAGATGAGGTCGCTGTAGCGGGTGGCGGGGTAGGTCGGGTATCCACCGGTTCGGTTGACAACCCCATCGTTCTGTGAATCAGTGGATGGGCTGAAATTCGGTGTAATGGATTTCGAAATTGAACGGCCTATATCCGTTCAGGAGTGCATCATGTGGTTGTGGATGTTGGCATCGGCTTGGGCGGGAGAGTGCACGGGTACGGTTCCCGTGGCGGACGTTTCCTCGGCGGCGGATGAGGTTTTTTTGGCATTTGCGGCGGTAGACGAGGAGGCCTTGGTCGCTTCCACCGATCGCATTTTCCAGGATTTACCCTGCGTTCATGAGAACTTTTCGGCGGCGGATGCCGCCAAGGTGCATCGCGCGATCGCCCTACGCGCGTTTTTTGAAGGTCGGGTGGATGACGCGAAATTTGGTTTAGCAGCGGCATTTCGTGCTGCTCCCGGTACTGCATTGTCTGCTCGGATTGCGCCCGAAGGTGGAAAATTGTGGCGACTGGCCGAGGAAGCGTCGATTCTGGCTGCAACACCCTCGCCGCTGTCGATGCGTCTGCGGATTGACGGCGCAGAAACCTCGGAACGAGTAGTGGAATGGCCGGCTTTGGCGCAACTTTCGGGGTCGCCGGTACAGACCGCTTGGCTAACGCCGGGGTCGGCGCTCCCTTCGGGATGGGCTTCGGCGTCGGTGGTGGCGGATGTTCCGTTGGTGGTGGACGAGCCCGTGGTGGACGAGCCCGTGGTGGCGGTGACCGAGACCACCGACGACGGGTGGGACGATGATTGGGATGCTCCTAAGAAGAAAAAGGAGAAAGAGCCTAAGCCTGAGAAGGTGAAGGAAGAGAAGGTCGAAAAGGTCAAAGAAGAGAAAGTCAAAGAAGAGAAGGTGACCAAGGCCGATGTGGATGAAGACGAATACGACCTCGGCAATACCAAAGTGAAGAAAGAGAAGTCCGGTAAAAAGAAGTCTGCAACGGGGCTGTGGGTGGGAACCTCTGTTACCGCCGTGGCTGCTGCAGGCCTGTTTGGAACGTCCGCCTACATGCGCGGTCAGTTCGACGAGGATCCTACGAAAGCAAAATATGACATGACGAACGGTACTTTTTACGGGTCGATGGGCGCAGCCGGTCTGACCGTTTTGCTCGGTGGCTTTGCCATCGCAGGGAGTTTCTAATGGCACTCGGAACCAAGGGTAAAATTGCGATTGCGGTGGTCGGCCTCGGGTTGGTCGGCGCGATGGCCGTCGCTGCATTGGGTGTCGTCGGCGTCGTCGGTGGCGCCGGCGGGCTTTACTACTACACCAACCAGCGGCAGGAAGCGGCGATGGCCGAGCGCCTGCAAGCGGAAGAGCAAGCCGTGCAGGAGCGAGAACAGGCTGAGCGAGACGCTCAGGCTCGCGAGGCGCAGGAATTGGCCGATCTGCAAAAAGCGCTCCCCGGTGGCCTTGAAGTAGTCCCGGTGAATGATGAGCCCGCCGTGGTCGAGCCGGTCGCTAAAGTGGAGCCTACTCCAAGCGCATCGAAGGATGAGAAGTTGGCCATCGCCGAGCCCAAGAAGGCCGCCGAGCCCAAGAAGTCCGCCGAGCCGGTGAAGGCCTCCGAGCCCACCAAGGTGGAAGCGACCAAAACCGCCGGCGCTGGTTCGATGGCCCGGGTGAAGGCGTCGGGAGCGGATGTCGCGTTGGTGGGCGACGGCGGCCGGTTCGCGGTGCCTGCGTCGGTTCCCGAAGGAAAGTACTCGATTGAGGCTACCTTCCCCGGTGAGCAGCCGGTGAAAGTGGGCAGCGTACGCGTGCCCGCCTCCGGCGAAGTGAAAATCTCCTGCAATTCGAATTTGGGTCTTTGTAAGTCCGAATCGAACTGATTCCTAAGTATTGACGCGTCAAGAGAGGATGGCGAAAGCGATCCCTTGACGCGTCAAGTTTTTTGGGGGCTCCGCTGTGAGGCGACCAGTGCGACGCCCAACACGACCAGTCCTGAGCCGAATGCGGTGGTCCAATACACAGGTTCATGGCGCAGGGTGACGCCGAGGGCTAGGGCGATCACCGGGGTGATGTACGACACCAAGCTCAACTTGTGCGCTTCCACCGTCCGTAACAGCCAGAAGTAGATTCCGAATCCCAGGGTGGTGCCGATCGCCGCCAGGTACAGGATGCTGGCCACCGCGATGGGCGTCCAATGAAAAGTTGCGTTTCGTTCGGTGATTCCGGCGACGATGCTGATGATAAACGCTCCGAACAGCATGGAGTTGCGGTTCAACTCCATGGAACGGACGTCTTGCCCGTACTTTTTGATGAGGGTTGCACCGGCCGTCGCTGCGAGCGGTGAAACAAGAAAGAGAAGGCCGGCTTTCCAGGCCTCCGGTCCCACAGCGCGCACGTCGGTCCAGAACAGCGCGACGATCCCGGCAAAACCGATGGAGAAACCTAGCCATTGGCGGGTACTTAACGGCGCTCCTTTGAGAAACAACCGGGTGGCGATCGCGGTCATCATCGGCGCGCTCGCCCACAACACCGCCGACAATCCAGAGGGAAGCTTTGTTTCGCACCAATAGACGATGCAGTACGACAGCGCCATGTTGAGCGCTCCCGATGCCATCCACAAAGCGGTGGATGGGGAGTTTCCTTTCTCCGAGCCTCCAAACCATGCGACCACGGCCGCCATCAGCCCACCGGCGATCCAGAACCGGATCGCCGCCGAGGTAAACGGAGGAAGATGGTCCAATCCGCCACTGATCACCATCCACGTGCTGCCCCAAATCAGGCACATGACGGCCCCGAGGGCCAGGATCACCGGGGTGGAAGGACGGGAGGACATGGGCGGGGATTATCGCGTCGACGGTGGGGTGGGGTGCCACGGGCTACAACCGGATCGGTCATGGCGCCGGTACGATGAGATGGGAGGCGGTGATGCGGACGTGGAAGTTGGCCGTGTGTTGCGTGGGAATTGGCTGTGGAACGCCAGAATCCCAGGGGGTGGATTCGGAGGATTCGGGCGCGTTGTTCCCCGACATACGTGGGTACCACCGTCCGCTGTTTAAACCGGGCGATTGTCCGGAAGATTTCAACTGTTCCCAATGGGTGACTTTGTGCCCGGATGGCCGTGCCCTCCTCCTGGTTACGGATATCGGCAACCAGGGCCACTATGCGTTGTACGACGAAACACTGGTGTTCACCGCCGATGCAGCCGGGGATGTCGAAGCGATGGAGTTTGTGGTGGTGCCGGAGGACGACATTTTGGTGGACCTGGACGGAAACGTTTGGGCCCGCGACGATTCGCCCGAAGTAGAGTTTTGTACAGAAGAGGTGCCGGGTTGAGTGGACTCGGTGGCCCGAGTCGCTCTTGCCGCGTCAAGGGAAAACAGAGCCAGCGCCGTCCAAATCAAACCAAACATCACCGCATGCCCTGCGGTGACTGGCTCACCGACCACGCCAACCGCCACCGCAAACTGTAGGGTTGGGGTCACATATTGCAGAAGTCCCAGGGTAGCGTACGGGAGTCGCCGCGCGGCGATAACGTACAACACCAATGGTAACAGGCTTACAAAGCCGCCCAACGATAGAATGCCGTGGGTGGTGAGGTCGAGGCTCGGGTGCGGGAACAACAGGTAGAGAGCGCCGGGAATGCCGATCATCGTTGACTCGAGCAGCGATCCCAGCAACGGGTCCATGTCCAACTTCTTTCGCAGCAGGCCGTAGACCGCAAACGAGCCCGCCAAATACAGACCGAGCCATGGGATTTCGGCGCTGCGAAGCACGAACTGAAGGACGCCGACCGTGGCGAAGGTGATGGCGATCTTTTGAACCGGGCGGGGGCGTTCACGGAGAAACAGCACCCCGAGAGCGACCGCCACCAACGGACAGATGAAATACCCCAGAGATCCTTGCATCACATGACCGGTGGTGACGGCGACGATGTACGCCGCCCAATTGCTTCCGAGGACCAGCGCGCTCAGTGCGAGCATCGGCAGCTGTGTTCGTCGGGCGGAACTGTGCCACCATTCGGAAAACGACCGCCGGTAGAACAAAATCAGTATGGTGACCGACAACGCGGCGGACCAAGACGCGCGGTACGCAAGGATCTGTGCTGGGTCGACGTGGGTAAGCAGTCGAAAATAGAGTGGGAAAATGCCCCAAAGTCCAAAGGCGCCCAGCGCAAACCACAGGCCGTGTCGAACGTGCATCGCATTCTCCTGTCCCCAGCCTAGGCCCGTGCGGCGGCACCGAACAGATGCAGTTAGAGTGATTTGTAACCAGTACAGTTCATCCTGGAGAAACTGTACTGGTCGGAAAGTGTGCGTCTGTACTGCTCCATGGGAGATCGCATGTTGTACACCCAGGTGGCCGATCGTATCGCCGGCTTTATTGAGTCCGGAACCCTTCGCGCCGGAGAGCGGGTGCCGAGTGTGCGCAAGTTCAGCGATCAGCAGCGGGTAAGCGTCTCGACCGTGCTGCAGGCGTATACTCTGTTGGAAAGCCGAGGATTGATTGAGTCGCGTCCGAGAAGTGGGTACTATGTGCGGGCCCGGCAGGCCCCCCCACCGGAACCGCGCGTTTCACCGACACAACATGTGCCGGTTCGTGTCGAGACCGCGGCAACCACCCTCAGAATCTTCGAGAGCGAAAAGGAGGGAACGCTAGCCTCTTTGGCCAGTGCGTTGCCTTCGCCAGAATTGTTCCCTACCCAGGGGCTGATTCGGGCGATCGCGAAGGCTTCCCGTACCCTCGGCGCGGGGATGCACCGGTATGAGTATGCACCGGGACATTTGCCGCTACGGAGACAGATAGCCAAGCGGTCATTGGAGATGGGCCAGGCCCTTTCCGCGGACGAGATCATCATCACCGTCGGTGCGATGGAGGCGCTCAACCTCTGTTTACGCGCGGTCGCTCAGCCAGGGGAGGTGATCGCGATCGAGTCGCCCACGTATTTTGGGATCCTACAGGTGATGGAGAGCTTGGGATTGCGGGCGATCGAAGTGCCCACCCATCCTCGGCTCGGGATGGACGTGGATGCGCTCGCGCGGTTGTTGGCGACCCAGCCGATCAAAGCGGTGGTGGCGATGCCGAGCTTTCACAATCCGCTCGGAAGCTGCATGCCCGACGAACGCAAACAAGCCCTGGTGGAACTGCTCGAACGGCACCGCATTCCACTGATCGAGGATGATGTGTACGGGGATCTGCCCAGTGCGGGCGAACGTCCGCGCACGGCCAAATCCTACGATCGAACCGGAAATGTCCTTCTGTTGTCGGGATTCTCCAAGAGCTTCAGTCCCGGCGCGCGGGTGGGATGGGTGGCGCCAGGACGCTTCTTTGAGGAGATCAAAACGCTGAAATTCATGAATACGATCGCCACCCCCACCTTGATGCAGGCGGCGGTGGCGGAATTTATGCACAGCGGAAGCTACGATAGGCATCTTCGTCGGTTGCGGGCGAAGTTTGCCGAGCAGGTCGCGCAGGTGGGCGATACGGTGAGCCGATTCTTTCCCGAAGAAACGTGCGTTTCCCGCCCCACGGGTGGATATGTACTTTGGGTGGAGCTGCCCGCCTCGATCGATGCTTTGGAACTGTACGATCGGGCTGTGGCGAAGAGGGTACGCTTTGCGCCGGGACCGATCTTCTCGCCGAGCGGTGGGTTTCGAAGCTGCATTCGGTTGAATTGCGGGTTTCCCTACACCGATCAGACGGAAGAGGCGGTGAAAATCCTAGGAAGATTGGCTGGGAATCTAGCGAAAGGAACGATGGCTCAAAGCGCCGGTGGGTGAGGGTCCCACCGGCGGATCAAATGGTCAGTCGGTTGACCATTTGGCGATCACCTGGTTAAATCCACTTCATACGTACCATAATCGGAGGTTGCGGTGCCGGTGATCTGCGTCCCGCCTTCGGTGCGGGCGATCCCGTTCGGTCCGGCCTCCAGCTCGCCTTCCAGGCTGAGGTCGAGCAAAACCGGTCCCTCCAAGTCGTCGGACATCCAAACTTCGCCTTCGAACGACCCTGACAGGGTACCGTCCGGGATCCCGCGGAGGCTTAAGTCCAGGGTGAGGGGCGACTCGCTGTCGTACACCACCGCGAAAATAACGTCTGAGTCGGAGGTATCGTCCAGGTATCCGTCCAGGACCACATCCAAGCGAAGCTCCTTGTTGTCCGAGGAGCCTTGGTCCACCTGGCCCGACACGGTGATCGAACCTTCTAGATCGCCGTTCGCGGATTGCGCGTCGATGTTCGCGCTGGATGCGGCGTTGTAGCCGTCCATACCGAGGTTGAGCCCTCGGGTTACCGCGGTGTCGAGACCGAGGTAGGCCCTCCGTGCGTCCGCTTCTGAGTGAACTCCCTCGGGATTGCATGCTGCTGAAAGTAAGATAAAACCGAGCAAATCGTTTATTTTCATTCGGCTTGAATAAGCACTGAAATGGGGATGTCAAGGACCTGTCGGGGCGTTAGTCCCGACTGTTCCCGGAAAGAGCGCTGAACCGATCCGATTTCGCGATATTCGACTTGACTCCGTTGGCCGCCGGAGTACGATCATGGAGGTGGTGCGCCGAACGGTAGGGCCCGCATCGCCAGCCTCGCTCTACACAAGCTCAAAAGAGCATTTCATCACCCCGCGCGCGACCGCGTGGCCTCGGTGTTGCCTCTCGACAACCTCCCGTTCCCTCCGCGTTGGCCGGGGTGGGAGTCGACGATGTCATTCATCGAAGGTCTATTTTTGGCAACCGTCTTCGGCGGTGCCCTGGGCGCAGCCTTGCTTTGGGCGTCCGGCATGATCCGCTACGTGCCCAACGACAAGGTGGGTATCTTGGAAAGGGTGTTTTCGTTTAAGGGATCGGTCCCGGATGGATTCATCGCGCTGGAGGGTGAAGCCGGTTTTGACCCGGCGGTGTTGCGTGGTGGTTGGCATCTGTTCTTCCCGTTCCAAGTCCGAGTGCACCGCATGCCGTTGGTCACGGTTCCACAGGGCACCATCGGGTACGTCTTTGCCCGCGACGGACGCCCGCTCGCGCCGGATCAGGCGTTGGGCCGAAATGCGGCTGACGAGGACTTTCAGGATGTGCGTGCGTTTTTCTCGCGGGATGGTCAGCGTGGCCCGCAACGTCGGGTGCTTCGAGAAGGAACCTACGCGATCAACCTGGCTCAATTCGCGGTGTTCACCGAAGGCCGGGTGTATGCGCTGCCGTTGGCGCCCAACGACCGGCCGATGTTCGAGGAGATGTCGCGCAGAATCCAGGAACGCGACGGCTTTCGGCCGATCCTGATCCAGGGCGGCGACGACGGTATCGGCGTGGTGACGGTTCACGACGGGCCGGCGCTCGAATCGGGCGAAATCATCGCCCCGACCGTGGAAGGGCACGATAACTTCCAGGATCCAGAGCGGTTTTTGGCGGCCGGCGGTCGACGCGGTCGACAGCTTCAGGTGTTGGCCGAGGGAACCTGGATTTTGAACCGCCTGTTTGCGACTGTGGAACGGGTCCCGAAAACCGTAGTCGAAGTTGGATATGTCGGCGTCGTGGTCAGCTACACCGGCAACGTCGGCTCGGACGTATCGGGGCACGACTACAAGCACGGTGAGTTGGTGGAGGTCGGTGAACGCGGTGTTTGGCGAACTGCGCTGCTTCCGGGCAAATACGCCTTCAATACCTACGCGGGCAATGTGATTTTGGTTCCGACCACCAACTTCATTTTGAAGTGGACCAAAGCCGAGGTGGGATCGCACCGTTTCGATGAGAACCTAACCGAAGTGTCGCTGATTACGCGAGATGCTTTTGAGCCGCATTTGCCTCTTTCCGTGGTCGTTCACATCGACTATCGAAAAGCGCCGCTGGTCATCCAACGTTTCGGCGACGTGAAACGCTTGGTCGAACAGACGCTCGATCCGATGGTATCCGCCTATTTCAAAAACGTGGCACAGACGCGCACCCTGATCGAGTTGATTCACGATCGTAGCGAAATTCAGGATCGGTCGTCGGAGGAGATGCGGGAGAAGTTCATCAAGTACAACCTTGAATTGGAAGAGGTGCTGATCGGTACGCCCGGGTCGGACGCTGGGGATGACGCGATCGAACGCATCTTGGGCCAGATCCGTGCCCGTCAGTTAGCGGACGAACAGGTGGAAACCTATTCCCGCCAACAGAAAGCGGCGGTTCAAGAACGGGAACTCCGCGAGGCGGAAGCCAAGGCCGAGCAGCAAAAACGGATCACCACCTCGGAAATGGGGATCGTGGTCGAAGGCAACGAGGGTAAAGCTGCGTATCAACGTGCGGTTCAGCAGGCCGCGCAGATCCGAACCCTGGCCGAAGCGGACGCCGAAAAGATCGCCCGCATTGGTATCGCCCAAGCATTGGCCACCGAAGAGCAGATCCGCGCCTGGGGTGGGCCGCGGTACCAAGTGATGCAGCAGGTCCTCAACCGGTTTGCGGAGGCCGTTGAAAAAGGTGGGATCGAGGTTGTTCCTCGGGTGATGGTGGGGAACGCGGGCGGAAATGCGTTTGAGAGCCTGCTCACGGTGCTGATGTCGCAAACGCTCGATGCCACCGAAGGCTCGGCTCCGGCGTCCGAAGCGGCGTTGGCGATGCGGGAGGCGCTGAAAACCCAGATCGCGAAGGCGGCTCATCCTTCGTGAGCGAGCGCCAGGCGGCCAGAGGGCGAGCGCAGCGAGGTTCGAGGGTAGCGAGAACCGAGGGCGAACGCCCGAGCCCGTCGGACGCCGACCCGCAGGGGGGCGCCCCAATAGGAGACTGGATAGTAAACCACTTGAATATCAAGTAGCTTACTTATTTTGAGAATCCGCCTACTCTGGGCAATCCCAGACAGTGTTGATCACCGTGTCGAATTCGCCGTCCCCGTCGCGGTCGGTGGAGCGGGTGATCGTGCGGCCGAGATCGTCCCGAACCCAGGTTTGTAGGCGGTCGATCACGCCGTCGCCGCCGTAGTCGGAGGTGGACTCGATCATCCAACCGGCGTCATCGTAGGCGTAGGTGGTGAGGAATTCGGGCTGCCATTGATCGAACAGGTATCGCCCCTCTTTCACCAACAAGCCATTTTCCCAGGTGTAGAGCACCTGATCGTCAATGTCGTACAGATTGTCGGAAATGCGAGTTCTTAGCGTGCCGTCGTCATTGTACACGTAGGTGGCCGTGCTGATGAGGTCGAGTGAAGACGCCGATTCACCGAAAGAATAGTGCGAACTGATCACGCGACCGGTTTCATCGTAGGTGTATTCTTCCTCCCAATAGTAGCCTTCGGAATTCCCTTCGACGTAGGACAATGCGTCGCCGTCATAGGTGTAGGTCATCTCGGTGGTGCCATTGTTGCGGATGATCATCGAGGTGAGCGGCTGATGATCCTCGCGCCAGGTGTAGGTTTCGGAAACCGTCCAACCGCCGTTGTCGCGCTCGCGGGTCAGTAGATCTCCGGCTTCGGAGTAGGTGTATTGGTCGGCAGGGTCGTTGTCGGTGGTGGCCACGCAACTTTGGAACGGCGCGTACGGATCGGCTACCAACACATCCGAATCGACCGACTCGGAAGGTTCGTCCTTGGGAGAACACGCCGCCAGTAAGGGAATCCAAGCCCAACGAAAGCTCATCGCCGCTCCGAAAAGGACCGATGGTCTAACCCATGGCGCGTCGCCGACCACCGCCTAGTGGGAAGCGGCGCCAGCGCCGACGGCGACGAACATCAGGACGAAGATCCCGACGTAAAAGAGGATCAAACAGGCGATCAACAACAGGAACAGGGTGCTGATGCCGCCGGTGAATGCCCCGAGGACCAATGTCGACACCGGGAATGCGGCGGAGGTGGTGCGATTGGAAATCAGTTGGCGGATGCTCCAAACCACGGATGCCAAGCCGCAGATGGCGGCAGGCAGGAACGCCATGTAGAGCGTTATGGGCCCCATCACCGTAAACAAGGCCGCAGCGGTCGCGAGCCAAACGCCGGTGATGTCGGCCGTTCGCGCATCCACGACGATTGGATCGTCGATGGTGAGGGCGGTTGAACCTTGGGATGAGAGCGTCTGCATGGTGCCTCCAGCCGGGGTTGTATCGGGAGCCGAACTGCCGGTGGTAACAGAGGAGTTACAGTGGGGGAATGCTGCGGGGGGCCGCTACCCTGTGCTATTCACGAGCGGCTTTAAGCGCGCGGCGGACGGACGGCCACTGTTGGACGTTTTTGGACAGCGCTTTGAGCGCTTTGTACTCTGAGGCAGAGAGGGGGTGTTTGGTAACCAGCGCTTTTAGGGCCTCCGGGCGTCGTTGTCGGATCGCGAATTCTAATGGTTCAAAGGGTATAAAGTCGGCCTGGGATACCAGTGCCTGAAGAAGCCGCAACGGCGCGTTGGCCTGCCCGAACGTCACGTCCGAATAGGCGATCAGCGGTGCCCATCCAGGTGTCCAATCGACACGGACACCATTGTCGGTCAGAAAGGCGCCGAGCACCAGCGTATCCGATCGGTCCAGGCGGGCACGGGAGGGCAGCGCCACTCCGACCCGTACAAGCGAGCGGACGCTGTTCAGGCGGCCCGAGTGGATCGCGAGCTCCATCGGGGTTTCACCCGAAGGCAGTACGCGGCCGGGGGCGGCGCCCGAGGCCAGCAGCCAGTCGACCCATTCGCTTCCGGGTTCGTTCGGTGGGACGCCAGAGCGATGGCTCATTTCCAGGCCGGGTTCGGCAGGAATCGCAAGCAATGCGAGCAGGGGTGTCACTCCCGACCGCGAGGGGATGTCGGCGTTGGCGCCGGCTGCCACCAGCCGTTGGGCGGCAGTAAAGTTGCTTGTCCAATAGCCGGTGGAGGCGGACTGAAGAATTAGAAGCTCGATGGCACCGTGTCCGGCTTGATCAACGTCTTCCGAGGAAGCGCCGTGGCGCAGCATGAATTCGGCGGCGTCCCAACGCTCCGCCCGGATCGCGGCGCCGAGCGGCGTCTCCGCGCTCGCATTGCGCACATCCAACCGGGCTCCACTGCTGGCGAGGAATTCCAGCACTGGCCGATCGGACAGGGCGGCAAACCATTCGGCGCCTGTGGGTGCGACCCCCGCGGCGATCAAGGCCTCCCGAGTGGTGCCGTCGTGCGTAATCATGGTGATGCTTAGCGCAGAGTTTCCGTTTATGTCGACGATGTCGGTGGACGCTCCGGCGCGCACCAATCGGAGGGCGTTCTCTTTGTTTCTGGACAACAGAGCGGTTGCGAGCGCTGTATTTCCCTTCTCGTCGAGCAACTCTAGGGACGGGCGTTTGCGTAGAAACAGATCGAGCAGATCGGGTCTGTACTGTGCCGCGGCATGGTGAAGTGCGGGCACGGGCCCGGGTGCATCCAATTGAGCTCCGGCTGCCAGCAGGATTTTGGCGACGCCCACGTCGTCCACGAGTTGAATCGGTGTGGTGCCGTCACGGCTGGTAACATTGGGTGAGAGACCCTTTTTCAGCAACCACGGGACAGTCTCTTCGGCGTAGAATCCCTTGACTGCCTGGTGCAGGAGCGTGCGACCGTGGTCATCGGTATGTTGGAGCAGGCCAAATTCAGCGAGAAAGGCCAGATCGCTGACGTCTCCTGTTCCTGAAATGGAGCTCGGTGAAAAACCCCGTTTTTGCCACCATTTGTAGGTGTCTCGGTTCTTTGCACGTAACGCCTCGTCGATCCCCTGGGGCTCGCCCGGAGGAGCGAGGGTTGCGCCGGCCGATTCGAGGGTGGAAAGGATAGCGGTGGAGCCGTTGTACCCAGATGCTTCGTATACGGGACGCTTTTGAGGAGAGCCATTCGGATCTGCCCCGGCTTCCAATAGCATTTTTACCATGCGGACATCGCCCGATCCGCTCGCTTCAAACAACACGCCCTCGGCGTTGGGGTCAGCGCCGGCGTCCAGGAGGAGCCGAACGGACGCACGCCATCCCTCAGGATTGTTCCCCGGTCGTTCAACGATCTTGGCGAGATCGCCGGGCCGCTTGGGGTTCGCGCCGAGTGCGAGCAGCCGCTCGACACAGGGGACACAACCCTCTTTGCCTTGGGCCGTCAACAAGGTATCGTCAAAGCTACCTTCTGCGTCGATGGGGAGGCCTCGCTTGAGCAGGTCCGGCAAGATGGCCCAGGTGTCGTCGAGCTGCATCGTCGGTAAGCGGGCGGTCGATAGGTCAGCACCGCGCGACAGCAGGGGGTCGAGAAGGGTGGCATCGCGATGGGTCGCCGCTTCGCTCAGCACTTGGTCGAGCGGCGGATGCTTGGCGCCAGCGGCCAAAAGGGCTTCTAGAACCGAAGTTCGGCCGTTATGAAGTGCGATTTGAACGAGAGGTAGGTCAACCTTGGTGTCGTGCCCGTACCAGCCGCCCACGGCGGCGGCGATGTTTAACCCTGGGACGAATGCCATAATGGCGTCACCGAGGTCATAGGCTCGTTGATTGACCTCGCAGGTGCCGTTTGGATCGGCGCCGGCGGCGTGCGCTGTCGCCACCCCTTTGGCGTCTCCAGCGAGGACCGCTTTACATATCGCCGCTGCGGGGTCTCCCGCCATGGCCGCCGACCATACGAACATCCACATGTGCGCCCCAGTTGGTGAGACTAACACACTCGCAAATCGCGAAGTCGGTTATCGGGTCGTGGGAGTAGGCGATGATCCGTTGGATGCCCGTGTTGTTTCTCGGAGGCTGCCAGAATCCGTCGGTTGGCGACGAACCGGTGGAACGGAAAATCGCCCTGTGGAGTGAGTTCTTGCCGTTGTCAACGGTGGAGGCGCAGTTCGCCTGGCTTGCGGATGCGGACTTGGAGGTCAACCAAGCAGTTACCAAGGGAGAAAGCGATCTAACAGAGGTTTCCGCATTTGTGTTGGCGGCTGAGGATGCGGGAGTTCGCGTCAACCTCTGGCCGATGCTGTCGGACGCACAGGGGCGATGGCCGAATGCGTCGAATGTGGACGCCTTTGTGCCTTGGTGGAATGAGGTGATCGATCGGGTGGAACAGGACGATCTTCCTGTGACCACGATGATTGTGGACTTGGAGCTGGGTTGGGATGTGCAAGCGCAGGTGCGTGAACTGGGCGCAGAAGGGGATGTGCTGGGTGCGATGGGATTGCTGATGGACCACGCGGATCCTGCAAGGTATGAAGCCTCAAAGCAAGTGTTTGGAGATATGGTCGCTGACGCTCAGGGCCGCGGATTTCGGGTCCGGCTGACGACATTGCCGATGGTCATCGACGATTTTGAGGATGGGGATCAGGATCTGCAAACGGTGCTGGATTGTCCGGTCGAAGGCATCGTTTGGGACGAGATCTCCGTGCAGGTGTACCGTTCGGTGTTCACCGAACTGCTCACGGGAATATTTTTGGAGGAGGGTGAAACCCTCGGGGCGGATGTCGTTTTCGACTATGGAGTCGATGCGAGAGACGCTTGGGGAGAACGAGCGACCCTCGATCTTGGCACGCTGGGTGGGGTTGCGTACGAGCAACCGGCGATTTTGGCGGAAGATTTGGGCGCCGCCCGTGCCGCAGGTTTTGCGGAAGGGGAAGTGGACCTGTATTCGTTGGACGGGATGTTGCTCGGAGAACCGGCGCTCTGGGTGGATGAACTCGATGCACCGGCGCTTGAACCGGACGCCGAGCCCAAGGTGGCCGAAATTCGGGAATTTCTGCGCACCCTCGATCAGAACATAGAGCTTTGATCGCGCGTTAACCTGGGTCGGCGGTGCCGAATTCGCCTTCGACGGTGAAGGTCGTGGTCACCGCGCCCAAGTAGGGATCGGAGTTGTCGACACTCTCTTCGACATAATCGATTTCGTGGTTGGTATCGTCATATTCGGCCCCCATGCCAAAGATGTACCACTGTTGGTGTGCGAGGGGCTGCTCCAAATGCGTGATATCTTCGGGATCGCCGTGCGCGATCCACTCCTCGATCGCGGTGAGGTCGTCGTTGAAATAGAAGGTGTGGTATTGCACGCCTTCGGTGCCGTACCAAATGTATTGGGTTGGGTCCTGGAAGATCTCCGCGCAGTCCGAGGACTCGAGCGTCCATTCGCCCTCAAACGTGACGCGGTTGCCTGACGCCTGATATTGGACGCCGGAGCCGGAATATTCTGAAAGGCAGTCGCAGATCCAGCCGAACGTCTGATTGCAGAACGAATCATTGGCGAGCTGCAGATCCATCTGCATGGTCAATGAAACGGTTGTGAGATGGCCGGTGATCGTGGGGGCGACGTCGGTGTCTGCGTCGCTGTCTGCGTCGGCATCCGCGTCTGCGTCGGCATCGGCGTCCGCGTCGGCATCGCTTTCCGTGTCGGGTGGATCGGTGTCGTTGCCGTCACAGTCGGGGCTGGACTTGCAGCCGCCGTCGTCGCAGTCGAACTGGCCGTCCTGGTTGTTGTCCGCGCCGTCGGAGCATTCTCCAGGGGCATCGCCTTCGATGTCTTTTGGGGCGCAGGAGGTTGAAAGGATTAGAAGGGCCCAAAAACGCATGCAACACCTCGCGCCGGGATCTAACGGGCGTGTATCCATATGCCCTCCCGAAGGCCGCATTGTAATCGTTTGTTACTTCTACGTATCTATTGACGTGTCAAGAGAAATGAATTCGCCGCGATCCGAACGGGAGGTGTCCGCAATTCCGTCCCGTGAGTCAGAATGTAGGACAAAGCGGCAAGACTGGCGCATTCGATCGCAATCGCGTACATGGGGGCTCGGAGGTCTGCATGCCCGAATCCCTTCGCACCGGTGCCGATCTGGTGCGCGCGAGTCAGGAGTTTGCGAAGGAAGATCGCCCGTTGACGTGGCGCTTGTTGGTTTCGACCCTGGCGGTGGTGGGCATCGGCCAGGCGGTCGCGTTGGCGGCGCCGTGGTGGCCGGTTCAACTCGTGGGAGGGCTGTTTGCCGGGTTGACGCTGGTGCGCCTGTTTATTTTTTACCATGACCACCTCCATGGAGCCGTTCTCAAGGATTCACGGGTTGGCAAGGCGATCATGTCGGTCGCCGGGATGCTGACATTGAACCCTCCCGCGGTCTGGAAGGAGACCCACGACTATCACCACCGCAACAACGCAAAAATGCCAGGGACATCCATCGGAAGTTACCCGATGATGACGGTGGCCATGTGGCGGGAGTGCACGCCTTCGCAGCGGTTTTGGTATCGGTTTGCGCGGCATCCGCTGACGATCCTGACCGGGTACGTCACGATTTTTATGCTCGGAATGTGCCTTGCGGCGTTCAAACGGGATCCCAAGCGCCACTGGCAGGGGCCGTTGGCGATTGCGATTCATTTTTCCTTGGTGGCGTTGGTCGCCTATTTTGTGGGCTGGGTGGCGGCCGTGTCTGCGGTGATGCTGCCGGTCGCTACGGCCAATACGCTGGGTGGCTACCTGTTTTTCGCGCAGCACAACTTCCCGGACATCGTGCTCGCCGATCGGCGCGGTTGGGAGTTCAGCCAAGCGGCGGTGAAGTCGTCGTCGATGTTCGAAATGAGCCCGTTGATGCACTGGTTTACAGGGAACATCGGCTACCACCACGTCCACCACCTGAACCACCGAATTCCGTTCTACCGGCTGCCGGAGGCGATGGCCAAGATGCCGGAGCTCCAAAACCCAGGGAAAACGAGCTGGACGCCGCGGGACGTGATCGCCTGCCTGAGGTTGGCGGTTTGGGATCCCGAGGCGCACCGGATGATCACGTGGGCAGAGGTCCTTCAGCGACCGCCGGAATCTGTGGCGGGTGCTGCTACGGCCCGCTAACTTGAGGCTCCGGCGGGAGCGGATTCGTGGACGATTTGGATCAGGCGATGTTGCAGTCGTTGGAGCCGTTCGGCGACAGTCTGCTGCCTGTGTTCGATGCGTTTGAAGGCTCGCTGGAATCCAACTTCAGGTTGCTTCAGAGTGCCCTGGAACGACGCGATTTTGAGTCGGGAGGGCAGGTTTCACATCGCCTGAAAGGGGCCGCTTCTTCACTTGGCTTTTCGGGCATTGCCAACGAGGCTGCAGTGATCGGGCGAGCCTGCGCGCAGTCTGCGATCGTTGATCTGGAGCCACTCCGCCGCCGAATGGACGTAGCGGTGGAGCTGCTGCGGCAGGAAGTACGGCCTCGCTTTGAGCAACCTCAAGATTTGTTTAGGCGCAAGTAAGCGATCACGCAGTTGCCAGGCGGACGAATTTCTACGGATTCGGCGAAGTGTCGGACGAGCTGGAGCCCCCGGCCGCTGTGTTGCAGTCGATCATGGGTGTTGGTTTCGGAATCGAAACCCGGTCCCGAATCGGTCACTTCGATCTCCAGTAGGGAACCTTGATCATCGTCGTATAAGGTGCATTTTAGTTCGATCATGCCGGTGTCGAGTATCCGGAGTCGATCTTCCCGAAGGGCTTCGTACATCCAGAGTCCGTGGTCCCCTTGTTTCGTGATCGACGACATGCCCAAGATTCCGTGATCAAGTGCGTTAGAGAAGAGTTCTCCTACGACGAGGCCGAAGGCGGCTTGCATTTCGGTCGAGAAGACCGCCATCCTGCCAAACTGTTCAACGAACGGTTCGAAATTTGAGTTGGACAGCGTCGCTCCGTGCAGCTGGCCGGCTAGGTAAAGAACGATGCGACGTTCGGGGGTGGGGAGCTTGGCGTTTCTCGTTTGCTCTTGAGCTTCGGTTTTGAGGTTGATGAGGGCCAGCGTGATGTCGTCGTCGACATTGGGCAGCTGATCGATCTCGTTTTTTAGGCGGGCGATCTTTTCGTGAACGGGCTCTCGGTCCGTGAAGGTGATTTCCCGTGTGTCCTCCAGCCCGTCCGAGGCGAAAAACAGGAACCCTGTGCGCGGCAGGAGTACTTCGGTGGTGGAGGCATCGAATCTTGTTCCGCGAAGGACCCCCAAGGGGGGATGAGCGGAGGGAAACTCAAGATGCAGGTCGCCGCTTTGACTCACCAATCGGATCGGGGGGTTGCCGGCGTTCCACACGGTAAGGGTGCCCCGCTGGAAATCTAAGCATACGCCACTCAGGGCCACGAACCGGTCAATGGGAAACCAGGCGCAGCGTCGGTTCAGTTCAGTGACGATCAACGGCATCGACCACTCCTGAAGGACCGCTTCGCGAAACGCCTGTATGAGGGGAACAAGCGTAAATGCCGCGGGAAGGCCATGTCCGGTGGCATCTGCAACCATGACGAACAGGTTGCCGCTTGGACTCCGCTGGCACAAAACGGCGTCCCCCCCAAGAACCTGACTGTTCCTTTGGTAAGCGTAGACGGACGCTGGCAGTTTTTCGGTGGTGCTGAGCCGCTCCATCAGGGCCTTGACCATGCGCTGGTCGTCTAGTTCAGTTTCTCGTAGCTCTTTGAGCGTTTGCGGATGGTGGTCCGCCGTGTGTTGGGCGATCACCAGACGACGCAGGTTGGCCATTTTTGCTTGCAAAATGGGAAATCGGATCGGTTTGGCCAGGATGTCGTAGCCCCCCGCCTCAATGGCCGCGACCTGAGCCTCCAGGGTGTCGTCGCCCGACATGAACATGACCGGGGTGGACCGGGATTCACGATGAACCTGAGAAACCACTTCCAGACCTGACATTTCGGGCATTGAAATGTCCGCCAGAATGATGT
>SXGS01522088.1_pt1 | contig 29381 bp, 23 predicted proteins | sample 3174681 | NCBI WGS metagenome assembly SXGS01 (sample SAMN11356861, study PRJNA531348) | freshwater metagenome | isolation source: freshwater sample F1-80 | place: China: Fuxian Lake, Yuxi | collected 2017-12-25 | reverse complement strand
GGCGATAAGCTTCAACTCCCGCTTCAGACGGCGGAGCTGCGCGATCCGCTTCTCGACCGAGGCCAGATGCCCGAGGGCGATCTGCGTCGCCGTGCCGCAATCGCTCTGCGGCTCATCCGACAAGGCGAGAAGGGACCGAATCTCCGAGGTGTCAAATCCGAGTTCACGCCCATGACGGATGAATCGGAGACGGCGCAGGTCTTCGTCGCAATAGAGGCGGCGGCCGGACGCGGTGCGCGGCGCGGTCCGCATCAGTCCGATCTCCTCGTAGAACCGGATCGTGTTCACTTTCGTGGCTGTCGCGGCCGCCAGATCGCCGATCATCAAATTCCCGCGCACAGTCTTGATCCTCCAGTGACTGGAGATGGTAGACGTGCCAGCCTCATTCACCAATGAGAGTCGATGACGTTCGATCGCGAGCAATGGGGAATCGTTCGGCGAAGCGCGCTTGCGCTCGTTGCCACGGGCCTTGTCATGGGCGGAGCCTATTTCTGGGTTCCAGGCCGAATGTTCGGGCTGCACGATGCGATGAGCTCGGGCGACCGCCTTGTCTTCGCCGTCAAATGGAATCTGCCCGTCCTGCTGTGGCTCGCTTATTGCCTGCGGGCCGTATCGAGCGGGCGGTTCCGGGAGCCGGCCGACCGCAAGGGCTCGGCCTATGGGGAGCCGACCCCGCCTTTGGCCGTCCGTATTGCGATCTTGCAGAATTCGCTCGAACAGACGGTCCTCGCCATCGGGTCCAGCCTGCTCCTTGCCGCCGTCCTGCGCGGGGACGAGCTCGTCCTCATCCCCGCGGCCGTCACGCTCTATCTGGCGGGGCGAGTGACCTTCGCCTCCTCCTATCCGCGCGGTGCGGCCGCGCGCGCCTTCGGCATGGCTTTGACCGCCGGTCCGCTGATCGTGTCCTCAATCCTGTCCGCGATCCTCATCATCGCCGGGCGATAGCAGCGATCCACGCAAGCCCGAATGCGGACCGAACCCCTTATCGGGCTCTGACAAACCCTTCACTCCGTTCGTCCGGGCACGGACGCGGGGCTGCCATTACCACCTTGCTTCTCCAGTCACTGGAGGTTGTAGGACCGCGCGATGAGCGAAATGGATTCGGGCTGCGGCTGCCATGCCGACGAGGGCCGGTTGGCGACCGACCCTGCCTATCGGCGAGCATTGATCATCGTCGTCATCCTCAATCTCGGTTTCGGGATCGTCGAAGCTGTCGGCGGGTTCATCGCCGACAGCCAGGCGCTGAAAGCGGATTCCCTCGATTTTCTCGGCGACGGCTCGATCAGCCTGATCGGCCTGCTTGCGCTAGGCTGGGCGACGACGACCCGGGCCAGGGTGGCGCTGGCCCAGGGGCTGTTCCTCGGCGCGCTCGGCCTCGGCGTGCTCGGCTTCGCCGCCTATCGAATGCTCACGGCGACCCCGCCCGAGGCGGAACTGATGGGCGGTATCGGAATCGCCGCGCTTGCCGTGAACGTCACGGCCGCCTTGATCCTGGCCCGCTTCAGAGAGGGCGGTGACGCTCAGGCGCGCGCGATCTGGCTGTTCTCGCGCAACGATGCGCTCGCCAACATCGCCGTTATCGGCGCCGCTTTCCTGGTCGCCTGGACCGGCAAGGCCTGGCCCGACCTCCTCGTCGCGGCCGGCATCGCTTTGCTCTTCCTTCACTCGGCCGTCGAGATAATCGCGGACGCCCGGGTAGATCTCGCGCGGGCGAGGTCCGGGCGATGAACATCTTCCCATCGGCGCGCTGCGCAGGCCTCACGTCAGCCACGGCGACAGCGGAGCACTGCAACCGAGGGCAAGGACGATGAGTCTGCGATCGCTGGTCCTTGGCCTGGTCCTCCCTATGCTGCTGCTCTTCGCTCCGCCTCTGCGCGCCCAAGGTTCGGACGCCCAGGTGGCATGGCGGCTGCTCGACTATATCGCGGTGGACTATCGCGGCGCCGTCGCCGACGGACGGATCGTCAGCCAGGCCGAATATGACGAGATGCGGGAATTCTCTGCGTCGGTCACCCGGCGGCTCGGCCAAATGCCGGACCGGCCAGAGCGCGCGGGGCTTATCGCGGACGCCCGCTCGCTCGAAGCCGCAATCGCCGGGCGCGCCGCGCCGGACCTGGTCGACAGGTCGGCGCGCGCGCTCGGTCGCAGGCTCCTCGCCGCCTATCCGGTTCCCCTCGCTCCCGCCTCCGTGCCCGATCTTGCCCGCGGCGCGCGGCTCTATGCCGAAAATTGCGCCGCCTGCCACGGCCCGCGCGGCGACGCGGACGGGCCGATGGCCCGGGGAATGGAACCGCCACCGGTCGCCTTCACGGATCGCGAACGGGCCCGTCAGCGCAGCCTGTTCGCTCTCTTCCAGGTGATCGATCAGGGGCTCGAAGGGACGGCTATGCAGAGTTTTCGCGCATTGCCAGTCGAGGATCGCTGGGCACTCTCCTTCTACGTCGGACGCTTCGCTTATCCCGAGGCGCTGGTCGAACAGGGCCGCCTCCATTGGGACAGCGATCCGGCCTTGCGCGCCCGCCTGCCCAACCTCGAGGCGCTGGTCGCCATCACGCCTCAGACCCTTGCGGGCCAGATCGGCGACGAGAAGGCGAATGCGGTGACGGCCTTTCTGCGCGCCAATCCCGGCGTCCTGGTGGGCACCGGACCCCCGTCCTCGATCGCGGTTGCGCGCGAGCTGTTGCGGCAAAGCCTGGCGGCCTACCGCCAGGGGGACCACGCCCGCGCCGGGGAGCTTGCGCTGGCCGCCTATCTCGACGGGTTCGAGCCGGTCGAGGCGGTGCTCGGCGTGCGCGACGGCGACCTCGTCGCCGAGGTCGAGCGCGAAATGGGCGGCCTGCGCGCCGCGATCGGACGGGGCGCGGCAATCGACGAGATCGCCGCCAGGGTCGAGCGTCTGAACGGCCTGTTCGGTCGCGCCGAAGCGGTCCTCGCGCCTGCGGCAAGCAGCGGCGCCTCCACCTTTCTGGGCGCATTCGCGATCCTGCTTCGCGAGGGCCTGGAGGCGCTTCTGATCGTCGTCGCAATGATCGGCTTCCTGCGGAAGGCCGAACGGCGCGACATGCTCGCCTGGATCCATGCCGGCTGGCTCGCGGCGCTTGGCGCGGGCGTCGCCACCTGGTGGGCGGCGAGCCGGCTCATCACGATCAGCGGCGCCGACCGCGAGCTCACCGAAGGCTTCGGTTCCCTGCTCGCCGCCGCGATCCTGCTCTTCGTGGGCATCTGGATGCACGGCAAGGCGCAAGCGGGGGCCTGGCAGGCCTATGTGCGGGACCGGCTCGACAAGGCCCTGAGCCGTTCGTCCGCCTGGTTCCTGTTCGCGCTCGCATTCATCGCGGTCTATCGCGAAGTGTTCGAGACGATCATTTTCTTCGCGGCGATGGGCGGCGAAGGGAACGGCGCGGCGCTCGCCGGCGGGATCGCGCTGGCGGTGACGGTCCTGGCGCTCGTCGCCTGGGCCATGCTGAGGCTCAGCGCCCGGCTGCCGATCGGCAAATTCTTCGCTTATTCGGCTGGCCTCATCGCGGTGCTGGCGGTGGTCTTGGCGGGCAAGGGCGTTGCGGCGCTGCAGGAAGCCGGCTGGATCGGCGTCTCGCCGCTTGAGGGCTGGCCCAGAAGCCCGTTGCTGGGCCTTTATCCCACGCTCCAGTCGGTCTCCGCGCAAGCCTGCATGGCGATGCTGCTTGTCATTGGCTTCGTCCTGGCCGCGCGGCGTAAGCACGTCTGAGCGGGAGGACAGCGGGGGGGTGGACAATGTTCCACCTTTGTTCTAATTGCCAGCTCTCACGAGTCGCCATCGTGGCCAGAGCGAGGCCTGGTATGTGTTTTCAGAGGATCGGCGAGCGTCCCCTCCACGCCGAGGTGGACGACATGCTGCCGGAGTTCGGCGCCCGCGACGTTCCGGGGCTCGCCGGGGCCATGGCCAATGGGCGTATCGTCCTCCCAGATCCCGCTTTTGTCGACCGCATCGCGCGCGAGTTGCACGGCCGCGCCGCGTCCGGCTTGCTGTTCCGGCCGTCGCCCGCGCGCGGCGACACGACGCCCGGGCCGCTCGACCCGGACGATGAAATTCCCTGGTAGAGGACGGATGATGGCCGCTCATCTCGACATGCCGCCGGACGTGTTCACCGACGGGGTCGGCAAGACCACCGATGTCGCCATCTGGAAGGATGGCCGGCATTTCCCGACGAAGATGCGCTGGGGCCTGCAGCCGCGGGGGCCAGGCGAGCCGAGTGTCAGCCTGCTCCGGGCCGAGGGCCGGACCTTCTCGCGGCGCTGCCTCGTGGTGGTCAACAAGCTCTTTCTGCGTCCGGGCACCGGTCCGAATGGAAGCCGCCGCACGGTCGAGATGATCGACATGGGCGGCCGCTTCTTCTGCTTCGCCGGCACCTGGAGTCCGGAAGGCTCGCACTGGCCGGCCGCATTCGCGGGCATCACCGTCGAGGCCTATCCCGACATCGAGCCGTTTCAGGATCGACATATCGCGATCGTCCGGCGGGCCGACTGGAAGCGCTGGCTGAGCAACGAGGCGAGCGAGGAGGAGATCCTTCGGCCCTTTCCCGCGGGCAGCTTCCGAGTCTCTGGCCCCCCGAAGCGGACGGCTGCGCGTCAGGAACCCGAACCCGTCTCGGCAGACCTGTTCGGCTGACCTGCATTGCCGCGCGCGCGGCGCCTGCTATCTTCGCCTTATGTGCAATCTCTACACCGTCTCCGTCAGCGCGAACGAGATCGCCGACGAATTCGATGCGGCCATGGAAGACACGTTCAACGCCGGCGCGGGCGATGTCTATCCGGGCGGCCAGGGAATCGTCGTGCGCGAGCGCGAGGGGCGGCGCATCCTCCAGCAGATGACCTGGGGCTGGCCGCGGCCGATGAAGAGCAAGAAGACCGGCCAGCCGATCAAGCCCAAGCCCGTCAACAATATCGCCAATCTGGACGGATTTCCCTGGCGATTCATCGCCGGAAAGCCGGAGCATCGCTGCCTCATCCCGCTCACTGGCTTTTGCGAGGCCGAGGGCGAGGAGGGGCGCAAGACCCGGACCTGGTTCGGCGTCGATGAGCGACCGATCTTCGCCTGGGCCGGGATGTGGGACGACAGCCCCGAATGGGGCCGCTGGTATTCGGGGCTGATGACCGACTGCAACGAGGTGGTCCGACCGGTGCACAACCGCATGCCGGTGCTGCTCCACAGGGACGAGTTCGACCGCTGGCTGCATGGAACGCTCGAGGACGCGATCGTCCTGCAGGAGCGCTGCTTCCCCGATGCGCTGACGACGATCGAGCGGACCGGGGACCCCTGGTTCAGGAGAAAGGACGCGGCGCCGCCGCCATTGCTCTGAACCTGCCTGCCGAGGGAGAGGGGAGGAGGCGGATCGCCGGGTGAGCGACGGGTGCGGAAATGGCTGCACCGGCTCTCATCCGGAGACCGTCAATGATCAGGACCATCCCACTCAACAAGCTCGTCGCTTCTCCCCGCAACGTGCGGCGCGGGACCGACGAGCAGGCGGATCTGCAGCTGAAAGCCGACATCGAGGCGCGCGGCCTGCTCCAGAATCTCGTCGTGACCGAGGCGAAGAAGCCGCGCGGCAGCTTCGCCGTCGAGGCGGGTGGACGCAGGCTCGGAGCGCTGAAGCGCCTTGCCGACGAGGGCGTCCTCGCCAGGACCCATGAGGTTTGCTGTCTTGTCCTGGAAAGCGGACCGGCCGCCCAGGAGGCGAGCCTCGCCGAGAATTTCCAGCGGCTCAGCATGAACCCGGCCGACGAGTGCCTGGCCTTTTCGGCCCTGATCGAGCAGGGCTCGGATGTCGAAGGGATCGCCCGCCGCTTCGGCCTCACCGTCCGCTTCGTCGAAGGGAGGCTTCGCCTCGCGAACCTTGCGCCGGTCGTGTTCCAGGCGCTTGGCGCCGGCGAGATCAGCCTCGACGTGGCCAAGGCCTATGCCGCGACGCCGGACCGCGAGCGGCAGGAATATGTCTTCGAGCAGATGAGCCGGGGCTATGGCGCCGCCCACCCGGACAGCGTTCGGCGGATGATGACCCAGGCCACGGTGAGCGCGACCGATCGCCGCGCCTTGTTCGTCGGCGAGGAGGCCTATGTCGCGGCCGGCGGCCGCGTCGAGCGCGACCTGTTCAGCGACGAGTCCGGCGCGCGCTGGCTCGACATCGCGATCCTCGAGCGGCTCGCTTGCGAGAAGATGGATGCCGCCGCGGCCGCGGTCGCCGGCGAGACCGGGCTCGGCTTCGTCCGGCCGACCCTGGACAGCTGGATCGGTCACTCCCAGACCGAAGGGCTCCGCCGCGTGCCCGTCGAGGCGCAGCCGCTCAGCGAGGAGGAGGAGGCCGAGGTCGAGCGTCTCGACGGCGAGATCGAGGAGCTGGTCGAGCAGCTCGAGCATGACGAGCTAAGCGAGGAGGAGCGCGAGGTCGCCGAGAGCAAGATACGCACGCTCGGCGCCCGTCTCGAGGAGATCGCCGACAAGCCGCCCGCGATCGACCAAGCCTTGAAACCGGATCTTGGCGCGTTCCTCGTCCTCGACGAGCTGGGCCGGCCGCGGCTCGACACCAGCTATTATGCCGAGCTTTCGCCGGCTGGCGAGGAGGGCGGGTCGGACGACGACGGTGCGACCGTCGGGCGGGAGGCGGCGCCTGCGAAGGGCGGCGGCATGTCGCAGCGGCTGGTCGACGAGCTCGCCATGCAGCGCCGGGACATCCTCGCCGTCCACGTCGCCGCCGATCCCGGTTTCGCGCTCGATCTCGCCATCTTCCTGATGATCGACCGCGAAGCCGGCTATTCCAGCGAGAAGAGCGGCTCTTCGCTGATCGCTGCCTCGCCGTCGAACCCGGTGCTCGACTTCAAGACCCCGGACGCGGCCGCCACGATCGCCCGCGGCGAAGCGGCGGAGGCGCTGGACCGCAGCTGGGCCGAAGGCGCCACCCGCGCGGAGCGGTTCGACGCGTTCCGGGCGCTGGGCGAGGAGTCGCGCGCGGTCTGGCTCGGCCATGCCGTCGCGAAAACCCTCGAGGCGAGCCTCAATCTTCCCGGCGAACGCCACTGCGCCTTCCACGACCATCTCGGCCGGCTGCTCGCGATCGACGTCGCCCGCTGGTGGCGTCCGGCCGGCGCGACCTTCTTCGACCGGGTGCCGAAGAGCGTCACCCTCGCCGCTCTGGGGGAGATCGGGGGCGAGGCCCTTGCCGGCCGCTACGCCAAGGCGAAGAAAACCGAGCTCGCCCAGGCGTGCGAACGGATCTTCGCCGGCGACTTCATCGCCGAGGTCGAGGTCAAGGAGGCGGCGCTCGCCTGGCTCCCCGACGCGATGCGCTTCGGCGCCGCGCCTGACGAGATCTCCGAAGAGCCGGTCTGCGGCGACAACGTCGGGAACGTCGAACGGCAAGTCGACGACCAGCCTGTCGAACCGATCGAGGAAGCGGCCTGACCGTCTCCCAGGCGCTTCTTCCCGGGCGGCCCCGTCACGGGGTCGCCCGGTCCCCCTCGGCACCGGCCGGGGGCGGCGAACGGAACGCAAGTTCACGAACCGGACCTAGTCAAAACTGGCCAGAGGAGCCGCCCAAAGGGTCATGCGGGCGGTCACCTACTATCCGACGCAATCGACCCCAGCCGACGCGCCTAGCCGAGGGCCTCACTGACCTGTCTGCCATCCCCCGTCCGGACGGGCGGCCGACGCCCCACAGGAGATTGGCGACCATGGCGCACAGGCTGGACCGGATTGCCTCCCGGTTTCCCCGCCGTCCTCGCCCCGTGCCGAGCATGGAGGTTCGCGATGTCCAGACCATCTTGCGGGCCGGAGCCTGCCACGCTCGCGGCCGCGCTCGCCCGGCTCGTTCCGCTTGAGCGCGACGTCTATGTGCTGGCCGCGGTCGAGGGCCTCGGCAATGAAGAGATCGCCTCGCGGCTAGGCCTCCCCGCCGCCGAGGTCGAGCGTTCCCTCGCCGACGCGATCTGCAGCCTGGACCGCGCCCTCGCGGACCTCGATCGGCCCTGGTGGCGATTCTGGTGAGGCGCGCCGGTGCCGAGGCATCCCGGTCGCGCCGCGCGCGGCCCGCGACAGAGGGGCCCTGACCCGGCGCCGGCGCGATCGCAACCCGCCGGCCTTCGGCCCGTGTCGGTCCGCTTCGCGGACCAGCCCGCGCCAGCCTCGGCCGGGGGTTTCCCGCGCGTCCCGCGCGGTGCGTCGCGCCGCCCGACCGGGTCCCTGGGCGCCCGTCGCCGGACCTTTCCGGCGGACCGAACGGGAGACTCTATCATGCACACCGGCCTTGCCGCCCAGCTTGCCCAGCTCGAGCTCGGCCATCTCGCCATCGAGCGCATCCAGTCCGGACCCTGCGAGCCGCCGGACCCCGACGCTGTCCTGCAGACGCTCGGCGCGATCTGGTCGGACCTATTCACCCTGTTTCCGGAAACCGCGCTTGAGGACGACGCCGAGGAGATCGCCTGGGGGCTCGTCAATCTCTTCCACCGTGCGGCCGCGAAGCGCGGCGTCCAGATCGACCGGTCCACCGATGAGATTCGCCTGTTGCTCGCTTCGGCGGACGGCTCGGAAATCCATTCAACCGAGCTCGAGAAGCAGGTCGAGCGGGCGCGCTCGGCCGAAGTCGCGATGCTCTCGCTTGAGACGTTCAGGGAAGCGGCCGCCTCGCTCTACCTGAACGAGACCGGTGGGTCCTGGCGTCCGGCGGGAGGCTCCCGCCTCAACCATTCATCGGGCCTGACCTCCGCGGTCGTCGATGGCCGGGATTTTCTCCGCGCGCGTTCCGAGGCGCGGCGGAGCGCGGCCATGCCGGAGGGAAATCCTGTCGTGTTCGCGGGCGGGCGCCTGTCCTTCCCGGACACCGACAGCGCGAAGGCCTTCGCCGACAATGTCTGGGCGACGCTCGACAAGGTGCGCGAGCATGTCGCCGACATGGTCCTGGTCCATGGCGGCGACGGCAAGGGCGCCGACCGCCTGGCGGCCTCCTGGGCCGAGCGGCGCAAGGTCGCGCAGGTGGCGTTCGGTCTCGACAATCGGCTCGGCGCGCGCGCGGGTTTCCGGCGCAACGAGCAGATGCTCGCGCTCAATCCCCGCTATGTCGTCGCCTTCGCCGGCAACGGCGTGCTCGAGCGCCTCGTCATCCAGGCCAAGGAGCGGGGCGTCCATGTCGTCGATCGTCGCGGACCTCTCGGAACCCATCCGAAGCGCGCCGCGCGCGAGGCCATGGCCGCCTGACCGCGGCCTCGCCGGACCGGCCTTCCGCCGGTCCGGCATCGCCGAACGCGCCGAAATCACCGGCTTGAATATCGGAACATAAACGGGAACGACTGCGCCATGCGAACGGACACGGACCATCTTCCGCCGGCAAAGCAGCGCGAGCTGGAGCGCGTCGTCCGGATTCTGTTCGAGGAGTTCGGAGAGGCGACGGCGATTTCCACTTCCGACTGGAAGAAGAAAGCCCGGATCCTGAAGGTAATCCTCTATGGTTCGTACGCGCGCGGCGGCTGGGTCGACGAGCCGCACACCGCGAAGGGTTACCAGTCGGATTTCGACTTGCTGATCATCGTCAGCGACGACCGTCTGACCGACCGGGTTCAATATTGGGCGAAGGCGGAGGAGCGCCTGATCCGCGAGTTGTCCGTCTCGAAGACGCTGCGCACGCCGGTCAACTTCATCGTGCACTCGCTGCACGAGGTGAATGACGGCCTCGCCCACGGCCGCTACTTCTTCATGGACGTCGCCAAGGAGGGGATCGCGCTCTACCAGAGCGACGATAGCGAGCTGCACCAGCCGAAGCCGAAGACGCCGGCCCAGGCGCTGGCCATGGCGAAGGAATATTTCGAGGAATGGGCTCCGGCCGCGGCCGGAATGCTAGAAACTGCCCGTTTCAGCCAAGGGCAAGGTCGCTTCAAAGACGCTGCTTTTCTCTATCATCAAGCCACTGAGCGCCTTTATCATTGCGTGCTGCTGGTCGTGACCTTCTACACGCCGCACGTGCACAACCTTGCCTTTCTGCGGACCCAGGCCGAGCGGCTGGACCGGCGGCTGGTCTATGCCTGGCCCCGTGACACGCGGGCCGAGCGCGGCCGATTCGAAAAGCTGAAGGACGCCTATGTGAAGGCGCGCTACTCGAAGCATTACCGGATCAGCGAAGAGGAATTGGCCTGGCTCTCCGCGCAAATCGAGGAGCTCGGCCGCGCCGTGCATGCGGTCTGCTCGGAGCGTATCGCCGAGCTTGAGCGTGCTTCCGCAACCTGATCTCGGCGCAAGCTGAGGATTGATTCCGGGCGATTGCCCGGGAACCGCCCCGTCGATGCGTCCTGCCCTGGGGAGGATACATTGTGCCAAGCCGGTCAACTCAACAATCGAGATTTCGGTATCGAACAGCGGCGCTCGTGGGACCTTGGCGGGCCCTGCGGCAGGCGGCGGTGGACGATGCGGTGCGGGCCGGACAGGCCCGGGTCGATGCTTTGCTGCCGGACGCGATCGCCTGGATCGTCGATGGACGGATAGAGTCGCGCTGCTCGATCGACCCGGATCGTCCTCTGGAAAATGAGCGCCAGCCTCCCCCTTAGCTCCTCCCGGTCCCTTGCCCCATGATCGCATCGGGCCCGCTTTGGCGCCTGCGCCTGAGCGAGGCGATGATCCTGTCGAGCCGCCGGGTCAGATCGTCATAGGTGATGATGTCGATCATGTTCGCATATTTGCGCTTGATCACCTCGAGGTCGAACAGTTGCTCGGCGCTTAGCGCCGGGCTCCCATCCGGCTTCAGGTCCCGCCCGAGGATGAGCATCGCTTTGGGGTTGGTGATCCGGATCCTCAGGCCGGGGGGCAGCAGATCCTTATATTTCTCGGTGAGCTTGTCCTCGCTCGACACTCCGCCTTTGGCGAGGTGGAAGAGATATTTCTCAGCCTGCATGATCGTGCCGGAGAGGTCGCCGGTCGGCACGAAATTGTCCCGATATCGGGTCTTCCTGAGGAGGACGTCGTCCATCGGCTTCTTGATCTCGATGACATCCACATTGCCGTTGACGTCGACCAAAGCGAGATCGATCTCGCGGCGGACGAGCTTGCCGGGCCGCGTGGAGCGGTCTTCAATCGGCACCTTCTCGAGCACCGCGACATATTTGGGGAAAATGATTGGTAGGAAGGCGAGCAGCTGGTTCTGCCATTCGGCTTCGCTCTGCCCGGCGCTGGTAGAGAGCCAGGCGCGGATAGTGGCCAGCACCAGCTCGAACTTCTCGATCTCGGTGTCGAACAGCTCCGCGGCTTGCAGTCTGTCTGTTCGCGGCGCCGCCGTCGTACGACGGTTGAGATAGGTCTCATATTGCGCCCGGAAGTCGCGTTGCGGGTCGAGATATTCGCCGACGACATTGGCCACCCGCACATTGGCATAGCGATCAAGCTCGCCCGGGCTCGGGAATTTCTTCAGCATGTCTCGGAACATCTCGATCGGAATCGCGCCGTCGGCCTCGCCCCCGATCACGATCTCCTTGCCCGGTTCGGTCAGCTTGGAGAGGCGGAGGAAGATCGAGACGTTGCGCTCCGCGGCGAACATCTTGCGCGACCATTCGAACCCGGTCTTGGCGATCAGCACATCGTTCTTGAGGCCGAGCTTGCGCCCGGCGATGCGGTAATAGCCGGAGCCGGCCGCGGCGAGGCGGAAGCGGAAGGTGAAGTCGTCAAAATGGTCCAGTTCCTGATCGGCGGGAGCCTTGAGCAGGTCCTCGCGCTTGAACCGGAAGACGTTGCTGACCCGTGCTGTCCCGCCGTCCTTGAGCTCGCGCCAGATCCAGCCGTTCCCGCGCACTTCGGACTGATATTCGAGGATGACGCCGGTCCGACCGGCAATGAATTCGATCATGGCTTCGCTTTCCTGGCCATCAGACGAGGCCCTTTGCCGTCCAGCCCAGCGCCTTTTCGATCGCGGTCCGGTACGGCATCACGATCTGCTTCGGGGCGAGCCGAACATATTCCTCCGCGGCGTCCAGCTCTATGCCGGTCAGGCTTTCAAGATGCGCGATCACTTCCGCTACCGCCGGAACCCGATAGTCGTCGCCCAGCTTCGGCTTGAGCGCCGTCCAGACGACGGCGTCCGCACCCTTTTGCACCGCCCAAGCGGCGATTGCATCGACGCCGGGATGAATTGAGCGGCCGGCTTTGCTCCAGTGGCCGATGCTGGTGCTGATGTTTCGGGGCTTGATCCCTTCGCGTTCGGCGAGCGCATTCTTCGCGGCGTCGAGCGTGGTGACGTCGAGTCGGGCCCAAAAGGTCGTCACGGCCGGAGCACCCTCGCAGACCACGAGCGTGATCCTCCGTCCGCTGGATTCCCGGGCAAACTCGATCGGCAGCTCGGGGCCGTCCGAGTTCCAATCGCCGAGTACGGGCAGCGTCTTCTGGCACCAGATCAGCGAGCCCCAGCCGATGCAGACGATCATTTTGTTCTCCCGGCATGAAAGGCGCAGCAGGCCCGGAGGCTAGCGCGAAGCAGGCCGACGTCAAAGGCGGGCTCGGCGATGGTTGTCGGCGTGAGGCGTCTCTCAGGGTCTTCGCCCATTTCCGCGCGGCGTTGCGCGTCGCCGACGGGGATCGGGCGCGTTGGTCCGGTGCTCGTGCATCGTCACTCCCGAATGCTTGTTCAATGATTAGGTCGGTGGTTCTCGCGTCTCGCATCGGGCCAATCCCGATTGCGTCCTCCAGCCCTTCTGTCTCGGCAGCTTCGGCCCGCAACCCGCGGACCTGCGGCCCGTGTTGCCCTTCGGGCTGCCCGCGCCGGCCTTGGTCTCGGGGTTCCCCTGCGGCTTCGCCTTCGGTGCGATCCGGCGCTTCGCCTCGCCTTCTGAGGGGCTGTCGATCGGGATGGTCCCGACGGCAGATCAGGAGACTTCACATGACCAACATCGTCCTTCTCGTCGGCAATCTGGGCGCCGACCCGGAGCTTCGCTCGACCAATGGCGGCACCGACATCGCCACCTTCAATCTCGGCACCAGCCGGCCCAAACGCGACAGCGAGGGCAAGACCTACAAGGAGAATGGGTTCACCGCCAAGGACACCGAATGGCACCGGGTCACCTGCTTCAACGGCCTCGGCAAGGTGGTCGCCCAATATGCCGCCAAGGGCATGCTGGTCTCGGTCCGCGGCCGCATCCACTACAGCAAGTGGACCGATCGCGAGGGCGTGGACCGCTATGGCTGCGAGATCATCGCCGACGACGTCCAGTTCCTGAGCCGGCCGCGTCAGGCGGACGATTCCGACGAGCAGCCCGAGCTCGAATAGGACGCCTGTCCCCGCGTCCGACCGGCCCCGGCGGCGATCCCGCCGGGGCCTTTTTTTTGTCTGCCGCCGGAAGGAAGAATTGGCTGACTGAAGAGGCCGGTAGGGTGTTTGTCTCTCGTGTGAGGCCCAGTGTGGCGGGCGGCGGCGCGGCTGATCAAGGATGCGCGGTGCCCCCAATTTGCTGCGCAAATCGGCTCCCCCACGCCCCGCTTCGCGGCGCCTTCGGCGTCCCTGACAGCCGCGCCGCCACCCGCGTCTGAAGCGCCGTCTTCGATCCTGGAGACGACGAAGGAGACGGTGCGATGACGATGATTTCAGCGATTGGAAATGGCGTGACCCAGGCCCGGATCGTGGCGCTGGAGGCCGAGTTCGGAGCGATCCTGGCGGGCCGTATGATCGAGGCTGAAGCGGTCGATTTCCTATGGGAGGCGCGCATCAAGGAGCGCTATCTCGGCCAGCATTTCGACATCTGCTTCCCGCCGGAGGACGAGGATGTCGAGCTGTCGAGGATGGCGGTCTTGAGCTGCCTCGGCGGGGAATGGCATGCCGCGGTCTGTCTGGTGGACGGCGAGGGCATGCCTGTCGATCTGCTCTGGAAGCAGTCTTTCGAAACTCGGGAATGGGCCGAGGCGGTCTTCGCGCGCGCTTCCTAGGAGGCGCGCCGTAGGTTCTTTCGAGGGAGCGGCGCCCCTGGCGTCGCTTCCTCTTTTTTTTGCTTGGACGGGTTGTTGGGGACGAGGGGGGGAGGGGAAGGCAAGATAAAGGCACTGTCTCGCGATGCTCGACAAGTGATTGTCTGCACATCGTTTTTCTAGGAGGCAGGGTATTGCCGCGGGAGCGAAAACGTCCCTCATTCCTTTCGTCCTTGCACAATCGAGCAATCGCCTAACGAAGCGGGCCTCGCGCTCCTATCTTGCTGATTGGGGCACGAGCGAAAGAACCGAGCGACGTCATGGACGAACCAGCAAGCGAGGCCGAGCTTCTCTCGGCGTTTCCGCGCAGCATCGCGAACTGGCGGGCAATGCAGGCTGGCGTTGCACCCGAGAGCACGCTCGAAATGCGGCTCTATTCCGACGCTTGGTTCACGGACGAGGCACGCGACCTAGGCCCGTACAGCTTCTTGAACACGATCGCCCATGCGTCTGCCAATGTCGAGCAGCAGCTCAAGCCGGGAATTGTGCTTCGCGGGAGCGTCCACCTCTCGAGATCTGTTCCGGACATGTCGCGCACGAGCGACGACAATTATCATGGCGGCGACTTGTTCGACGAGCTAACCGCAATCGCGTCCCTCATTCTCGGCACACGCCTCATGGCGGGGCCGCCTGACCGGGAATATCGAGCGGGCGGCGATCCGATGGGCCAGCCACGAGCCTATCAGTTCAACGCCGCGCCTTTTCTGCCTCCGCGCGCGCAGGCGCCGCAGATTCCCCGCCTGTTCGGCGAGGCGAAGCTGGGCGCGCTACGGCGCCTTCAAAGCTTGCCGAGCCTGCCACCTGCAGAAGCGCGCGCGCTGATCAAATGCGCGAGGCTCTACCAGGAGGCGCTTTGGATCGCGGATGCCGACCCCGGGATGAGCTGGCTCCTTCTCGTCTCCGCGGTGGAAACCGCGGCGGGCTGTCGGGATGCCGCTGAGGTCTCGCCCAGGGAACGGCTGGAAGCCTCGTTTCCAAGGGTCACGAAGTTGCTGGCGGAGGGCGGGGCCGAAGGGCTGATCGATCCCGTCGCCGAGGCGCTGAAGGGCGTCATCGGCGCAACCGGCAAGTTCGTCCGCTTCCTGGAGGATTTCGCGCGCGAAGAGCCCGCGATCAGGCCGCACCAATTTTGCAGGTTCGATTTCGCGCCCGGCAATGTGCGATCGGCCGCCAAGAAGATCTATCAATATAGGTCTCGCGCGCTGCACGGCGGAACTCCATTCCCCGCGCCGATGTGTATTCCGCCGTCCTCATCCTATGACACTGGCGGCATCCGGGACGAAGTGCCTCCGGGTCTCGCGTCCAGCGTCGCCGGCGCTACGTGGCTGCGCGAAGATGCGCCGATGCACCTGCATGTCTTCGAGCATCTTGCAAGAACAGCAATTCTTGGCTGGTGGGCCCACTTGTGCCCCGATGAGCTGAGGGCGACCGGCTGACGGCCGCGTCCGTCAGCGACGAAGCAAGTGCGCCCGAACATCGTATCGGTCAGGTTTGGCCCCGAAATCGCTTCAAGTGAATCGAAGTTTGCCAAGCGACGCGCACCACCGCTTTCGCCGTGCAAAGAATGATAACCTTGATAGGATCGCGCCCATGCCAAGCCACAGAGGCCATCACTATGATGTTCGGCCCCGCCGTCCCGGGTGGAGCTGGTCCGCCTACGAGCTCGATCGCATCACCCCGATCGGTCGCGGCGAAGAAGCGACAAATGCGGCTGCCGAACGCGCCGCAATATCGTGTATCGAAGCACAGAATGGTGTGAGCGACGATGTCGATTGAGCGTCCCAGGGTAGCGCAACTCGATGCGTTGCTCGCGACAGTGGCGAAAATCCACGATACTGAGGCAAAGCTGTCGGCGCTGAAGGAGCAGGTCGCACGCGAGGCGCGCGCTCTCGCGGAAATTCCCGATAAAAGGCTGCGCATTGAGGCCGGCTTTTATGCCTATTGGATGGCTCCCGAAGCGTCAGCCTCCGACATCGCTCTCGGTGCGACCGGCAGGCGCCACCCGGCCGAGCTTATGAAGCTCGCCGGGGCGGTTTCCATCGGCATTGCTTGCGGTCGATGTCAGGAGGATCTGCCGATCCGCAGCCGTACTGAGATGAAGGAGGTGCTCGACCAGGCTCGAGGCGCCAGCGCATTTCCCGAAACCTATCAATTTTTGTGCATCGCTTGTCAAAACGCCCTCGATGAAGAGCGACTTTCTGAGCGCATGGCGGAATGCGACGCCGCGGACGCGCGCGACCGGGAACTGGCGGCCATGCGCTACGCCGAGTATCTCCAGACCGAGGAATTCGAGGCGGCGCGAGACACTTATCTCTGGTGGCTCGCGGACCAGCACAATGCCATCGTTTGCGAGACGTGCGACGCCGGCACGGGTTTCGGGACATACCACAAAGCGAAAGAGAGCGGCGGCCGAGGTGATCTCGTCGTGCTCTTCGCTGCCTGTCGTGACGCGCTCCTCGCGGCCGGTAAACTTGGCGAAGCGCCGCTCGAAGCGAACCTGATCCCAGCCGGGCTCTCCCAATCGATCTTGGAAGGCCTGCAGTTCGAGCTCAGCACCTGAAGCATCCGGTAAGGATCACGGCCCTCGCCGCGCCCAGCTGAGCAGCTTGCGAAAGACCGCATCGTTTTCAAGTTCGGAGTCGGCGGCGGCAATGCGACGGAGCATCGTCTCGAGCTCGGCCGGCGGCGCGGACTCGTCAACGATGGCGTCCAGCAGCTTCAGCATCGCGGCCGGATAGCGGTCGAACCGATGCATGCCTTCGTCATCGAATTCGAGCCACATGGTGATGTCCCACGACTTGAACTTGGCGAGCAGCGGAGCAATCGCTTCGACCGCTTCTGGGAAGGCTTCGCCGGCGAGCAGCGCGGCGCGCACGAGATTGTGCGAGCTCCCCTCCTCGCGCAGCGTCGGTTCGTGCGGCCAAGCCGTCGCAATCAGCGGCCGTACCCGCTCGCGCCAGATATCCGCTTTGTCCTCGCCGAGTTGCTCCATCGCGCCGATCAGCAAATAGGCGGCCGAGCTCCGCAGATCCTCGCCGCCATCGGCGAGCGCGCGCCGGGTCTCGCTTGCGGCGAGGTCGTAAAGCTCGCCGATCGGCCGTTGCGCCCATAGCAACGGTAGCAGCAGCCAGCCGGCGAGGTTCTGGCTGTCGCGCCCGACCGAAGGCCTCCGCGCCGCCGACAGCATGTCGCCTTTTAGCAAAGCAAACAGTTTTGCTTCTGGCGGCCCCGAAGAGAGGAGCACCGCCCAGCATGCGGCCGCGGCAGTCTGATCGTCCCAGCAAAGCAGCGGCACCAGTGTCTCGGTCGTCCACTCCGGATCGAGGCGGAACAGGCCGCGAAGGCCGTCCATCATCGCGGCGCGGCCGAGCACCTTTAGCGCCTCATCCGCCGCGACGAGGCGTTCGATTCTCAGCTTGATCCCAGCATTGAGCGGCTCGTCACCAGCTTCGCGTAGCCGCTCGATCTCGTTGATCAGGATCGTGCCGATCTTGCCCTCGGCCGAGTTCAGCATCTGGAACACCGGGTCTTCGCGAATGTCCTCGTCGATCGGGCGGCGATGTTCGGTCAGCTCGTTTAAAAGCCGATCCCAGAGTATGAGGAGAGCATCGGTCTCCACCGGCACGAAGCTCCGTCGGCGGAGCAGCCAATCGAGCAGCGGGTGAGCGAGACCAGCGGGAAAGTCGGGACGCTGCGCCGCAGCGAGTGCGGCTGCGTGCACATCCTTGTCCTCGTTGTCGGCGATCGCCCAAAAATATTGTCTCCATGCCGCCGGTTCGGCATCGCCAGCTTCCAGCGCGGCAAGCAGGCCGGCCAGAGCGCGATCCGGGTCCGACGCGCAGAGAAGTCGCCAGACCTCGCCCTGACGCATCGGGTCTTCGCTCGAAATCTCGATCGCGCGCCTGACAAGGCGATCGGGCGCCACCCCCTCGAGGAGCTCAACGTCGCCCTGGGGGCCCCAGGTCATGACGCCGGTCGACCAGATTCCGAAATCGTCGCGGTCGCCTGCGCCCGAGGTCCAGTCCGGATGCTCGGCCTGGATCGCTTCGAGCCGCGCTGCGGCATCGACGCCAAGCGAATGCCCGGCATTCTTGATCCGTTCGAGTCTGAGGTAGGTCTCGCGGTCGATGAAGCGCCGGATCTGTTCGGGATCGCCGCTGCCGAGCAGGCCGTCTGGCATTCCGGCTGCGAGGCGGCGCTCGATCGAGCCCCGGGCCGCAGGATCGAGTTCCGTCCAGCGCTCGGCCAGCAGGCGCATCGTCTCGCGGCGTGCATGGCTCAGCCAGAATTCGCGATCGCCGATTGCGGCCACCGCCTCTGCGATCTCGGCGCCTTCGAACACCGCTGTCGAGAGCGCATGCAGCCACATCCGGCGATGAAGGAGATATTCCGAGGCACGCCACGGGCCGGCAATCGCCCGCGCCCAGTTCCTGTCCTCCGCCGCCACCAGGGCCCACAGATCGATGATCGCCCGGACGATCGGATAGAAGCCGCTGGGTTGCCGGTCCTGATCATGGCGGGCCACCGAACGCACGTCCGAGCTCGGCCCGTCGTTTCCCGCCGAGATGAACTCATATTCCTCCGCATCCTCGAGTGCGTCTTCGAGCGCATTGGCCAAGGCCTGCACCATGCGTTTGCGATGCTCGGACGGCAGATGTGCCGCGAGATCGTCGAGACGGTGGATGTCGTTCGGGCTGAAATCGACGCGGAGCAGGTCCCTGAGGCGCGGCGGCGCGGCCGGATCCCGCTCGATCCCCGGCCAGTGAAACGGACGGTCGGGGCGGGGGTTCGGTCGAAGGCTTGCGACGATAGCGCGGCGCGCGGACAGCGGTGATTCGACGGCGATGGTCCTCACCGCCTCGTGCCAGCGTCGGCCGCGATCGTCCGGGTGGCGGGCTGTGTCCAGGATCAGCTGCCATGCCTTGCGGAAATGCGGCGGTAAGGGGCTCTCCTGGCGCCGCCGGTAGAGAAGGCCATGCTCGATCGCGGCGAGCGTGCGGACGTCCAGCGGGACGCCGTCTAGAAGGTTCGACGGCATGTCCGGATCTTCAAAGCGCTTAAGGATCCACGCTCCAGGAGAGGCGTCGTCACCGCTCAGCAACCCGGCCTTGCCGAGCGGGCTAGCCCAGCGCGGGTGAGGATTGGTGTCGGCGAGCAGGCCGGCAGCATTGCCCGCGCTGAGAAGCCAGCGGAGGCGATCCCAGTCCTCCTCTCCGACACTGTCTGGCTCGAGCGCAAGCACACGCTCGGCCTGGGCACGTCGCCAGGCCAGCGGGTCTTCGGCATAGGCCGCCCATTGGGCGAGCGTCCGATAGAGCGCGTCATGATCATCCGGCGCGACGCTGTCATAGAGGATCGGGATCGTCCCCTTTGCGTCCCAGATCGCCGTCTCGCGGGAGCGCGCCGCGGGTTCGGGCGCGCAGGGCGCGAAAGCATAGATCGGCTTGAGATCGGAATAGCGCTCGCGATCGGCCGTCAGCACTTCAAGGATGTAGCGCATCGGCGGATCGTCGGCGCCGTAGCCGACGATGACGATCGTGGTGGCGCGCGCCAGATCGTAGATATAGCGGGCCGCCCAGCCCGAGCGCAGATAGGCTTCGCCGAATTCCGCGCTGTTGAGCACCAGCGGCGTCCGACGCAGCCCGAGGTCCGTATCCTCGACCCTCCCGTGCAGATGAAGGACGCCTTCGAAATCCGTGGTCAGCGGCGGCGGAAGGTCGGCACCGGCACGGCTCGGTGCCGTGCCGCCGGGCCAGGACCTTTCGAACAGGCAGTCGAAATTGGTGGTGACGACGCGCGAGCGCATTTCGGCGTCGCGCGAAAGCCTGGCGATGTCCGCATGGGCAGCGAGATCCGCCTGCGGCGGCGCCAGCTCCGCCTCGATCGCGGTCATGATCCCGCGCTCAACCCGCGCGCGGGCGGCCGGGTCATGCCCTCCCAGCCGCTTTGCGAGGGCGAACAGCGCCCGGTCGAGCGCTTTCGGCTGCCCGTTGACGAGAGTCATCGCATCGGCTTCGGCCGGATGCGCTTCCCAGTCCTCGTTGAGGCGCGCATAGACCTGCCGCGTGAGCTTGTGAAATGAGGGCAGGTCGACGCGCTGCGATACGCCGGCACCGCAGAGGAAGACGACCCCACCCCGCTCCTGCTCGGTTATGAGCTCGGCCGGCAGGTCGGCGCAATCGTCGGCGATCCTCATCCTTCCGTCCTAGGTCGATTGGCCGCATCGATGAAGTGGCATGGTCTGGATATCCGTGTAGTCGGCCGGCTCAGAAAGTGGGTATCCCGGCCCGCTCGAGATCGCGTCGGGTCATGACGAAATTAATGCCCGTCGCCCGCGCTGGGTCGGTCGCGGCGAGCAGCTCGAAGAATTCCGACCGGGCCCTTGTCCCGGCCGCCCCACGGCCGAGCGCGTCCCTCACGAAGCGCATCGTGAAGCCGGCCAGCAAATCGGCCGCCTGGATGCAGGGTTCGGCCAGCGAGCTGGCGAAGGACAGACGCGCAATCCCCTTCAGCCTGTAGTCGGCGAACGGGGCGAGCGGGATGGCGGCCTGTTCGGCGAGCGCTTCCATCATCGCCTTGGCATCGCTCAGCACCTTCCCATATTGCAGCTGCTCGTCATGGATCAGCTCGGCACCTCCAATCGCCGGTCCCGAATGTTGATTGATCCTCGCATAGATGTTCGTGAGGCATTGCAGGTTCGGCAGCATCCAGACCCGCTTGCCGCTCGGACCGGCGTCGGCGATGGGGAGGAAATCCGCCGCATTGGTTCCCGCCGCCGTCGCCCTGTCCCGTGCGTAGAGCGTCAGGATCTGGACCTGTCGCGCCGCCCGCTCGTCGCGAGAGTCGGTCCATTGCCACAGTAAGTCGATCACAGCCCGCACCCGTTCGATGTCGGGCCTGTCGCAGGCCTCGCGATACTTATTGAACAGGGCATCGGGACCATGGTCGGCGATGAATTCCGCCAACATATTGCGGCTCGACAGGTCGACCTCGTCGATCCGCATTCCGCCGCAGAGGAGATGATTGACGATGTGGATGGCGATGAAGAAGCGCTTCTCGACCACCTCGACGAAGAGCGGCGAGCGATCAGCCACAAGGATCCTAGCGAGTTGTCCGCCGATCGCCGGTAATCGCGCTCCAAGTGCGCCCGATTTGAGTTCGCGACCGGCGAACCGGTGGTCGACGCGAAGCCGTTGCAGCGCGCCGAGCAGCGCCTCCTCGTTGGGGACTCCGACGCAGGCCAGAGCAAAGACCGGCTGGCCGCCGAAGTCCAGCATGTCCGGATTTCTGGCCAGATCGCCGCTGTGCCCACTCTCATCAAGGAAGAAACGCATGTTCGTCAGCGGCAATGTCATGGTCCTGGGGTGTAGAGTGACCTACGATAAGGCGAAAAGGAGATCGTGACGAAGATGTCGTTCAGCATCGCTATCTTTCCGTTTCTGAAGACATCGGGCCGGTTCTATCTAGGACGGCTCCAATTCCGTTCGACAGATGACGTCGAAGGCCTGCCCGACGAGCAGCGTGACGCTGTGCGCGAAGTGGCGGAAATGCTGTTTCTCAAGGACGATCTGAAGATCGCCTCTGCGACCTTCGCGCTTCTGCCGCCGGTCGACATCGACCGGAAGGGTGCGGAGGTCGATCATCTCGCGGATGTCCGGGCGATCGTCGCTTATGCCTATTCCTCGCCGCATGACGTGTTCGACAACATCCTGCTGTCGCCCGAGGAGGTGAGCCTCCTGCTGCTCACGCCCGGCGAGGTCAGCTCCTTTCTGGTCTATCCCGAGCACCATACCGTTCCGCTGACAGGTTCCCTTGAGCGACGCGTGCCGGTCGACGAGCGGCACATGGTCCGCGGCTATTCCGGTCTCTACAATTTCACGCAGCCGCTTTGGGTTGCGAGCGGCTCCCGCATCTATCCGCCCAAGCCTCAGGCGACACTCAACATCTCGCAGGACATGGCGCACGACTTCGTCGAGGATCGCCATGGCCGATCAGGCGTCCAGGACCTGTTGCGGCTGCTCAACAGTTCGTCTCACCCGGCGCGGGCGCGGGCCTTTACGGCATTGCGCTGGTACAACCATGCCAATGAATCCGCGGCCGGTCCCGACCGCGCGCTGCTGAACCTGGCCGTCGCGTTTGAGGCCCTCTTCAATCTTCCGGAAAATGCCAAGAGCGAGCGTCTTGCGGACGCCATCTCGCTGATTCTCGGCCGGACGGACCGCATTTTGGAGTGGGCCACTCAATTCTACGCCGCCCGCTCCCGGGTGGCGCATGAAGGAACGGCAGGAGAAATCTATTACCGGCCCGCAGGTCGCCAAAGGTCGACCACCGAGGAACGGTTCGGATCACTGATGTTATCCGGTCGGGCAATCTTTCAGTCCTGCATGTCGACTCTTCTCTTCGGGATGGCCACGGCGGAGGCCGCCCGCCTGGGCGAGAAGCTGGTGAGCAATGCCGAGCGCTTCACTAAACTGTGCGAGCTACTCGACCAGACCACCGACGATCCGGGGCAGCTCCTCGCCAAGGTTGCGCCGATCGTTCGCGAGATCGAGCATCATCGTTTCGTGTCGAGCACGATGGTGGCCTTCGATCTCATGCTCGGCGCGCTGAGCCGCGCGGCCACCACGCTTCTTCGTCTTTCGCCGCTTCAGACGGTCGCTCTCGAGGAACCATTGCGGCTCTGCGCATTGCCTCGGAAGGGCCGGGACCTCGCCGCCCGGCTCGATGCCGTGCGGCAATTGGCCGAGGCGTTCAAGGCTGCCGACGGCGCGTTCCTGACGGAGCAGGAAAAGGTGGTCCAGATGCTGGCCGAGGAAATCTGGCGGGCCACATTCCCTATCTATTACGCCCTGCAGCGCGAAGAAATGGACACCTGAACGGACCGGGCGCGGCAAAGCGGGGCTTGCATGCCGGGATCGCCGGACTAATCTGGGCGCACGGCTGATCCGGCCGCGCCGTCCACATTGGCGAAGCCCGCGGGCAGGAGTTTCGATCGACCCGTTGAACCTCTTCCAGGTGCGACAGGGCCAAGTGGACTCGCCTGTTGCGATGCACCGCCGGAGTGGTTCGATGCGCATTTCCTTTCCCGATCTTTCCCGGCCGAAGGCGGCCGCGAAGCTGCTTTCCCGACTGTCCAACGGGGTGACGCTCTCCAGCGCCCACGAAGCCACTGCGAGGGCGGCCGGCTATCGCGACTGGCACGAGCTTGCCCAGGCAAGCCCGGCGTCCGTGAAAGCCAGCTTCGATCTCGGGACGGCCAAGCAGGTCGTCCTCGGGATTGCCGACCGGCTCGAGCTCCTGCCGGGCGATGTCCAATATGCGGTCGCGAAGGCGCGGCTGCTGGGGTCTGGCTCGTGGGCGCTGGACGATCATCTGGCGCTCACGACCTCGGTGTGGCGGGAGAGGCAGTTCGGCGTCCCCGCGCGCGGCAAGCCCGGGACGGTGATCAAGGTGCGCGCGCATGGGGATACCCGGCTTGCATATCTGCGTCGGGCCGGCCGGCCCTCCTATGTCGTCTACGACACCGGCCCGGGAATGTGCGCGGATTTCGAGGTGGTCACGCCTCGGCTTCCTTTGCCGGACTTCGTTCCGTCACGGCTTTGGCTGCCTTATGGATATTGGACGCTGCGCGACGGTTCCGAGGTCATCTTCGCCCGCGACTATCTGCCGATTTGGCGGGTCTCTGGCGGGATCGTCGAACGGCTGGACCCTTGGCTTTGGATCGAAGGCATAGCGGAGACCACGGTCTTTTCCTCCCGGCTCGGCACCGTTGTCTGGTCGCGTGGGCCGGCGCGCGAGCAGGCGCTCGAGCATCTCGCGCAGCGGCGGATCTTCGAGCTTCCCCGCCTGGTCGAGGCCATGCCGCATCTCGTCGGTCCGGACGTGGATTCGGTCGAAGCCGGAGTGGCGCGGCTGTACGAGCGGGTCGGAGGCGGAAGGCCACTTCCGGCCTATGCACGGATGAACGCCCATATCACCGACATACGGGCATCCCGAGCGAGGGCCTCGGGTTGAGCAGAGGGCATGCCCTCGGCGCGCAATGCGCGCGACATCGATGATCAATCTGCTCGCCGATTCGAACGCGCTGCGCCATGTCGGCCTGAAGGCCTATCTGGCGGCCTCCCGCAACCATGCGATCCTGCTGTCCGATCTCACCCTGATCGAAATGCGCAAGTCGCGTGCCTTGTCCACCTCGCGCGCCTCGCTGCAGATCGCCGCTGCATTTCCAGGTCAGGTCTTCGTTCTTCGCCGCACAGACGAGATGTTGTCTGAAGATATCCGGGCGCAGGATCAGGCCCACAACCTCATCGACTACCAGGCCACGGTCGACCTGGCGGTGCTTTGCCGCGAGCTTCAGACCCTGCCCGAGCCTGCCGGGCTTCGCGATCGGATGGCCGCGCTTGAAGCGGACGCCAAGATCGTCATGTCTCGGCTGACCGACGAGGTCGCGGCGCTCGAAAATGGGCTCGTCGATGCCGCGAGGGATTTCACCAGCGCGGAGCTGACCCAGATCCGGACGGTGAGCGGGGTTACCGAGGGGACGCGCCGCAAGCTCCTCGACCTTCTGAAGGAAACGACCGGCGGATTCATCCTCAGAAATCAGGAGCCGGGCCGGCGGGGCCGGATGCTCCTTCGCGACGCGATGGGCCTGTTCGCCTTCCGCTACTCGCTGTGCATGCTGCTCTACTATATGGAATGGGTCCGGGTCGGCCGAACGACGGGCAAGGCCCTTCCGCGCCGGGTCAACGACGTCGTCGACATGCAGGTCGCTGCGATGGCGACCTACTTCAACGGCGTGCTGAGCGCGGACGCCGGTTTGCAGACCATTTCGAACACCGCGCGCGGCGTCCTGCGCGGCTTCGGCGCTTTCGTCGGAGAGGATTGGACGGTCCCGAGCTCTGAGTCTGAGCAGGGCGAAGACGCATGATAATCCGTCCGGCTTTGGCTAGGATGGGGCATGCGCTTCATCGCCAACGGACCCTCGATCCCGGATGATCTGCTGATCGCGCGCGACGCGGGCGACGTTATCTTCTTCTGCGGCGCGGGCGTGTCGCGGCACCGCGCAGGGCTTCCCGACTTCCTCAAGCTCGGCGGCGACGTCATCGAGCTTCTCGGCGCTGGCGAGAAGAGCCTGGCGAGAAAGCTCTTCCGCCGGATCGAGGAGATCGGCCCGATGGAAGGGGTGGGCGGCCTTGTCGCGACCGACCGTATTTTCAGCCTGCTCGAGCGCGAGTTCGAGCAGCGCGACGTGCAGGCTGCGGTCGCCCGTGCGATCAAGCCGGCCGACGACGCCGATCTCAGCGCGCACCGGACCCTGGTCGACCTGTCGCGCGGACGGGACGGCACAGTCCGGCTGGTGACGACCAATTTCGAGCCGTTGTTCGAGCGCTGCGTCCCGGGCATCGCCTGCCACGGCCCGCCCAACCTTCCCAATCCGCGCAGCGCGAGCTTTGCCGGTATCGTCCATCTCCACGGCCGGGTTAACGACGACTATTCCGGGCCGGCGGACGAGGAGTTCATCGTCTCGAGCGGCGATTTCGGCCGCGCCTATCTGTCCGACGGCTGGGCGACGCGCTTCATGCAGTCGCTGCTCGCGCGCTTCCAGATCGTCTTCGTCGGCTATGCCGCGGACGATCCGCCGGTCCAGTATCTGCTGGAAGCGCTCAACCTTCGCGCCGGCAATCGCAGCCGCCTGTTCGCGTTCCAAGCGGGCAGCAATGCAGACGATGCGGCGCTCTGGGAGCATCGCGGGGTCCGCGCGATCCCGTTCGACAACAGCAATGGCTATGATCCGCTCTGGGAGAGCCTCGAGGCCTGGGCCGAGCGCGCGCGGGATGTGGACGGCTGGTACGCCACGCTCCTCGAAACCGCCTCCGCCGGGCCGGTGGGGCTCGATCCCCATGTTCGCGGCCAGGTCGCGCACCTCGTCTCGACCCGCGAGGGCGCGAGACGGATCAGTCTAGCCGAAAAGCCGAGTCCCGCTTCTTGGCTGCTCGTCCTCGATCCCCGCCAGCGCTTCGACAAAGCCGGGCCGGTCGACCCTTATGGGGAATCGAGCGAGCGCATCGATCCCTACCAAAGCCTCGGGCTAGACTTCGACACGCCGCCCCAGCCGGACGAGGACGACGACGACGAGAGGCTGCGCGACCGGAAGATCCCGGAAGGCTCATGGGATGCGCTGCTTCCGACCCGCTCCGACGAGGACGACGGGCACGATGCCGGCCTGGCGAATTTCTGCGGGCAGGGCGCGCGGACGGACGGTCCTTTGAGCGCTCGGCTGAGCCATCTCGGCATCTGGTTCCAGAAGGTGGCGCACCAGCCGATCGCACTCTGGTGGGCGGCCGGCCGGGGGCCGCTTCATCCGAGGATCGCCGATTCCATCGAATCGTGGCTGCAGCAGGATCCGGACCGCTGGCCCGACGAGATACGCCGCGGCTGGCGCTTCCTGATTGCGAGCTGGGCGGAGCCGGAGCGCGACCCGGATCGCGGTCATTATCAGCTCAGCCACCGAGTCCAGCGTGAAGGCTGGTCGGAGGCGCGCGTGCGCGATTATGCCGATCTGTTCAGGCCGCGGCTGAAGGTGGATCGCAAGTTCGGCCTTCGCCACCCGCTTTCCTGGACCGAGAACGACTATCCGAGCCCGCTGCTGTCCTACGACGTCGACTATCCGCATCCCTATGAGCTGCTGAACATTCCCGACGAACAGCTCGCTTATGCGGTCGGCCGGTTCAGGGAGAATTTGGACCTCGCACGCTCGCTCGAGCGGGAAATCTCGGGCGACGATCATGTCTTCATGCAGACCACCCGCGCCGACGATGGCGCGCCGCCGATCGCCTGTGACGCGTTCCAGGTGACCGGTCCGATCGCATTGTTCCAGCAACTCATGGAGCGGCTTGTCGCACTGTCCCGGGAGGACGCGCGCAAGGAGATCGCGCGTTGGCCGGCCCAGGATCATTATATCTTCGGGCGTCTGCGCATCTGGGCGGCCGCATCCCAGGTCACATCGCCCACCGAGTCGGCCGACATCCTGCTCGGCTTTCCCGACGAAGTCTTCTGGGGATCGGAGCAACAGCGCGACCTCCTCTACGCCATCCGCGATCGGTGGTCTCAATTCTCCGACGACGACAGGACGAGGATCGAGACGCGCCTTCGCACCACCACCTATCCCTGGATCAAGACCGAGTCCGGGGGGAGGCCCGACGCCGAGGCCCATTATCGGCTCGACCGCCTCCACTGGCTTACCAGCCAGGGCGTCGCCTTCTCCTTCGACGTCGAGGCCGAGATGGCCGCGTTGCGCGCGATCGCGGAGCGCTGGTCCGAACGTTCGGGCGTCGAAGCGGCGGATTCCAACGCGCCCGTGGTGCGGACTATCGCCACCGTCGCCGACTGGCATGTGCTCGAGAACATTCCGGTGCCCGAGATTCTGGATCGGGCGCGCGAGGCCGGCAAGGCCGACTTCTTCGAATATGTCGAGCGGCGACCATTCAACGGCCTCTCGCAGGAGAAGCCCGCCCGCGCCCTGGCGGCACTTGTGGATGGCGGCAAGAAGGGCGATGTCCCAGTCTCTTTCTGGTCGACATTTCTGCGCGCGGACGGACGCAAGGCGGATCGACCGCGGATGGCCGGGGCGATTGCGGCGCGGCTGGTGTCGCTGCAGCCGGAGGCACTCGCCACCATCGCCTATCCCGTCTCCGAATGGCTTCAGGATTTCGGCGATCGTGTCTATGGGGACCTGGCCCCGATCCTCGACTGCCTCTGGGATCCGTTGCTTGCGGCGCTCCGGCTTCGCGAGGACAATCGCAAGCGCCAGGTCGACAGCAGCTGGGCGAATGATGCGCTGAACGCACCTGTCGGCAAGCTCGTCGGCGTGCTGATGCGGGAGCCCGCAACCAAAGGGCTCGACATCGGCCAGGGCTTCCCGGAAGCCTGGACCGCGCGGCTCGAGCAGCTCTTGGGGCTTCCGGGCGATATGCGGCGGCACGCGCTCGTCATGATCGGCTTTCAAACGACCTGGCTGTTCGCCATCGCTCCGGACTGGACCGCCGAGCATCTGCTCAACGTGGTCGATCAAGACGGCGATGATGGCGATGCCTTGTGGGACGGCATCCTCTGGGCGGCGCGCGCGCCGAGCCGGAACCTGTTTGACCGGCTGAAGCCCGGCCTTCTGAAGCGCGCCCAAGCGTCTTTGCGGCGGCGCGCCGAGACCAATGTCATCGCCGGCTTCCTGCTCGTCGGCTGGGGCGGCGATCCGGAGGCCGATCCGCCCGAGCAGCTGGTCTCCAGCGCCGAGCTCCGCGAGATTCTCGTCGAGAGCGACGATGATCTTCGCGGCCAGGTCCTCTGGCACATCGAGCATTGGTCTGTGGATCGGGAGGGACGCTGGCGCGCCCGGCTCGTGCCCTTCCTGACCGATGTCTGGCCGAACCATCGCTCGGTGCGCACCCCGGAGATGTCGACGCGCCTTGTCGATCTCGCCATGGCGAGCGACGATCTGTTCCCGCAGGTCGTGGCCGCGATCCAGCCGCGCCTGGTGCCGGTGCGCGGCGGCATGCTGCGCGGCTTCATGCTGAAATCGGAAGCCGAGGATCATCCGGCGACCGTTCATCCGGTGGCGATGCTCGACCTGCTGTGGGCGATCCTCGCCGAGGACGCGTCGCTCTGGCCGTACAAGATAGAGGACATTCTCGCCGTGCTGTCTGAGGCCGAGGAGACGAAGGGTGACCCGCGGCTTTCGGAGCTGCGCCGGCGACGCGCGGCATAGGCGTTCGGACTCAAACCTTCGGGTACGCCGTTCGCCCCCGGACCGGCAAGGACGATCCAGCGGCGGCAGGGAATGAGCTGCGTTGAACGAGACCTTGGCGGGGCCTGACGGCCGGTCGATGATCCCGGGAACACGCTCATCAGGTCGGCCCGAAGCGAAGTGGAAAGAGACGAACATTTCGAGCCGAAGCTCGGCCGCAAGCGGCCCGTGCAGAATGATCGCGGCCGGAAATATCTGCACCGCGTCCTCGCCGCGGCAGCTCTTGCTGGAGGCATTCGGAAACTCGGACGGCGCCAATTCGACGGCAGCCGCATCGGGCGTGGCGCCGCCACGGGCCGGGTGCTCGGATCGCGCGACAGATTCTCCGGCGCGCGAAGCCGTCGCGCGATCGTAAAGACCCGGCTGGTTCGGCTCGGTGGCAAGGGGCTGGGCGCAACGCGGGCCCATTTGCGCTATATCCAGCGCGACGGCGTGACCCGGGAAGGAGCAGCCGGGGCGCTGTACGGGCGAGACGCCGATATCGCTGACGGGAAGTCCTTTCTAGAACGCGCCCATGGCGACCGCCATCAGTTTCGCTTCATCCTGTCCATTGAGGACGGCGATCAGCTTACGGACTTGAGGCCGCTGACCCGGCGCTTCATGGCGCAGATGGAGGCGGACCTC
>SXGS01727829.1_pt1 | contig 29402 bp, 23 predicted proteins | sample 3174681 | NCBI WGS metagenome assembly SXGS01 (sample SAMN11356861, study PRJNA531348) | freshwater metagenome | isolation source: freshwater sample F1-80 | place: China: Fuxian Lake, Yuxi | collected 2017-12-25 | reverse complement strand
TTCTGCTCGGTGATCATCTTCACGGCCCGGAGCTTGAACTCCGCTGTGTAAACCTTGCGCGTACCAGCCATCGGTGTGTCTCCTCAGTGTTCAGAGTTTACACCGCTTTCCCACTGTCCACCATTCGTGGGGAACTTCAGCAGCGTCTTCCCGGTGCGAGCGTCCCACACCCGGGCCGTGTGGTCGTCCGATCCCGTCACCACCCACGAACCGTCCGCCGACAACGCCACGCCCCTCACGCTGGCGGTGTGGCCCCTGAACGAGGACGTACGCTGCACGGTGCGTACGTCCCACATCGTTGCCTCGTTGTCGTTCCACCCCGACGCCACCAACTCACCGCCCGCCGAGACCGCCACGCACATCCTCGCACCTCTGTGGCTCTTGAGGGCGTGCAGTCTCTGCCCGGTGCGGGCGTTCCACACCCGGGTTAGGTCTTCCGCCGACTCCGATCCCCCCGTCACCACTCGCGAACCGTCTGCCGAGAACGCCACGCTTGTCACCACGCCCATGTTGTCAGTGAGGGTGAGCAACGTCTTCCCGGTGCGAGCGTTCCACACCCGCGCCGTGTGGTCGGCTGACCCCGTCACGACCCGCGAACCGTCCGCCGAGACCGCCACGCTCGTCACCACGCTGGTGTGGCCCTTGAGGGTGTGCAGCGTCTTCCCGGTGCGGGCGTCCCACACCCGGGCCGTGTTGTCCGCCGACCCCGTCACCACCCGCGAACCGTCTGCCGAGGCCGCCACACTCGTCACATGGTTGGTGTGGCCGATGAGGGTGAGAAGACTGCCCTCGAACTCGCGATGGAGCAGTCCCCAGGCGATACAGCGGTTCTCGGGGGAGACCTCGTTCAGTATGTCGCGGGCCAGTTGTACCTGGTTGTTCTCGAAGGCGGCGTTCGCCTCGCGGAGTTTCCCCAAGTCGGCCAAACGGCGACTCTCCTTCAACTGATCCGCGAGGTCGTTCGCCTTCTCTTGCGTCTGCTTCTGCGACTCAGCCAACTGGTCGGCACGGGTCTGCGCCTCTTGCTCGGCCTTCGTTACCTTGCTGAGCGCGCCGGCGAGTTCGCCCGACCGCGTGCGTTCCGCAATCTCCGACCTGGTGAGTTCTCCAGATCGAACCCGCTCGGCGGCCTCGGCCCGCCACGCCTTGTCGGCCTGCCAGATGGCCAACCCGGCACCGGTAGTCAGCGCGAGGAACACGACGGAAACGGTGGCGGTCAACCCCTTGTTCCGCCGTGTCCATTTCCACGCCTTCTCCGCCCGCCCCGCCGAGCGCGCCACGGTTGGCCGCCCGTCGAGCCAGCGGCGCAGGTCGTCGGCCAGCGCCTCCGCCGACGCATACCGGCGCGCCGGTACCTTTTCCAGACACTTCGCGCAGATCGCCTCGAGATCAGCCGGGCAGTCCGAACGCACATCACAGACCGGTGGCGCCAGTTGCGTGCGAACCTTCTCCAGTGTCACCAGTAGCGACTCACGCGGGAACGGCGGTCGGCCGGTCAGGCACGCGTACAGCACCGCGCCTAGGCCGTACACGTCCGCCAGTGGTGTCGGCTCCTCGCCCGACGCCACCGCCTGCTCCGGACTCATGTATTCGGGCGTGCCAAGCACCACGCCGGCCTTCGTCCGTCCGTCGGAGATCTCGGCCGGGCACGCCAGCCCGAAGTCCACTACCTTCGGCTCGCCCGCCGCCGTCAAGAGTATGTTGTCCGGCTTCAGGTCGCGGTGGACGATCTTGCGTGCGTGGACCGCAGCCAGTGCTCGCGCGACCTTCTCGACGAGTTCGGCCGCGGCCCGTGGGTCAAGGACGCCGATCGTGTCGAGCCGTTTCTGGAGGCTCAGGCCGTCCACCAGTTCCATCGCGATGAACAGGTCGTCATCGCTCTGGCCCGAATCGAACACCTGCACCACGTGCGGGTGGTTGACCGCCGCGACCGCCGCCGCCTCCCGCCGGAACCGCGCTTTGAAGCGGTCCCCGAGGGCCCCATCACGCCGGTCGTAGCGGATCAGTTTCAGCGCCACCTCGCGGCGCAGCAGCAACTGTCGCGCCTTGTACACCACCCCCATTCCGCCCTGCGCGAGCTTCTCCAAAATCTCGTACCCCGGAACCTCCGGCGGGGCCGTGCCGACCCGCTTGAACACGTCCCGCACCAGTCCGCCTAGAACCGCGTATCGCTCCTCGTACTCCTTCAGGTCCGGCTCCTCGCCGGCTTGGGCGAGGAGCCGGACCTGCGTTTCGAGAATGGGCGCCAGTTCGTGCGGGAGGCAGGCGAGTGCCGGGTAGCGGACGAGATACTCGGCCAATTCCGCACGGTCGCCGTTGCCGATGCGGAGTTCGAGTTCGCTGTGTATCAGCTCGGTCAGAAGGTGCCAGCGGTCCAGCCCTTCGCCGCTCAGGTGGTCCTCGATCCGCGGCGCCGCCCCGGACCGGAACGCCCGCTCGAACTCGTAGACGATGTCGTCGATGGGTAGCGAGCGGTCCTCGCTCGAGATCGGGTCGGCCATGGTGGTCTCCGGGATTCGTGGCAGCGGGGTCAGTCGATGTTGAACATGTCGAAGAGTTGCTTGCGGAACCGTTCCAGGATGCGCTGCACGGTGCGGGTGGAGAGCTTCACCTGCGTGGCGACCGCTTCCGCGGTGTTCCCCGCGAGGTAAAGATCGAGTACTGCCCGCGCGTCCGGGTCGAACTGGGCCAGGACCGATTCGAGCGTCTCGGACAGCATCGCGACCTCGTCCGGACCGGGCGCTGATGCCGCCACTTGCCAGTCTGCCAACGACACCACGTTGGCGTCCCCGCCGCGTTTTACCCTCTGATTGGAGCGGTTTCGGTTGAGGCACTTGCGGAACGTGATGTGTGACAAGAGTCCTAACACCATCCCCCAGTTGTACAGCGCGAACTGTCCGGCGTGCTGCCGCTCGAAGAACGACTCGAACGCCGAATGGGCGACGCTCTCCGGGTCGGCCATCGCTCCGAGATTACGGTTGAGCCGCTGCGAGGCGAGGTGGATCAGCTGGTCTATGAACCGCTCGTAAATCTCGCGGGCCGCGGCCTGATCCCCTATGGACAGGTGGTGTAAGCACTCGGCGAGAGATGGATCGTCGGGCGTCATGAGTGGGATTCGCTCTGGGTTTTGGTGACTACCAACAGTGTTATCACCACTTGCGGCCGACACGCGACAAGAAAATGACCTATTCACAAGAAAAATGAACAGGGAATGGGACACTTCTCGCTGGGCGAAACAGGTTGTAACTCGGTCGCAGCGGTCCGCGTACCGGAATTACGTTCGAGTACTGCTACCCGCCGCGGATGCTCGTCCTTGGAACGTGTGTTGTGCAGGACGGCAACAGGTACTTTGCCCGGTTGTCGTCCTGAGAGCGTGCCGGGCCACCATAAGGTGGCCCGGCACGCTGTCTTTTCGGCATTCGTGCTTCGGATCGGATTTACTTTTCGTCACGCCGACCTGTCGTCTGGGAATGGAAAAGGGGCATTACCCAAACGCAAAGGACCGCACGCCGCGGTTTCCCCCACTACTTCGAGGTGCGCCAATGAACACAACCGAAACGACTCGCGGGTGGCTCCCAATCTCCTGCGCGCCGGTCAAGTGGCTGATACTCGGCCCCGGTGGGACCTGCCAAATCGGCGACCGGAGCTTCCCGCCGGACGCTCCTATGACAGTTAGGGTGAAAGGCACGAAGGTCCGCAAACCGCCGGGAGTCGGCCAACCGATTCGGCTCATCGCGCTGAAAGGTGAGGCCGTGATTCGCTACAGAAACGAGGCGTGGCAGCGTTACCCTCTTCCGCCGGAACTGGACCCGTTCCCGTATCATTCGGTCGACCCGCTGGCCCCGTGCGCGGAACCTGCGGCGGTCGCGACTGCCGTGCAACCCACTCAGGTATCCCCGGCCACGATCGCCCCGGCCACGATCGCCCCGGCCACGATCGCCCCGGCCACGATCGCCCTACCAGCACCCTCGGCACCCGTGCCCGAGTGGCCCGTAAGATCGGTGACAGTTGCGGGTCGCGCGCTGCTGAGGGGCGCGAGATCGGTCGCCCTGACCACGGTTCTTGTTCTCGGCACGGTGGCGGCCTCGCTCGCTGCTGTTGGAACTCCTGCCGGCCCTAGTGCGGGTTGGGTTCTGTCGCCCACGGACTTCGCCGCCGGCTGGGACGTTCGGTGTCTGGCGCACGCGGTCGTGAACCTCACACCCGCCGAATTGTTCATCTGGGTGGTCGGGCTTGCAGTGTTCGGCCTGTTCGTGGAGCGCAACGGCGGAACCGCGCGAGCGACCGCGGTGGCACTGGCCGGCGCGCTTGGGGGCATCGGCGGCTACGTACTGTTCAACACGCCCGCGGGCCAAGCCGTACTCGACGACCTCGTGTTGCGGATGTACTTGGAGATCGTCAAGTTGTGCGGGATTGGATACGCCCAGGGATTCGCTACCGCGGTCTCGTGGCTGGTTCCGAACTGCGAGTGGTCGGGTGCGGTGAGCGGCTCGGCCGGGGTAGTCGGCGCGCTGATCGCCTACGCGGTGGTCCGCCGCAAACTGGCCAGCGAAGACGCGGTGACCATCCGGCCACTCAAGTTCGTGGTCGCGGTTGCGTTTCTGGTGGGGGCGATCGGTTACGCCTGGCCGACGTGGGTGACCGGCCCGTTCCCGTTCGCGATGCTCTTCGGTGGTTTCGCGGGCGGCCTCGCGGTGATCTTCCCGGAAAAGGTACTGAAGTGGCTCGGGGACAAGATGGTCGAGGCGTGGCAGGAGAACTGGTCGTCGTAGAGCGAACCGACCACGGGGCAGCGACCGGGAGCATTTTTTTAGGTCGCCCCTTCGGCTTCGGGTACACCCGCTCCCCCCTTGCAGGTGTAGGTTAACGGATGTGTAGTGAGTGTGAGGCACGAAGCGGGCCTAAACTGTCGGTCTCTTACCTCCGCTGGTTCGGGACCACCGTCGTGCCTCACACAGCCGCATTTTACGACTGGAAGACGCGTGTCAACACGCTCTTCGATGCCCTCAAGCCGCATCACCGCGTCGCTCTGGCCGAGTACAGTTTCGGCATGATCTTGGCCCGATGTTGCGGGTTGACTTCCCTCGTCGCCTATCTCGCGGTCTTTCTCCGCTGCAAAGCCCACACGCTGCGACAACGGCTCCGCGAACTCTATCAACCGGCGACCGCACAAATCGGAGCCGCACGCTCCGAATTCGACTTCACACTGTGCTTCGCTCCACTGATCCGATGGGCCGCCGCCAACCAACCCGACAAGCGTCTCGTCATCGCCTTGGACCCCACCAACTTGACCGACCGGTTCCGCGTGCTCTGTGCCGCCGTTCTCTACCACGGCTGCGGGTTACCAGTGGCCTGGGCCGTTCAAGATGCCGACGAGAAGGGTTCGTGGAATACCATCTGGTTTGATCTGATCGGTAAGCTCAAAGGCGATCTGGGCGAGGGCTGGACGGTGTTGGTGCTGACCGATCGCGGGCTGGAATCGGCCGAACTGTTCCGCGAAATCGTCCGCTTGGGTTGGCACCCGTTGATGCGGGTCAAAGCCCGAGGGCACTTCCGACCGACGAACTGGCGTCGCGGCTATCGGATGAATCACTTCGCCACGCACGTGGGCCGCAAGTGGTTCGGTGCGGGCGTGGCGTACCCGACCAGCAATGCTATGGACTGCACGCTGTTGGCGTGGTGGGAAGCGGGGCACGAGGAACCGTGGCTGATTCTGACGGACTTGCCGGCAAGCGGTGCCAACGTCATTTGGTACGCATGGCGGATGTGGATCGAGCAGGGTTTTCGGGCGTTGAAACGGGGTTGCTGGCAGTGGCAACGAACGCAGATGACCGAGCCGGTTCGTGTGGCGCGATTATGGGCGGTGCTGGCGGTGGCGACGATCTACAGCGTGGAAGTAGGGAGCGAATCGGCACCGGCGGAGTTGCCGCCGATGCCGAAGTCGTTGAGCCGATTGAAATGGGGGTTGCTGTTGATTTGGGCGGCGTTGCTCCGCCACGAATCAGTACCGAAATCCAAACCGCAACACGCGGACTGGCCCCAACCGCACGAAATCGCGGATTTGCTCGAAGAACCATACATGCACAAAGGATAACCTACACCTGTAAGTCCACGAACCCTCACTTCAGCACGCCCAACTGCTTGCTCACTTCCGTAAACGCGGCAGTGGCGCGGTCGATCTGTTCGGTCGTGTGCGCGGCAGACATCAACATTCTAATGTGCGCCTGAATAAAAAACGTGTCACGTCTCGGTATCGAACGGTGATTATCCTGGTGAAGGGGACGCCGCGTCTTACGTGAGACGCGGCGGACTCCTGAACATGCGGCATCCCCGGCTCGCCGTGGATACCGGACTGGGAGGTTTCTGATGCGACGAGTGTACCTGATGATCGCCGCGGTGCTGGCGATCGGCCTGACGACGACGAGGGCGCCGGCGGCCGACGTGCCGGCTGTGCCGAAAAATGGCGCCAAGATCGCCGCCGGGATCGAGATCGGCCACCGCGGGTGCCGAGTGGCGGTGGTGCAGGTGGACCCCACCCCATGGAGGTCGAACCGCATCCAGGTGCGTTTCGAGAAGACCGTGCTGACCCCCCTCGGTCTTGGATTGGCCGACACCGGAAAACTGGCCGCCGACGACATCGCGAAGACGGTGGCCGAGGTGACCCGCATGTGCGAACTGGTTCGCACCGAGTACGGCGTCCCCAACGCGCAAATCCACATCGCCACCGCCGGCAGCCTCGACGGTGCGATCGGGCTGGACGACCTCCGCGCGGCCGTGACCAAGGCCACCAAGCGCCCGGTCGTCGCGTTCACCTCGGCCCGGGAGGTGCTGTACGGGATGAAGCAGATCATGCCGAACGACTACATGAAGGGCGCGTGGTACGCGGACCTCGGCTCCGGCACGGTGAAACTGGGGGCGTACGTGGCCGAGGGGCCGACCTCGCTGTCCGAGTTCCGCACCGACCTACTGCCAGGGCTGGCGCAAGTGCGGGAGCGGATCCTGAAGCGGGCGACCGAGCAGAAACTGAGTTTCGCGGACGCTGCGAAGTTGGAAGGCGACGCACTGACGGCGGAGTTCCGCAAGATGGCGAACGCCAACCCGGCGCTGGCGAATCGCCGGGACGTGATCTTGACCGGCGGGTGCGTGTGGGGGCTGGTTACGCTGACGAAGCCCGAGGACGCCACCGCCGCCTACGTCGCCATCACCCCGAACGACATCGCCCGGTTCGGCGAGATGTTGCGGGCAGCCGACGGCCGGTTTCCGGCCCCGGACCTGACCGGGGTGAAGTGGGAGGACGCTCGCAAGGCCGCCGAGCGCGACGCCAAGCAGGTGGCCGACCGGTTTACGGTCGAGCAACTGCTGGCCGGGGCCGAACTCCTGCGGGCCATGTCCGAGGCGTTCCAGTTCAAGGGCAAGGACGTGTACTTCCCCCGCCAAGGCGGGTCGGCGTGGATCGCCACCTTCGCGGCTGAACAGCTCACCGGCGTGCCCGTCACGTTGAAGTAACCCAACCCACACCGGCCGCCATTGTAGGCGGCCGGTTCGTTTCCGTTCACACACTCTTGGAGTTCGTCATGCGATGCGTTCGACAGATCCTGATCCTTCGCCCTGCGGTTATCGCGGCACTCGTCGTTGTTTCGTTCACGCCACCGGCGGGTGCCGCCGACCGGGTGCTTGCGGGCGTCGAGGTCGGCGGCAAGGGGGCGAAGTTGCTCGTCCTCCGCGTGCCCGCAGATGGCCCGGCGGAGCGCCTATTCGCCAAGACGCTCGACCCGACCCCGCTTGCCGACCTCGACCCGAATGGGGCGTTTTCGCACACCGGTGTTCGTCGGACCGTCGACGCCGTTGCCGAGTTGGTCGCCCTCGCACGGGAAAAGTACGGTGTTTCCGACGCCGACCTGACGGTGGTCGGCAGCAGTTCGTTGGCCACGGTATCGAACAATGCGGTGATCGCCGACGCCGTTCGCACGCGCACCGGGTTGCGGATGCCGTTCTTGACCGCCGCCGACGAGGCCATCCTGGTTTTCCGCGGTCTTGTGCCCCTGACCGACCGCCACACCGCGATGGCCCTCGACATCGGCAGCGGGAACACGCGGGTGGCCGCCGCAGGGCGATCGCCGGGTGTGGGCGAGTGGTACGTTCACGGGACGTTGCCGTTGGGCACCGTCACGCTCACCACACGGACCGAGCGCGAGCGGCTCGCGGCTGTCACCGCGGTCGAGCGTGCGTTGTCTCCGACCGTGAGAGAGTTCGCCCAAGCTCACCCGACGCTGACATACCACCGGCCGAAGTGCTACCTCACCGGCGGCGCGGTGTGGGCGATGGTCACGCTGGTAAAACCGGACGCGGTTCGCGATCCGGTCGTCCGGCTGACTGTCACCGACATCGAAGCGTTCGCCGCCTTGGTGGACAAAGCGGACCGGTTCCCCGCGATCGACTTGAGCGGCATCCCCGACGGCGCGGTGCGGTCCGCGGCCGATGCTGAGGTCGCACGTGTCCGCGACACGTTCACGCCGGGCGATCTGCGCTCCGCCGCTGCCCTCTTGCACGCCTTCGCCCGCGTGTACCGGTTTGAAGAGAAGGATCTGGTCTTCCGCCGTGACGGGCAGTTCGCGTGGATCCTCGCACACATCAACCCCGAACCCGCGCAAGGCGCGGAGACCGTGCCTTGCTCCGGCACATCGAACTCTCGCTGCTTCTTGCGTCGGCGGTAGAGCCGCAGTTATGGCGGTGGTAATCAGCGGTGAGTCGGGGTTCTTCCGCCAAGTTGGTGACAGACGGTAGCCAGGCCGTGTGGACATCTGCACGGATGGCCCTCGCGTATAGACCAAGTACCAGAAACGACTTCCAACCCAGGAAGTGCCATTCGCCGCCCAGTCGGGGGCAACCCAAACGAGGGAGTTCGATGAACCCACAACAAGTGATGTCTGCCAAGAAGTACGCCTGGGTGCTCCAAGTGGCACTGCTGTTGCTCAGCGTGTCGACCATCAAACTCCCCAACGGGAAAACGGTCGGCGAGACGGTCGCGGAGGTCGTCGCGCCGGCACAGCCGGGCGGGCCGCCGGCCGGCGGGCAGTGGCTGCGCGACATGACCAATCATGTGGCCGCGTTCAACGCTCGGATGTTGAACGGGTGCGGTCCGCTGTCGGCCGAAACTGCAGCGAGCGCCATGACGCTGATCTTCACGTGTTTCATTTTTCTCTGGATCCAAAAATGGTACGGGTCGAAGGAGTGCCAGAAACTGCCCGAGCGGGTGCTCGAGGCAACGATCACACCCGGGATCTGGGCGCTTGCGTTCTGTAACCCCGCGGCTGCGATCGCAATGTCTATCGCACACTCATGGTGTATGTTTAACTACCCGCCACCGACGATTGTGTACTTGGTGAGGGTAGACTCGACCGAAACGGCGTCATCCAGAAGGTAAAGTAACCACGACGGCGGGTGCGATGGTCGCACCCGCTGTGATTTCGTTTCACGGTGCGGCCCAGAGCAATCGGAACCGGTCACACGTTCGCGGCGTAGCCGCCTCATGTGTGCGCATGGTGAAACGGCCTGAGGGATCCTCAGTCTGAATTGTCTGTCAAAGAATGGGAATTGGAGAATGGTTGTCGCGGAACCAATCAGCCGCCTGGTCGGGAAGCACCCGATCAAGTATCGATGTTTGGGGCGGTGGCTCTTGAACGCTTCCAAGCGATCCGTGAAGCAACTTCGACCCGTCTCGGTCCAGCGACGAATCTCCGCAAGTCTGCGTGAACCGTGAACATCCGCAGGTTCCATGAACGGTTGGGCCACACCACGGATCGCGAAAATCTCCGCAAGTCTGCGTGAACCGTGAACATCCGCAGGTACGGGCGTAGCGATTCCAGAACGCTGCTCACGATCGTTTGCCGACGGGCAGCGACCGGGAGCATTTTCGGTCGCCCCTTCGACTTCGGGTACACCCGCGAACCCTCACTTCAGCACGCCCAACTGCTTGCTCACTTCCGTAAATGCGGCAGTCGCGCGGTCGATCTGTTCGGTCGTGTGCGCGGCAGACATCAACATCCGAATGCGCGCCTGAAAAAAACGTGTCACGTCTCGGTATCGAACGGCCATTATCCGGGTGAAGGGGACGCACTTTTCGTCACCTTTCTTCACTGAGGAACCGGATCATGAGTTTCTTCTCCCGCACCCCCGCGGTCGCCAAACCAGCCAAGATCAGCATGGCCACCCTCGCCTCGCGCACGTTCGTGCAGAGGTTCCACATCCCCAAGACGGATCGCGGCACGGTCCATACGTTCGGCAATACCCACCGCGTCGAGACTCCGTTGGACACCGACCCCGCTCGCGTTCACCAAGGGTTGGACTTCGCCGAACGAGCCGTGAAGTCGGGAGCGAACGAGGGCACCCGCTTCTACGCGGCCGTCACCGACGCGATCACCTACTTCATCAACAATGGCGACCCGCGATACCCGTGGGTGCCGATCGTGGTCACCGACGGGATGGACAATCGGTCCAAGGTTGCGGATTTCGATCTGGACTGGGCGGACAAGCAGCAATTGGTTCCGAACGCGCGTTTCGCGGGTCGTTACATCGCTCGCGGTCTGGCCGCGCTCGGCGCCATCGGGATCGTGTGCCGCCCGGTGGTCGTAGGGGTGGGGAGCGACAAGCAGATCGACGTGAACGCGATCCATACGCTGGGCCAGACTGGCGGCTTCCCGACGTTCCACATCGGCAGCTTCGACAAGTTGGCCGATCTGCTCACCGACGAGGTGACCAAGATTGTGGTCACCAAGAAAATCATCGGTCATCGCGTGGGCGGCTATGACTTGCTCACCACGCACAACACGGCGCACTTGCAACGATTCCCGGTGGAATACGCGATCATCGTGGATCGTTCGGGTTCGATGAACAACGCCGAGTGAGCGCCCACGAGCCGGGCCGCGCACCTTCTGGCCGCTGCTTGCCACCTTTCAGCAATTTCGGCAACGCATAGGCGATCCACCACACTGCGTTCCGACCAAACGATGTCCAGAACTGCCTACGGCCCCGCGAGCGCCCGCCGAACCTTCGCGAGGGTCGTTTCGTCCCCCGCGAAGCAGTACCGGCCCCAAGCGAACGTTCCCTTCTCGTGACGCCCGGCTTCCTCCTTTGCGATTCGGGCGGAGTCCATTTTTTTCACACACGAACATCTTGGGGTAGTCTCGGATACTGACGTATTCTTCTTTGAGCATAAGGCTCGTTGTGTACATTTCCTCGTCGCTGTCCGTGAGCCCGTAATGTTGCCCACGGTAGAATGGGCGCATCTTGAGCGGACGCAACCCCCTGGAACGAAGATGATCCAAGAGTTCTTGAAATGTCCAATCCGGTCCGTCGGGGTTTACGGTCAGGGACACTGGTCCGCCCGGCACGGCGCTCACCGGTGGCTCGGGTGCCCAGCCATGCCACGGCGGAACCAGCGGCGAGTGGTGATTATCGGTGAGAGGGAGATGCCCACAGCGACCTACGCGGCGCGCCCGGTGGCTGTCTGGCAGGGGAAATGAAGTCCCCCTACTCATAGACCTTTACAACTCCGTGGACAGTTGACGCAAAAAAGTACCCGACAGGAAACGGATTGGTAACTCGACATTGTTCGGTGTCGGTCGGCTCGGATGACAGGATCGCTCAATCTTTCTGCCACGGGCCGGGTGCAACCCATCGTTGATCGAACGCCGATCCGCTTTCGACCGCCGCCGCGACCGGACCCAGGAACGGCACCAACGCATCGACCACATCTTGAATCGCGGTTGGCACCGCGCTCAGTTTCGTCTTCCGCAGGAACCCCTGCCACCGCGTCTGCTTCGATGCGTCGCTTCCGAACCCCGGCGTCAGTGCGGTCGGGCGAGACACGACCGCCGTCTTCCGGTTAGCGAACGTCCTCCGGATCGCGGTGGCCAGCGTCGCCCCCTCGAAGTCGAACTGCCGGGACAGAACCCAGAGATCGTAAAAGTCCTTCATCCGACTGTTCAACAGGCCGAGTTTCGTCATCGCCTCGAACTTCTCGGCCACCACCGTCTCGCGGGGGTAACCCAAGAGCTGTGGGGCCGCGAAGTCCAGCAGGACGGGATACTCGGTCATCGCTGCGGCCGGCGTGACCACGTCACCGAAGCCCATGTCGATCTGCATCGGCACGCGCGTTCTGGAGCGTCACCAAGAACGTGACCCGCACGCCCGCGTAGTCCGCGTCCTCCTTGATGGCCTCGCCCACCACGCTCTCGATGTCGAAGACCAGCCCGTCTGGTTCCACCGCCTGGCCGCACACATCGCGCATCACCGCTACGACCGCCTCGACCGCGTTGTCCATGCGGGCGAGCAGGTCGATGTCCTTCGTCGGCCGGGACGCCGGCGCGCCCCACGCCGTGAACATGAGCGCCCCTTTGAGCACGAACATGTCGGCGTGCCGCGACTGCGCCAGCCGGTACAGGAATCGCTCCATCGCGAAGTACTGCAGCACTTCTTGGAATGGTCGGTTGGTTTCCTTCGCCTTGTTGGTCAGTCGCTGACGAACCGACGCGGGGAGGTTCTTGCTCACAGCAGCGCCTCCAGATACGGTCGTGCGACCTGCGCCACGCGGCAGACGGCGGCGTGGCGCAGGATCGCATCGGCATCGACCCGCCCTTGCGCCTTGTACATCCGGACGGCTTCCAGCACCGTGTCGAGGCCGACCTCGTTGCGATGCTTAAAGCAGTCAGCCAGCGTCTTCTCCCGGCTGTACACCTTCACGTTCACGCCGTCGAGCTTGTGCGTCTCGATGCCGGTCTCGTAAGGAGCCGGACTCAGCCGCACCACCCGGATGGGAGGGTAATCGAGTCGCGGCGGTTCGCTGTTGCGAGGAACGGCGATGCAGACCTCGTGCGGGATTTGCGTGGTCATCTCGTGGAACGCCAGCGCGGAAATCAGGTAGATGACCCCGTGCGGTACCTTGGCCGCAACCGTGACGAGGTCAGGGTTGGCCAGCGGTTCCGCGTCCGCGAGGCGAAACATCCCACGCGCGAGCGTTTCGACTTGGCCCGCGTCGCGCATGGCGTAGAGCGTTCGGCGGTGGATTCCTTCGCGCAGGGCCTCGGCCATCCGCATAATGCCACCGTGCCGACGGAACGCGGCTCGGGCCTTCCGCACGTCCGTGGTGTCTCGTTCGGTGGTCTCGGCGTGCATTTCAAAATGCCTCCAGAAAAATAAATCTGGAGGCATTATGTACCAGACTCGCGATCCGGTCAACCCCAAACGACCGAGGCGAGGCGTCCACACCCACGGCTATTCGTAAGCCGATGAATTGGCGTACCGAGAGGAAGCGGGTTGGTAACTTTTCGGGAGGTGGTAAGCCGAGACTCTGAGAGTTTTGGCGCGAGAGTTTCGGGCACCGACGGGAACAGCGATGGTTCCGCTCGGACCCCGAAACGTCTCTCGCGAAACGGAGAGGTTCGGCGCGGTGCGCGGGCAGATCGAAAACCCTCGGCGGGAAAGGCCGTAAACGCGAAACGCCGAGAGTATGAACTCTCGGCGTTCTCTGTCAACCCGTTGGTCCCGGAAACTCGAACCGGACACCAAAAGCTCCCCGACCTGGACTCGAACCAGGAACCTAGCGGTTAACAGCCGCTCGCTCTACCATTGAGCTATCGGGGATCAATTACCACTTCAGATATAAGCAGCAGTCGCGCGCACGACAAGGGCAGTCGGGTACGCTTTTTCACCGCATATTATAGCTCTCGTGGCACAGCACACCTCGGTTCCACGGTTCCTGGCCGCAAGGAGGGTACGCAACGCACAGGCGATGAAAAAGGTGCTCTCTTCCTGTCGTACCTTTTGGAACAGCCGTTCGGTCGCGGTCGAATGCGTTCCGGGCGGATCCGCACGAGATCACCTCTCGTGTGGCCTTAACGCTGGATCGTCTCTTAGGGACCGCAACTGCAACTGCTCGCACCAGACGAGCGGCACCCGGCAACGGCGGTGGACGTGACAGCGGCCAGGATGATCGCGAGGAAAGGTGTGCGCATTGGAATGTCCTTCCGTGGAGGGCGACCTTTTCTCCGGTCTTCATGACCGGTTTGGCTCCCAACCGCGACCGGGCGGCCACGTTTGGGAACGAGTGGAATACCGGCACCACTTCCGCGACGATGGGACGAGAACTGCGTGACTTTCCCACCAGCACTGGGCGGGCGGGCGAATCGTGCTGGTGGTTCCGTTTAGGCAGGTGGGCGATGCACTATTTGCTCTTTTACGACGTTGTTTCGGACTATGTTGAGCGGCGTGCTCCACTACGCGCGGCGCATCTGGCGTATGCTTGGGCGGCGGTCGATCGTGGGGAATTGGTGCTAGGCGGAGCACTCGCGGATCCCGCTAATGGGGCCGTGCTGCTGTTCCAATGTGATTCGCCCGCACCCGCGGAAGCGTTCGCAACCGCTGACCCCTATGTGACCAATGGCCTGGTCACGCGCTGGTACGTGCGTGCGTGGACAACCGTTGTGGGCGAAACCGCGAGTAACCCGATCCGCGTGTTGAAGTAGGTGCCGCTTGTCGAGTGGCACACCTTCGCGACCTGGGAACGCATCCAGAGTATCCGTGTTGCGCGAGCGTGGGCTATCGCGTGCCGCTTGCCAGGCTGCGACTACCCAGAGTTCATCCCCAGGTCACCAGACCGGGTTCGAACAGGTGCGGCAGGTTGAGGTGCTTCGGCAGCACGCGGACGCCGAACCCGAAGTGACCGCTTGCCCGGCACGGCACCTGACCCGCGAACATCACGCTCGGTCCGACCGTTGTGCCGTTCGAGTCGAGCGGCAGTGTCTTCGGGTCCACGATGTCACCCATCGCGTCGAGTACACCATGGCAGAGTTGCACTTCGACTTCGTCCGACCGAAACGGTCCAAGATGAACACGGACCTTCACCGGGAACGTCGCACCCACGCGCAGTGCGTCACCGGTCGGCGCCTCGACGTTCTCTATCTTCACCTGCGCCCAGTCTGCGGTCACGCGCCGGCGCCACGCGGCCAACTCCTTCGCGCCTTGCAGGTGGTTCGCACTCAACTTCGTCGCGCGGCGGTGGCTCGGCACGTAGCACCGTTCGGTGTACTGCTCCACCATGCGGTTGGTGTTGAACACCGGGACGAGGCTCGTGATCGACCGCTTCATGCGCCGGATCCACTCTCGCGGGAGTCCCCCCGCGTCGCGTTTGTAAAACGTCGGTGCGATGTCCTGCTCGAGAAGGTCGAGTAGCGCGCGGCTCTCGATCTCGTCCTGATAGGCGAGGTCCGTGTACTCTTCGCCTGCACCGATTGCCCAGCCGTTGTCGCCGTCGTACCCCTCGATCCACCAGCCGTCGAGGATGCTGAGGTTCAAGCCACCGTTGCCGCAGATCTTCATGCCGCTGGTACCGGAGGCTTCGAGTGGGCGCCGCGGGTTGTTCAGCCAGACGTCTACGCCTTGCACGAGAGACCGCGCGACGCTCATGTCGTAGTCTTCGATGAACACGACGCGCTTGCGGAACTCCGGTTTGCGTGACTGCTGGACAACGCGCTGGATCAGTTCCTTGCCGCCGCGGTCTTGCGGGTGTGCCTTGCCCGCGAAGATGAACTGCACCGGGCGGTCCTTACTGTTCACCAGCGCCTCGATGCGCTCCGCGTTGCGGAATATCAGGTCGCCACGCTTGTACGTCGCAAATCGCCGCGCGAACCCGATTGTCAACGCGTCGGGATCGAGTACTTCGTCGGCGTTGTCCACTTCCGCCGGGGGCGACCCGCGACGTTTCAGTTGTGCTCGCAGACGCGAGCGGGCCAGCGCGACGAGTCGCTCACGCCCGCGCTCATGCGTGCGCCACAGTTCGCCGTCGGGGATGTGTTCGACCCGCTTCCAGATGGCGAAGTCCGTCGGTCGCTCCTCCCACTGGATGCCGAGGTAGCGGTCATAGAGTTGCGCGAACTCGGGTGCGAGCCAACTCTGTGTGTGGACACCGTTGGTGATGCTTGTGATCGGCACTTCACCCGTGGGCAACTCTGGCCACAATTCTTTCCACATCCGGCGCGACACACTACCGTGCAACTTGCTCACGCCGTTGGACACGTTCGCTAGTTTGAGCGCCAGGACCGTCATCCCGAACGGTTCCTGCTCGTTGATCGAGTGCTGCCGGCCGAGGCTCACGAGCGCGGCTCGATCCATGCCCATCCTGGCCATGTAGCCGCCGAGGTATTGCTCAGCCATCTGAACTGGGAACGAGTCGTTGCCCGCGGGGACCGGTGTGTGCGTGGTGAAGCATGTCCCGGCCTTCACCGCTTCGTACGCGGTCGCGAAGTCCAACCCGTGTTCTTCGATCAGGAGCCGGATACGTTCCAGACCGGTGAACGCGGCGTGTCCCTCGTTCATGTGGCACACAGTTGGCATCTTACCCATCGCACGCAGGGCGCGGATGCCGCCGATGCCGAGGATGATTTCCTGTTGGATTCGTGTGTGCTGGTCACCACCGTAGAGTTGCGACGTGATCGCGCGGTCTTCAGGCTTGTTCTGCGGGATGTTCGCGTCGAGCAGGTAGAGCGGGACGCGGCCCACCTGAATGTGCCAGACGCGGATCGCGACTTCCCGCCCCGGCAACGGCGCCAGGACGATGAGCGGGTTCCCGCTGGAGTCGAGTTCGGGCGTCAGAGGCAGTGTGAAGAAGTCGTTCTCGGGGTACCGCTCTTGTTGCCAGCCGTCCACGTTCAAGTACTGGCGGAAGTACCCCTCGCGGTACATGAGCGTGATGCCCATGAGTGGAAGGCCAAGATCGCTGGCGCTCTTGAGGTGATCCCCAGCGAGGACGCCCAGACCGCCCGAATAAACGGGGACGCTCTCGTGAATCCCGAACTCGGCGGAGAAGTAGCCGATGCGAGCCTCATCGCCCGCGTGCCGTTCCTGATACCACGTGGGTGCTTTCAGGTAGTGGTCCAGCGCCGCGGAGACGCGGTCCATGTGAGCGAGGAACCCGCCATCGCGTTCGAGTTCCTCGTAGCGGGTCTGGTCGGTGGAACCGAGCAGGCGGATGGGGCTGTGGTCGAGCGCCTCGAACAGGTCCGGGTTCACACGGCGGAACAGCGCGACTGCGTCCGCGTTCCAGGACCACCACAGGTTATAAGCAAGCGATTGGAGCGGTCTGAGCCGGTCGGGGAGTTGGGGCAAAACGGTGAACGAACGGATGGATCGGCGGGCCATCGAGGCATCCTCTGCCAGTAGGTGCGAAGGGTGGCGAGAGGTGCTACCACCCGGTTCGAGATAATCTAGGCAAACTGCGACGTGTTTTCAACCCGGCTCCGCACCCGGCAGCAGGGGTTCTTCGAGTGGGACCGCATCGCTCCCGCCTGCCGGGCACCCTGCGTCAAGAAACCCTTGCAGGATCATCTGCGCCGCGACACGATCCACCTTCGCTTTGCGCTTCTTCATGGTCAGTTTAGCTTCGCGGAGTGCGTCCTCCGCAGCCGATGAAGTGAATCGTTCGTCCCACATGACGACGGGCAGTTTCGTGAGGTCAGCGAGCCAGCGCGCGAACGCCCTTGCCTCGCGCGACATCGGGCTTTCCTCACCGTTCGCGTGCAGTGGCAGGCCGACCACGATTCCCACGAACTTCGATCGCGCGATCAACTCTGTGAAGAAAATTTCTTTCCCGATGCTGTTGAATTCGGTGCCCAGCGGCGACGCGATGACCCGGTCCGGGTCGCATTCGGACAACCCGATGCGCTTCGTGCCGTAGTCGATGCCGAGGAGGGAGCCGCGGGGGGGAAGCGACCCCTCCCCAACCCCTCCCCTAAGAAGGGAGGGGCCTAAAACCGAAGGCGGCGCGGCGTCCTCGGTTCTTGGTTCTTCTCCCCCACCCTTCGTAGGGGAGGGAGTTGGCGGGAGAGGTACTTTCTCTTCGCTCACGTGTACTCCCCGCGACCGGACTTCTTGAGCGCCTCGACGATCTCCTTTACCTTGTCTTCGTGCTTGCGGTCGGCCACAAGGATCGCGTTGCCGTCCTGGATGATGACCAGGTTGTTCGCGCCATAGGTAGCGATGAGCATCTTCGGGTCACCGACGATCACGCACTTGCTCGTGTCGATGCCGCAGTGGTTCGCTTGAACTGTGTTGTGGTCCGCGTCCTGCGGGTTGCGGCGTTCGAGCGCGAGCCAACTGCCCACGTCGTCCCACGTATACGGTGCGTTCAGCACGAGTACGTTCCCGTCGGCCGCGGCATCCTGCATCACCGACTTGTCGATGCTGATCTTCTGTGCTTGGTGGTAGAACGCATGAAACACCTCGTGCCAGACCGCGGTGCCCCACGCGGCGGCGATGCGAGTCACAACGCTGTGTATCTCTGGCCTGCGCATCCGGAGTTCGTTCAAGATTGAAGCCGGCTTCCAGACGAAGATGCCGCTGTTCCAGGCGTACTCGCCACTCGCGACGAACTGTTCAGCCCGTGGGAACGGGGGCTTTTCCTCGAACGCCTGCACTCGCGACGCGGTCACACCCTGCCGCGTGCCTGCCGGTTCGCCGTGCTTGATGTACCCGTAACCCGTGGAAGGGAATGTCGGACGGATGCCGAACGTGACGAGCTTGTCGGGCATGTCCGCGACGAACTGTTCGGCCGCGTGGAGCGCGCGTCGGAACTCCTGCTCGGGTTCGATGACGTGATCCGCAGGCATCACGACGATAGTCGCGTCCGGGTCGGCCTTACCAATGATCGCCGCACCGAGGCCCACGCAGGGCGCGGTGTCGCGGCCTTCCGGCTCGCCGATAATGTGGTCGTGCGCGAGTTCGGGAAGTTGCACCGCGGTTTCCGCGGCGTACTGCTCACCGGTGATGACCCACGTCCGCTCCGGCGGAATCTGCGCCGACACGCGATCGACCGTGCTCTGCAGCAGCGTGCGATCGCCGCTGAAGGTGAGGAACTGTTTCGGCCGCTTGACGCGGCTCCGGGGCCAGAACCGCGTTCCGCCACCGCCGGCCATTATCATCGCGTGGAGCATGTGGAGTTCCGTTCCTCTGAGCGATTTAGTTCAGGATCGTTTGCCCGGTGATCGCGGGGAGGCGTGGGGCCTTCGCCGCGAGTTCGTCCGCGTCGAGTGCGAACAGCGGCGATATCTCGACCAGGTTGCCGTTCGTTTCAACCCCGGCCCGCGCCAGCCACTGGGCGTAGAGCACGAGTTGCGCGACGGCAGATGTTTCGGGCGAGTCCGGCCCGGTCGCGTTCTTGATCGGGGCGAACTCCTCGTCGCGCAGCGTTTCGACCGCCATCCACCGCTCGGCGTGCGGCAGCGCGTCGAATATGAACCGCTCGAACTTCACCGCGTTCGGTTTGCTCGCGGGCGTGGCCGGAACCATCTGGTGCGTATGCGGGTCGTAATGCGAGACCGATTTCAGCGCCGTGCGGTAAGGCAGCGCCCTGGCGGCTGCGCGGGTCACTCGCTCCAGAAACCCGACGCTGAACAGGTGAATCGCCGGACTGCCGGCGCGGAATCGGAGTGCGCCGCTCGCATCGCGCTCCTCGGCGATTTCCTTCGGCAGTAGCGTGTATTCGATGATCGAACAGTGGCCATTCACTGCCACCAGCACGCCGACTTTTTCGTCGGGCTGTTCCTTCGCAATCACCTTCGACGACGCTTCCGATTCGGCCGCGAGGTGCCGTCCGATGAAGCCGGGGTCGCACACCTTCACCAACGGGTTGTCCACCTGGAAGTAGAAGACGTGTTCTACGCCGCGTGCGACGAGTTCGCTCAGGAGTCCACTCTCCGCGAGCGCGGTGAGTACGCCGCCGTGCCCGTTCGGGCTGAGGAACAACTTGCCGGGCGCGTCCATCAACAGCCGCCCACTGAGAGGGCACACCGCGGGCATCGTTCCTTGCTGGAAGAACTTCACTTGATCTGGTGCGAAGTTGAGGTGTTCGTGTTCCGCGAAAAACCCACGCGTTGGAAGGTCGGTCGCCGGGCTGGTCATAACCAGGAAGGGAACCGCGTGTTGGTAGCGGCAACTGATGGCGAACACTTTCTCCGCATGGAGTTGATACAGCGACACGGCGGAAAGCGGCGCGGCCGGGAACAGGCCCTTCGGCTGGAGCGAGCCGAGTCGCGACCCCTGCCCGCCGGCGACGAGCAACGCCGCCACCTTGCCGCGCCGGAGTGCGTCCGCGCCGCGTGCCTTCTCTTCCGCCGTGAACGTCGCGGGTGTGACCGGGATCGGCGTGAACCGTTCCGGTATCGCGGCCGGAGCGCTCGCGTCCTTCCGCAGGGTCTCCAGTTGTACGAAGTCGATGGCCGCGAGTTGCTGAACCAGAGCCGCGCGCGAGTCGTTGTCGAGTGCTTCCCAGTCGAGGAGGACGTGACCCTGCCCCAACTGCTGGAGTTGCGCGACGAGTTCGGCGGGAGGAGAGGTCATGCGATCCCTCCGGGATCGGCGCGAAACGGGGGAGCTAGAACGTAAACTTCAGCCCATCGTAAGCAGGTTCGACGCCCCTGGGCAAGGTGCGCATCAGTTCGGCATACTCCAGTGAGTGCGCCATGTGCGTGAGGTAGGCCCGGCGCGGCTTCACGCGGTCGATGGCTTCGAGTGCCTGCTCGACGCTGAAGTGCGACGGGTGCGGCTTGTTCTGTCGCAGCGCATCAATCACGAACACATCCAGGCCTTCTAACAGTGGCCAACTCCGGTCAGGGATCCTACTCACGTCGGTGCAGTACGCCACGTTCCCGATCCGGAAGCCGAACACGTTGAACCGCCCGTGAACGAGCGGGATCGGCGTGAACCGTTGGCCGAGTACGTCGAACGGGCGGTCGTCGATGCGGAGCAGTTCGAGTCGAGGGAGCATTCCTATCGGTACGTCTTCGCTCCCCGGCGCGAAGACGTAGGCGAACGCTTGACGGATGACGGTTTCCACCTCGTCGGTGCAGTACATCGGCAACGGACCGTTCAGGTGGACGGGGAAGATGCGGAGATCGTCGAGTCCGAACAGGTGATCGACGTGGTAGTGCGTGTACACGACTGCGTTGACGAGTTTGACGTTTTCGCGAAGTAACTGAAGCCGCAGTTCGGGAGTGGTGTCGATGAGGATGTTACCGGCGGGCGTGCCGATCAGCACGGAGCAGCGGTAGCGGTGGTTCTTTGGGTTGGTGGACGTGCAGACGTGGCAATCGCAACCGAGCATCGGCACGCCCATCGACGTGCCGGTGCCGAGGAATGTGAAGGTGCGCGTGCCGGTCTGCGTGTCGGTGAGCATCACGCCGCTATTTCATCGGCGGAGGGCCAAAGAGACAAGGGGAACTGCGATCAGGCTTGCGGCGTTGCGGATTGTCCGCGACGCCGCAAGCGGCGGAAACACGTCACTTGCCCCAGTCTTCGGCGGGCGCGCCGCCAGTGGGCCTACTTGGCTTCTCGCCTTCGAGGTGAACTTGCTTGTAACCGCCGCTCATCATGAAGTAGAGGATCAGCAACAGGAACCCGACCGCGAGAACCGCTGGCACGATTGCCGTGTAGAGCAGCGCTTGCTTGGCGCCGTAAAGTCGCGCCTCACCCAGTTTCGATTTGTCGGTCGCGTAGTTCGCTTGTCCGTCCTTGTCCCACCACTCCTTGAGTTTGTTCAGGCTCTCCTTCAACTCAGGCCCGACCGGCTTGCTCTCCGATTCTAGCTTCGCGACTGTTTCCAGATCGGCCTCCAGTGTGGTTTTCATGCCGGTCTTGCGCTTGCCCGCGTCGTCGATCACACCGCCCCAGTCATCGAACACTTTCAGCTTCGCGTTGTCGAGGCCCGCGACCTTTGGCAGCGTTTCGGGCGCGAGGTTCGAGAACACCGGGAACCCGGACGGGTTCGGCGCTTTGTACCGTTCGTAGGTTGCCGGGGCGATTTCCTTCGTCTTCTGAACCGCGAAGTAGTCCTGCTTGTACCCTATGCCGGGCCCGCCGAGGATACCGGCCGACACCATCCCGATGCCGCCGCTCAGACCGAGTGCGAGCGCGCCACCCTTCGGGAACCGTTCCGAGATCGTGCCCAGCAGCGTTGGCCAGTAGAACGTTTTGCCGAGACCGTAGATCGTGACCGCGAACATCCATGGCCACGTGGCGTTGGTGAAGTCCTTACCGAGCATGAACAGCCCCGCTGTACCGAGCATCGCGCTGACGAACAGCAACCCGATTGGGTTGATGCGCTCCACGATCGGCCCGGCAAAGAATCGTAGGGTGAACATGAGCAAGTTCGTCCAGATGAACGCGACCAGTGCCTTCGTCTCGTCCGCGAGGACTCGCTCGGTGATGTTCCCGATCCAACTGTCTGTGCCGAGTTCGACGTATCCGACGAGAGCGTGCATCACGAACAGGAATAGCAGGATCGGTGACAGGATGGTGATCATTGTTGTGCCGAGCGACACACCAGAAGTCTTCGCTTCCGAGTGCGGGAACGGCCGGTTAAACATCATGATGCCGTACAGTATCACCGGCACCAGAAACACGCCGAGTTTGATCTCCCACCGGACATCCGGTGCCGCCTGCTTGAAGCCCAACACGATGAGGGCGCCGAGGATCAGGCCAAGTGGCCAGCCAGCGTGCAGGATATTCAGCCAGTGTGTTTTGCGCTTGGGGAACAGCGTCGCAGTCAGCGGGTTAATCACCGCCTCGCAGGTGCCGTTGCCCAGCGCGAATAGCCACATCCCGATGTAGAGGCACCAGTACGCGCCTTCCTTGCCGTAGGCGGCGTATATCGGCGTGGCGGCGAACGTCACGATCGCGCTCGACGCGTGCAATGCGAATGCGACCATCATCAACTTGCCATAACCGAACTGGTCGGCGCAGAAGCTGAAGAAGATGATGGCGATGCCGAAGCCGACAAGCCCGCCGCCGGTGATCGAGCCGAGTTCGCTTTGCGTGAACCCGAACTGGTTGCCCCAGTCCTTCAGGATGAACCCGCGAACGGAGAACCCGATGCCGGCTGCGATCAGGGTAAAGAAGCTGGCCCAGAAGAGTATCTTTTCGTTGAGGCCGGAGGATGTACCGGGAGAGGACGCGTTGCTCACTTAACGTCTCCGATTGGGAGGTTGATGCGTGCGAATACGGCCGAGCCGTGTCGGGGCGAGTGTATCAACCGCCGCAACGGTCAGCCAGTGCAAAGGATGGGGTTCAGGAGTTGGGGTTGGCTTACCCGGCCGGCTGACGCCGGCGGTGCGACCCAACCCGTCGAACCGCCGGCGTCAGCCGGCCGGGTTCTCGCGCGGTCACTCCGGGACGAGTTCCACGCAGACCAGTTCGTGCGGTTCGGCCTTCTGCCACGCTTCGGCGCCGTCTGTCTTGGCGAACAGGTAGCGGTCCGCGAACGCCGGGTGACCCCACACGCGACCGTTCAGCGCCTTCGTGCGCGACTGCTCCTCATAGCCCTTCGGCGAGAGCTTCGCGAGAACGAGCTCGCCCTTTGCATTTAGCGCGAGAACGCGGTCGGTGTCGTTGAGCCAGACGATGCTCGCGTGCGGATTGCGCCCGGCGGGCGTGAGTTGGTTCTCGTCGTCCCAGAGCTTCTTGCCGGTCGCCAACTCGATGCCCGTTAGCCCGAAGCCGCGGTCCATCGTGTAGATGTGCTTGTCGCGGTAGAGTGGTTGGGCCATCAGCCCGCGAAGGTTCTTCGCGTCGGTCCAGATCACCTTCGCGTCCGTTGGCTTCTCGCCGAGTTCGATCGCTTTCGAACCTTCCCAGTATCCCGTGACGAACACGATGCCGTCGTAGAACACCGGTGGCGTGATCGACACGTTGTAGGTGACCACATAGGGCACGCTCCAGAGCGGCTTGCCGGTTAGGGAATCGACACCGTGAACGTTCTTCGGTGTCCAGATGACGATCTGCTTTCCCGACTTCGGGTGAATCGCGACCGGAGTGCAGTAGCCCGAAGGGTCGTTGAGCGCACGCCATACTTCCTTGCCGGTCTTGCGGTCAAACGCGATCAGGCATCCACCGTCCTTCGCGCCCAAGTGAACGATGAGGTTGTTGCCGTCGATGACCGGCGAACCGGCGAAGCCCCACTCCGGGACCTTCGCACCGAACTTCTCGACCGTGTCGTGCTGCCAGATGATTTCACCGGTTTTCGCGTCGAAGCAGAAGAGGTGACCGACCGCACCGAGCGCGTACACCTTCCCGTCGTGGACGGTGGGCGACGTGCGCGGGCCGTTCGCGTAGCCGCCGAGGTTGCCGTATCGCACTGGGTACTTGTGCGACCACAGAGGCTTGCCGGTCGCGGCATCGAAGCACAGCACGCGCTCGGTCCCGTCGGGCTTGCCAGGTTCGACCTTCTTCGCGGTGGGCGCTTCGAGGTCGAGCGTGTAAACGCGACCATCAGAGACGGTGATGCCCGCGTAGCCTGAGCCGACGGGTTGTTTCCACACCGTCTTGAGGCCGGCTTCGGGCCACTTGGCCGGGAGCTTCGGCGCGTCGAACGTGCCGTCACCGTGCGGCCCGCGCCACTTCGGCCAGTCTGCCGCGTCCGAAGGCGTAGCAAGGAACGCACCCAGCAGCAGAGCGAATACGACGCGGTTCATACCTTGATCGACTCCCCAGCTCCGTGGTTGGCTCCGCTCTTGTTCGCGGCCGCGATGAATGCGACGATCTCGATCGTCTCCGCGATGTCCATCGGCGACTTGCCCGTCTTGAACATCTCCACGACCTTCTTGAGCAGTTCGCGGTAGATGTACTTTGCGGGCACGCTCACCGCCAGCACGCCCTTCTCAGCGAACCCGGTGAAGCCGAACCCGGTGGACGGCGTGCGCGTGCCGCGAACGGTAGCGACACGCCCGTCGGCCCACTGGCCGGTCACGACATCGACACCCTTCTCGGTGACGCAGGTCACGCGCTTGCAACCCGGACCCATGAGCGTGTAGAGGATTTCGACTGAGTGAATGCCGTAGTGGAACAAGCCCGCGTTGCGTTCTGGAATGGGCGAGAGCGACGCAGGTCCGTACACCGTGCAACCGACGATCTTGCCGTGCTTCGGGTCCGCGACGTACTCGACCAGTTCCGGCGCGTAGCGCAGCGACGACGACGAGAACATCGGCAGCTTCTTCTTCGCGGCTAGTTCCGCTAGCTTTTTCGCGTCATCGAGCGAGCAAGCGTAGGGTTTATCGACGAAGCACGGAATACCGGCTTCGAGGAACGGTTTCGCTCGCTCGTAGTGGACGGTGCCGTCCACCGCTTCGATCAACATGCCGTCTACCTTGCCGATCATGTCGGCTGGCTTCTCCACAAGCGGCACGCCGAAGTCCTTCATCTGCTTCGTGAAGCCCTCGACGCGTTCGGGCGAGAGCTTCGACTCGCCGGGGCAGCCGATGACGATCTTCGCGCCTTCGACGAACTGCTCCTTGTCGTTGCCGATCTGGTTCAGGCGCTTGGTGAACTCGACACAGTGCGACGTGTCGAAGTCGAGGATGCCGAGCTTGATCATGGGTGCCTCCAAAGCCGCTCGCGGCTTCGCAAGTGAGCTACTCGCGCCGGAGCGCGGGGATGACCGGAACCCGGAGGATACCCGCTGTCGCGGCGGAAGCCACAACGAACCCGACGACAAGCACCAACCCGAGCATGCCGCCGACGCGCACCCACGGAAGTGCTTCCACGCTCGCGACGTGCGGCGCCACCGACGCGAGAGCCGCGAGTACACCGCTTCCGAGGCCGATGAGTAAGAGCAATCCGTTCTCCACGAGTACGAGGAACTGGAGCGCCGTCGTGCGGTAGCCGACGGCGCGGAGCAGAGCGAGTTCGCCCAGCCGTTCCCACACGCCGCGAAGCAACACAACCGCCAGACCCAGCACGCCGAGCATCAGTCCCAACCCGCCGAGCAACTGGAACGTGGAGAGGTACGCGCCGATCACAGCCTGGAATGACGCGACGCGGTCACGCGATGGAGTCGCGGTGAACCCGTTCGCGCGGAAACCGGTTTCGAGCGCGCGAGCGACCGCGGTCTCTTTCCCCGGCGGCGTGCGAATCAGGAACGCACGATAGCCCCCTTGCTTGGGGAACGCTCGCGAGAATTCCGCTTCGCCGGTAATGACCTCGCTCTGAAAGGGACTGTCCACAATCGTGCCGACGATGCGGAACGTCACCACCTCCCCGTCGTCGCCGGGCAGGTCGAACGTGTCCCCAACCGCTTTCTTGAGCATCCACTGCGCGGTGTTGTTTTCGCAGAACACCGGCACCGCGTTGTTCGGTGCCGGCTTCGTCAGCAGGAGCCACGGGTTCGCTTTCTCCTCGGCGGTCTCCGCTTCGGTCATGTAGAACTTGAAGCCGCCCCGCGCGACGAGCGAATCCGGGACGCCGAGCACGCGTGGCCGTGCGGCCTGGAAGAGGTTCATACAGCTCGCGTCGTCGCCGCCACGCAGCCGTAACGGGAACACCGCCTCCAATCCCGCGTCGAGTTCCGCTTTCGCCGCGAGGTACGCGGGCGTCTCCGGTGGTACGTCAGGGTCTGCATCGGAAGGCGCGTGTGCCTTCCGCAACTGCTTCTCCAAGTCGGCGTGGCCGGGTCCGGTGTCGAATGACTGGAACAGCGGTACGTCTGTTTCCGCGATCAGGTTGAACCCGCCGCTGCCGCCGGTCTTCTCCGTGAACTCCTTGTCGGGTTGCCGGCGGAAGCTCTCCACCGCGACTAGCAGGAACGCCGCCGCCGCGAGCAAGGCTGCCGTGAGCAGACTTCGCGCCGGGTTGCGAGCGGCATTGCGTGCGCCGAGTTGCGCGAGCGCGGACGCCCCACGCCCTTTCACGACCGCGTGCCTGGTGCGGCGCATCCAGATGGATGCACCCGCGAGCGCCGCGGTGAGCAGCAACCCGCCGCCGCCGAAGAACGTCATCGCGCGGAAGTCCGGGTTGCTGACGGTCCCGCCCGCCGCGATCAGCGCGATGCCCACGACCAGCGAACCGATTGCGAGAACTTTCGTGAACAGCGACGGGCCGTAGGTCGCGTCTCGCGCCACTGCTGTTTCGCCGCGTAGCAGCGCCGGTGGCGTGACCTTCACCAGCCCGCGAACGCTGAACCATAGCGCCACGAATGCCATGAACACCGTGGCGCCGAAGCCACCCGCAAAGCTCACGGGCGTCGCGTGTGGGCGGAAGTACGTCTTTACTCCCTCATCAGGCCACAGGTCGAGAAGCACCACCAGCAGAAGGCGGTTGTATGCGACGCCCGCGGCGAGGCCGATCGCCGCGCCGACCGAGGCCACAATTAACCCTTCGGCGAGAAGGAGCCGCCGAACCTGCTTCACGGAAAAGCCGGCTGCGAGCAGCAGGCCAACCTCCTTTGCGCGGCGGTCGAGCGAGAGCCGGAACAGTAGGCCCACCAACATAAGGGCGGACGCGATGAGGAACATGCTGAAGCCGAGGAACAGCCCGCCGAAGTCCGTGCCGCCCTTGCTCGCGGTGAGCAGTCGCGCGCGAACCGGGTCGAACCTGAACTCGCCCGGTTCGCCATCGGAAGGCGCGAGATGCGAGGGCAGTTCCTGCTGCAACCGCAGGATCGTGTCGTCCAGTTCTTCGCCCGCCGCGGGTGCGACGCGAACGGACGTGTCCGTACCGTACTTGCCCGAGAACAGTTTCCGCGCGGTTGCGAGATTCACGTAAGCCATCGGCGTGGCCTTGTTCCCCGTGAAGAAGACGTTTCGCGGGTGGGCGTTGGGCACCCGCTCGCGAATCTTTTCCTTCGGCAGCACCGGTGGACGGTCCCAGTCGAACAGGTTGGCCCGCGAGTCGGTCACGCCCTTGATTTCGGGCGTGAGATTTGGGTCGCGCGCCGCACCCGCAAGCGGCACGTAGCCGCGCAGCGTCAACTCGGCCGCTTCGAGTTTGCCTTCGCCCTCGACATCGGGGTGGAAGTACGTGATCCGCAGTTTCGAGCCGCTCGGCAGCCGGTTGAGTGGAGAATTAGGCCAGTCCAGCAGAACAACGTCCCCGTCCGCGAGAGCCGAAACTCCTTTGGGCAACAGAGGCCCGAGGGGTACGGTCGCGCCTGGGTTCAGTCCCGCGACTACTGGATACGGGATCTCCTTTTGCGCGAAGGCGAGCGAGTCGGCAACATAAACTACAGTCGGCTCGGTACGGAGGCCGAGTTTCTTCGCGGCTACTTTTATCGCCAGCGCTTTGGCGTCAGGCAGGACGAGTTCGGTCGATTCGACGCTCACGTACCCACCCGCGCCGAACCGCTTCGGCACCTCTCGGAACTTCAGCCCGTAATCCTCCGCTCGGAGCTTGGCGCGGAGGGCGGTATCGAGGGCATCGGTGGGCGTGCCGCTCGCGAGCAGCACGGTAGCGTTGGGCGGCGCTTCGTCGTTTGTCCGGCGCGCGACGTCGCCTGTGGCGATGCGTGACAGCGTGCGCAGCGGAACGAACACATTCAGCGGGGCGGCCGGATTCGGGGTCAGGTTGAAATCGTTTTCGGGTGCGTCCGCGGGCAGCACTGCCTCGACGATGAACTGATCCGTCGTAGTGGTGTCGTCGGTCGCGCGCTTCGCGAACGACGACGAACGCGGCAGGTCGGCGAACTTCTCCACGCCGAGCCGCACCGTGTCGCCCGCCTTCGCGCCGAGTTTCTCAGCGACTCGGTGCGAGAGTACGATCGGTGGGAACACGTTCGTGCTCTTACTTCTCCGCCGGTCGGCTTTCCAATCCACGCCCGACACGCTCGTGGGCGCGAAGCGGTCGTCCACGCCGAGAACGGTGACCTTGCCGAGGTACGGTGCGGTTACTGTGTCGCCGCTCATCTGCACAGAGCCGGGCAGCAGCAGCACGGGTGCGACCTTGTCAGGCATCCCGTCGGCGATATCCGCACGCACAGGGCGCGGGAAGAACGCGACCGAATCGACGCCGCCGAGTTGCCGCTCGACGCGATCGCGCAGGCTCCCTCGCAACGAGTCCCCAACGAGCAGCGCACCGGTGAACACGGCCGACCCGACCGCGACGCCGAGCATCACCGCGAGGTTGCCGCGTGCGTGGTACGCGAGGTTCCGCAGCACGAGTTTGGGAGACGTGAGCATCTTGGATGCGATCTGTGTGGTTGAATCAGGCGGGTTGGAGCGTGCCGTCGTTCATCTCGAATCGTTGCGGGAACAACTTCGCGAGGTCGGCGCTGTGCGTCACGACAACGAGCACCGTCAGCTCCTGCTTGTGTAGTTCGAGGAGCATCGCGCCGACCGATTGCGCGTTGGTGCGGTCGAGGTTTCCGGTCGGTTCGTCCGCGAGCAGCAGCGTGGGCTGCAGTACGCGGGCGCGGGCGACCGCGACACGCTGGCGCGCGCCGCCGGAGAGTGCCGCGGGGCGGTGATCGAGGCGCCCCGCGAGGCCGACACGGTCGAGCAGTTTTCGCGCGTAGGCTTCCGTCTCGGCGGGGTTCGTGGTCTTGCTCACGAGCGTCGGGATGAGCACGTTTTCGAGAACCGAACACTGCGGTA
>SXGS01087652.1_pt1 | contig 29417 bp, 23 predicted proteins | sample 3174681 | NCBI WGS metagenome assembly SXGS01 (sample SAMN11356861, study PRJNA531348) | freshwater metagenome | isolation source: freshwater sample F1-80 | place: China: Fuxian Lake, Yuxi | collected 2017-12-25 | reverse complement strand
GGACCAATTTGCATAAAACCCGGCCAACTTCCGGGTACGACCTGAGAACGGTTGCAACAATTAGTCACAGGCAGTTGTTGGCCAATATGGACAATTCCGCACAGCTTGCATGAAGGCTTTCGGCAATATGTATTTCGTGGATCCTCATATTCATATGGTCTCGCGCACGACGGACGATTACGAGACGTTGGCAAAGATGGGTTGTGTCGCGCTCAGTGAGCCTGCTTTTTGGGCAGGTTTTGATCGTGGGAGCGTCGAGAGTTTTCGCGACTATTTCAGGCAATTGACCGAATTCGAACCCAAACGTGCCGCTCAATATGGCATTCAGCACTTTACCTGGTTGTGCATCAATGCCAAAGAGGCTGAAAATGTCGCACTGTCGCGCGAGGTGATCGCGATGATCCCGGAGTTTTTAGACCGACCCAATGTGCTTGGCATCGGCGAGATTGGTCTAAACAAAAATACTCGTAACGAAGCCACGATTTTTCTCGAACATGTAGAGTTGGCCATCGCACAGCACCAACAGATCCTGATTCATACGCCCCATTTGGAAGACAAATTCCAAGGCACGCGCATGATTCTTGACATGTTGTGCGGCGACTCGCGCGTGCAGCGTCATCGCGTGCTGGTCGATCATGTTGAAGAACACACGATCGGTCCCGTACTCGACGCCGGTTTTTGGGCTGGCATGACTCTTTACCCAGTCACGAAATGCACGCCTGGGCGCGCCGCAGATATGATCGAGCGATACGGTTGCGAACGATTGATGGCCAATTCCGCAGGAGACTGGGGGCCGAGCAAACCCACAGCGGTTCCCGACTTGATTCTCGAACTTCGTCGCCGTGGGCACAAAGAGTCAGCAATTCGACAAGTAGTTTACGAGAACCCACGGAAGTTCTTTTCGCAAAGCAAACACTTCAATTTTGTCGCGCCGGACGCCTAGCAGCTTTCTAGCTAGCTAACTAACTAGAGAGCTTAACCATCTGAATCAGTTGGACTTTTTCTTGGTGCCTTTCTTGCTGGCCTTGGCTTTGGGAGCCTTTTTACTGGCTGCAACTTTGGGAGCGGCTTTGGGAGCGGCTTTGGTTGTCGTTCGGCGCGACGTTCTTTTCTTAGTGCCACCTGCGGCGGCGCGTGCAGCGAGCAATTCGAGCGCTTGTTGAAAAGTGAGATTGGCGGGATCGGCGTCTTTGGGCAAACTGGCGTTTGTCTCACCATCGGCCACGTATGGGCCGTATCGACCGTCGAGCAGTTGAATGGGTTGACCGGTTACGGGCGACGTTTCAAAAACTTTGATCGGCTCGCGCTTGGCGGCGGCTTGCCCTCGGCCACCGGTCTTAGGTTGGGCCAGCAGTTCCATGGCTTGCTGCAGCGTGACGTCCGTAGGAGCCAATCCTGCGGGCAAACTTCGAGTTTCCGAACCGCACTTGATATACGGACCAAATCGACCGTTGTTGGCGACAATCGGTTCTCCAAGTTGCGGATGGACACCCAGATCGCGCGGCAATTGCAACAGCTTGAGTGCCAGTTCTAGCGTTACATCCTCGACGGTAACTCCTTTGGGCAGCGACGCATTCTTGGGCTTTTCATCGTCGTCAGTGCGTCCTAATTGTACGTACGGGCCAAATCGGCCAGTCTTGATAAATACGGGCTTGTGGGTGTCGGGGCAAAAGCCGAGCGGTTCATCTCCCTTGGCCGCGCTGTCGAGCATCTCAAGTGCCTTTTGCAGCGTAATTTCGTCGGGAGCCAGATCGGTAGCGATGCTCGCCTTGCGATCTTGTTGTTCGATAAATGGTCCATATCGCCCGACGCGCACGAATACTTCGTCGCGATTTTCGCCGTCGGTGGGTTTACCTAACGAAAAACGACTGGTTTGCCGAGGATCGATTTCTTGGACCTTGGACTCCAGCAGCGGTTTCAGTCCGGTGTTATCGCCAAAGTAGAATCCTCGCAAGTATTCCAGAAAGCCCTGTTCGTTGCGGCTGATAGCATCGAGATAGTCTTCCATTTGCGCGGTGAAATCGTAATCCACTAAGGAACCGAGGTGCTCTTCCAGCAAGCGAATTACTGCGAAGGCTGTCCAGCTTGGGACAAGGGCGTTCCCTTTCTTGAAAACGTAGTCGCGCTGTTGAATCGTATCGATGATCGATGCGTAGGTACTTGGACGACCGATTCCGCGTTCTTCGAGTGTGCGTGTCAGCGAAGCTTCGGTATATCGCGCAGGAGGTTGAGTCGTATGGGACTTGGCTTCGAGCGCTCGACAGTCCAGCGGATCGTGTTGAGCCATTTCGGGCAGCAAGACTTCCTGTTGTGCTAGTTCTGCTTCTGGATCATCGCTGCCCTCTACGTAGGCGCGCAAGAATCCTTCGAATTCAATGGTCGTGCCGGACGCTTGGAAAGTTGCTCCGTTGGCTTCCAGAGAGACGGTCACGCGACGTTTGCGAGCGTCGGCCATTTGGCAAGCGATGGTGCGTTTCCAGATCATATCGAATAGACGAAATTGATCGTAATCCAATTCGCTGCGCAATTTTTCTGGCAATTGGAACGGGTGGCCAGCCGGGCGAATCGCTTCGTGTGCTTCCTGAGCATTTTTGACTTTAGTACTGTACGAGCGAACGGTGGGATGCAGAAATTCGCTGCCGTATTGTTCGCGCACTAAGTCGCGCGCGGCGTCGATGGCAACTTGAGCTAGGTTGGTCGAATCCGTTCGCATATAGGTGATATAGCCATTTTCGTACAGGCTCTGAGCAACTTGCATGGTGCGTCGCGCCGTAAAACCGAGCTTTCGGTTCGCTTCTTGTTGCAGCGTGCTGGTCGTAAACGGCGGTTTGGGTTTCTCAGTGAACGGGCGCACTTCTACCGACGTAACCTGGAAGCTCGCCCCGCGCAGCGACTCGACCAAGCGCTGTGCCGATGATTGATCGAGCAGCAGCAGATTATTGTCTTTCAATTTACCGGTCGCAGGATCAAAGTCTTTGCCGGCCGGGACGCGGCGCCCTTGATGACTGACCATCGTCGCCGCAAAAGTTTGTTGCTTCGGCGTGGCAAAGGTACCTTGGAGGTCAAAGTAAGTTGCGGAGTGAAAAGCTATACGTTCTCGCTCGCGATCGACGATCAATCGCACTGCAACGCTTTGCACGCGTCCGGCAGATAGTTTCGGGCCAACCTTTTTCCACAGCAGTTGCGAAACGTCGAAGCCATACAAGCGATCCAGGATGCGCCGCGTTTCTTGAGCCTTGACCAATCCTTCGTCGATATCGCGAGGATGGCTGAGCGCATTCTGGATGGCTTCCTCTGTGATCTCGTGAAATACCAGACGCTGAACGGGAACTTTGGGATTGAGGACTTCGTGCAAATGCCAGGAAATTGCTTCTCCCTCTCGATCTTCGTCCGTCGCCAAGTAAAGGCGGCTGGCCTCTTTCAGAAGTTCTTTTAATTTACTGACTTGTTTTTTCTTATCCGGGGGAACGATATAAACTGGTTGGAAATTCTCGTTGACATTGACCCCCAAATAGGCCCACGGCTCGGATTTGTATTTTTCCGGCAGCTCCTTCGCTCCTTGGGGGAGGTCGCGGATATGTCCAATGCTCGCTTCGACCAAGTAATTACTACCCAAGAACTTGGAAATAGTTCTGGCTTTCGCGGGCGATTCGACAATTACCAAGGATTTTTCTTTACGAGCATTCATGATTAGTCACAGGCTTGGTTTGGCAACGGAAACTCCCATTCCATGGGATCTCTCACGCAAAGTTACCACATGGGAATTTACACGCTAGCGGTGAACGACCCTGGCGGTCAACCGGCAGAAGGCCACGAATCTTCAAGATTGTGTCCAGTCGCACGGTTTGCATGAATTATTAGGGCGCGGAAATACGTCTCTGAATTTTGATAAGACTTTGGTATCCTTGTGTTTTTGTGGCAACCCCCTACAATCGCCGCGTTATTTTCGTAGTCAGTGTAAGGATTCTGCAGGATGTCCAACCCTTTAGCGACATTTCGAAAACACCGCACGTTTTGGATGGCAGGGCTTGTCCTGGTCGCGATCTTGTCGTTCATCGTAGTGCCCGCGATTCAACAAGCCTCCACGCTCATGATCAATGACGTAGGGAATGCAGTTGTTGTACGTTGGAAAGGTGGCCAGATTACCGAGAGCGACCTCGCATACAATCGGGCTCAGCATGGCCGCGTCATGCGTTTTTTGACTGCGCTTGCTCGCAAAGTGATTGAAGCTGGAGGCATGCCTGGTATTCCTGGTTTTGATTATGACCCTCAGCAAAAACAGATTCGGTCGCTTGGCATACCTGAATTCAATTCGGATATCGCTCAATGTAGAACTCGAATTCTCGCGGCGCGTGCAAAGCAGCTCGGCATCGAATTCAGCGACGAAGCAGTAGACGCGTTTATCAAGGATTTTTGCAATCGAAAGATTCCGCGGGACGATTTTAAGGCTCTATTCGAGGAAACCACCGACAAACAACTGTCTCAGTTTGACCTCTATCAACAGCTTAAAATAGAAATGGCTGCGGTGGTCATGGAACGTTTGGCGCTGGCCGGTGTCAACAATGGCGGATTGCCTTTGCTGACGCCTGGCAAAATGTGGCAGAATTACTTGCGGCTGAACCAATCTGCTCGCATCGAAGCATTTCCTGTGGCGACGGAGGACTACAAGAAGCAAGTTACGGGCGAACCCACCAGCGCTGAACTGGAGCAACTTTACTCTCAAGGCAGTCAAATTGAACCCGCGCCAGGCATTTCGGCGCCCGCCTTCCGCCGCCGATATAAAGCCAACGTTGAATTTGTTTCCGGTAGCTGGAATAAATTAGTCGATCAAGAAAAAGGTAAGATCAGTGAAGAGAAACTGCGCGCAGAATATGATCGCCAAATCAAACTGAATCAGTTGCAGGTTCCCGTCGAAACTTCAGCGCCAAGTGGTCCCTTGTCGCCAGCCTCGCCTACAACGCCACCCACAGATTCGTCTGCAACGGCTCTACCCGCTACGACTCCTCCCGCAGTGACGCCACCGGCGGTAAGCCCGCCGACTGGTTCCGTTGTACCGCCCAGTCCAGCGGCTGGGCAAGGACCATCCACCACAACTACAGAAGCAAAACCAACCGAAGCTAAGGCTTCCGATTCGCAGTCGCAAACACCCACTGCTCCCGCCTCGGTGCCTGCTGCCACCGACAGTGCCAAACCTCAAGATCCGCCAACTAAACCAGCCGACGAAGCTAAACCAGCCGATCAGCCCAAACCTGTGGAAGTAAAGTCGGACCGACCGACACCGGCCGCAGCGAAGCAACCAGAAGTCAGTCCAAGCGAGCCACCAAAATCGAGTGCAGCGGACCGCAGCTCCGCATTTCGTTTCGTATCCACCGCGCAAGAAGCGCCCACACCTGCCGGTACTAGTTCACCAACAGTCCCCGTTGCCCAGGCGACTACTAGTGCGCCTGCCACTGCCGGTCCCGCAACGACTGCGCCAACCACTGCTGCGTCAACGGAAACTTCGCCGGTAACAAACGCGTCAAACGCGTCATCCGCGCCTGCGCAGTCCACCTCGGCGGTCGAAGCAGCAGCGCCCCTTGCCGCAGGATCTATTGGCACTGTGACCGCGACCGATCAGAATGCACCACCGCCGGTAGCTCAGCCACCTCAATTGGGCGCGCCTGCAAACGAGCCGCTTGCCACAGCCGTGCCCACGACGCCTGAGGCTCCTAAGATGCGCACGCAGACATTCGAGGAAGCGAAAGACACTATTGCCAGGACATTAGCGTTCGATCCTGTGCGCGAGTTAGTTAGCGCTAAGATGCAAAAGGTTGAGCAGGAAATGTCGCGCTACTATGGAAAACTGAGTATGGCTCGCGCGGCCGAAGAAATGGGGCAACCTTCGGAGACGGTTCCGGCTAGACCCGACCTCAAGAAACTGGCTGAAAGCGAAGGACTAGAGTATGGTCAGTCCGGCATGGTGGATGGTTATGCCCTGTCTGCACTGCCCGTAGGGCTGAGTGCAATTGGCTCGATGAACAGCCAAATGAATGTGGCCAACGCAATCATGAATACTCAAGTCGAATTGTTTTCCACGATGCGCAGCACTTACATGGATCGTGCTGCGATCATGCGCGGTGAATCGCCCGATTTTCAAGAATTCGTGTTTTGGAAAGTCGATCAACAACTCTCCGCAACACCTCCGCTGGAAGAAATCCGGAGCGAGGTCGCCGAAGTTTGGAAGAGCCAAAGGGCACAAGAAATCGCCGCGCGCGAGGCCGAGAACCTCGCCAAGAAAGTCGCCACAGCAGGAGCCGAGGGTTGGAAGTCGGCGTTACCTGCGACCGACCAAGCGCTAGTCCTCTCGACAGGACAGTTTACATGGATGACCCAATCCCAAGGAGGAATGTTTGGCAGTCCTACGCTTTCTCAAGTCGATGGCATCAGTGGTGCGGGGAATGAATTCATGAACAAGATATTTTCGGTAGAACCCGGTTCGCTGACCGTCGCTCCTAATCAGGGTCGATCCACGTTTTACGTTGCCAAAGTAATCGAAGTCACTCCACCGGTCGACGAACTGAGAACCCGATTCCAGAGCGATAATCTCAGGATGGCGCCGCGTAATTTGGCGTTTGAAGAAGCTCAAGGAATGTTTCGCTCGTGGTACGAAAACATCGAGGCCAACATGCAGGTCGAGTGGCTGGTGACCATGGATCAGTTGAACTGATCCGTGATCGTGTGTTGTGCAATTGAATTGCTGCACCCGCCAAGAAACACGATGGAATATTGGGTCATGAGCGGTTACCGGAAAAGTCCCAGAGGGACGAAAGCCTCATGCCGGTGGTGATTAGTCTTTTGTGTAGGCTGAAACTTTGGGCAGTTCACGGGCTGTCGTCCCTTTGGGACTCATTCACTTCCAACTTGGTCACCAAACTTGCGGTTCTCACCACCGGCAGAATGTTGTTGTCCCTCCGGGACTGATTCGCAGCAGGTTGCGATTCGCTTTTAGAGATCGTTTATGATTGCTCGTGATAAGACGCAACTGCTGCCGGACGAACAGAGAGTGGTCATTACGGCAATTGGTTTGACCAGCCCTCTGGGCAACGACATGGAGACATATCGCCGAAACTTGTTAGCCGGGCAGAGCGGAGTCCAGCCATACTCGATTCGTTACGTCGGAGATACTCTGGCAGGCATCTGCAACTTCGAGGCCACTAAGCATCAAAGCAAGAAAGATGTGCGCCGTGGAACGCGGGCTGGCAGTGTGGGGATTTGGGCCGCGAATCAATGCGTCCAGAGCAGCGGCGTTGACTGGTCCAACATCGACAAGTCCCGAGTGGGCATCTACATCGGTGTGACCGAACATGGCAACGTCGAAACTGAGAACGAAATCTATCTGATTAAGGGATATGACTACGATACCCAGTTTTGGTCGCATCATCATAATCCTCGAACCGTCGCCAATAACCCTGCTGGTGAAATCGCATTGAACATGAGCGTTACTGGCCCACACTACACCATTGGAGCGGCATGCGCGGCCGGCAACGCTGGGCTGGTCCAAGGCGTGCAAATGCTGCGGTTGGGTGATTGCGATCTAGCCATTGCCGGTGGCGTTTCAGAGAGCATTCATACCTTTGGCATTTTTGCGAGCTTTCGCAGCCAAGGTGCTCTGGCTACTCATGCCGATCCCGCCAAAGCCTCTCGTCCGTTTGATCTTGCGCGCAACGGTATCGTCGTGTCGGAAGGAGCTGGACTGTTTCTGCTAGAGCGGCTAAGCGATGCGAAACGGCGCTCCGCAAACATTATCGCGGAAGTCGTTTCGTACGCGATCAATACCGACGCGACCGATTTTGTGTTACCGAATCCGCAGCGACAAGCCGAGTGCATTGAGTTGGCTTTGCGCCGCGCGGGACTGGCCGCCGATGATATCGATATCGTCAGTACCCACGCGACGGGAACGACCAGCGGCGATGCGCAAGAGTGCGAAGCCCTGCGACGCGTATTCCAGCAATGCCCGAACACGTACTTCAATAATACAAAGAGTTTTATGGGGCACGCCATGGGCGCTGCCGGAGCGCTCGAATTGGCGGGCAATCTGCCAAGCATGCAAGACAAAGTCTGCCATGCTACGATCAACGTCGACAACCTAGATCCCGATTGCGCTATTCCAGGACTGGTAATCAACCAGCCTCGCGAAATCAACCGTGCAGACTACATCTTGAACAATTCGTTTGGAATGCTGGGGATCAATTCAGTAGTAATCGTGCGCAAGTTCTAGGAGGCGGTCGCCGGCTTGACACAGATGGCGATACGCGCTGGTTTGTATTCGCGAACGTCCCAACTAAATTCTGGTAGTGCGCCTTGGACGTCAAATTGATCGTCGCTCTCCACGACAAATTGGCTGCCCTGTGGGCTGAGTTCATACAGCTCGCGTAATCCGCTGCACAGTCGCTGTCCTTCTCCCATCCACATGCGATAGGGTGGGCAACAAAACACAACCCATTTATCCTTGGGCCAATCCGCGCTGGAAGTCGAAACGTGTTTCAGCCAACGCAAGGTATCGACATTGTGCACTTGAATTCGGTCAGCCAATTTTAGATTGGTGATATTCTCCAAGATCATTGACACAGCGCTACGAGCCATTTCCAAGATAATTGCGCCGGATGCTCCGCGACTGATCGCTTCCATAGCCATGACGCCAGTACCTCCGAATAGATCGATGGCGAAATATTCTTGAAGGTGACCTCCCAGCAAATTGAAGACGCTTTCGCGAGTTCGATCTTTCATCGGCCGAATGCTATGGTCACCGTTGTAATAGATGCGGCGACTTCGATGTTCCCCCGCGATGATCCTCAACCATCCCGGAGCCATTTTTTCTTCGCGAGCCAGCGGTGGCCTACGCTGACTGGACTTCGGATCTCGTCCTCCTTTGGAAAACATGCAAATGCCTCTTGGTTGCAGCCAGGCTGCCAGTCTCGACAGTGTTAGCTTGTACGGTGCATGGAGCTAATAAGTCCACTTAGGCGAGCGGCAGGTGGGAATTTACCAATACAAGCCCGAAGCGCAAGCGAGTGACGAAACCACGCACCAGTCAATCCAGGCTCTCACTCGCTTGCGCTTCGGGCTTGTATTGGTAAGAAACTATCTGCCGCTCGCCTTAGCACCAAACAGTACTCATTTGTTGTTTCTCCGCAACGTAAATAGTTGCTAAGTTGGCGAATATCGTATTGAATTCCGCAGCTCCAACAATTGCCGCCACTTGCCCGTTCACGGCAGCGGGCGTATTTCACACGCGGCGAGGCGAGCGAGATCGCGCCAATATCCGGGGTAAGTTTTGGCGGTGCAGTGCGGGTTGCTGATGACGATGTCCGGAATTCGCAATCCTACCAGAGCAAGACTCATCGCCATCCGATGATCGTTGTAGGTTTCGATTTCTGCTGCGCGAACAGCATGAGGTGGCTCAATGGCCAAACCGTCGTGGAACTCGATTACGTTAGCACCGAATTTTCGCAATTCTGTCGCGAGATCGGCGATGCGGTCGGTTTCTTTGTGCCGGTTGTGGGCGACACCAGTAATCTTGGTCGTGCCGCGAGCAAATAGTGCCACTGCGGCCAGCGATTGCACAGTGTCGCTGATATCCGACATGTTGACCTCAATGCCGTTGGTGGCTTGGCCATTGACCGTGATCGAGTTGGGCGCGTAGGTAACCTGGCATCCCATGCGTTGCAGTACTTCGCAAAATCGTACATCGCCTTGCAAGCTATCACGACCGAGTCCCTGCACGGTGACGGAGCCACCAGTGATGGCGGCTGCTGCCCAAAAATAACTGGCCGCGGACGCATCGGGCTCGATCTCATAGCTCGTCGCTCGATACTTGTAAGCTGAAGAGATCACGATCGGACCCGTAGGTTTGCCGCTAACCTGTGCTCCGAACGATTCCATGACTCGTCGAGTCATCTCGACATACGGCACGGATACCAATTCGCCGTCAACCTCTAAACGCACATCGCCCTTGGCCAGTGGGCAAGCCATCATCAAACCGGACAAATATTGGCTGGAAATCGAACCGGCCACGCGCGCCGCGCCTCCGGTTAATCCAGCGGCCTCAATCCGCACCGGTGGACACTCGGGGTTTGTGGGATTGACGCTGTTTACATTGGCACCAAGCTGACGCAGGGCGCGCAGCAAGTCGCCGATCGGACGCTGGTGCATACGCTCGATGCCATTGAGCGTAAATTCACCTCGACACGCCGCCAACGCAGCAGTCAGGAATCGGATCGTCGTTCCACTATTGGCGACAAATACCGTGCTCTGGGCAGCATGCAAATTGCCCGCACAGCCGAATACATCCAACGCACCACTATCGATGTCACCCTGAATCTGCAGACCAAGTCCCTTCCACGCGTTTACCATGACAAGCGTATCTTCGCTGGCCAGGACCCCGCTCAGTCGCGATGTACCGCTCGCCAGTGCGGCGCAGACCAACGCTCGATTGGTCAAGCTCTTGCTGCCTGGCGGACGGATGGAACCAGTAACTCGACCGCTTGGAAAAATTCTTGCCGCTCGACAAGATTCGAGCGAAGTCGGAGAACTCATTAGATTCAAGACTCAAGTTGATTTTGGACAAGTGAGTGAAATGACGATTGGGCGATTAGTGATTCTCGCCAGAAACGAAGTTGAGGTTCAGCTAAAAACTCCAGGTTTCAGGTCTTCCCTTGGCTGGTAGAATCTGAATTTCGTCGATTTCGATCGGATTGTCGGCAACCGGCAAATAAATTCGCAATGTACCCAACGAACCGATATGTTTGAGTTCCACAGTGATGTCTTGCCAATCGCCAGGATTTATGTGGAACGATGTACTGACAACTGTTGACGGATCAGCCGCAGTGCGAGGCAAAATATCGATCTTGCCATCACCTCCGGTGGGACTGCGAACACGCAACTTGACGTTCGCTGGCCCAATGAAACTGCCTGCCGCAAGTCCCAGGAAAGCGGTTCCCGCAGCGGCAGTTCCTTTCACGGAAACAACTCCATTCGCAACCGATGCGACGCATTGGCGTTGTTTCCACCTGTCCAAATCGTTGCCGCTACTTGGATTGGCGGCCGTCGAAGCGCGAAATGCTGGATTGGGTCGCGGGTAGGTCGCGCTGGTATCACGCAAGAAGTCGTCGATCAGCGAGTCGAGTTGCGCCGCCTTTTGGGGCAACTGGGTAACTAGATTGTGCGATTCTCCAAGGTCATCGCGTAGGTTGTACAGTTCCAGCGATATCGGATTGCCGAACCAGCGTAAGAGTTTGAAATCGCCGCTGCGAACCGAAACTCCGCCAGCTCGATTATGTCCCGCGTGCGGATGATAGTTGAAATATGCGGTGCGATCCAATCGCCCTCTGCCTAAGAGTACTTGCGAATAACTTTTTCCATCGAACGACTGTCGAGCGGGTTTGTCGATGTCCAGCAAACTTAGCAACGTAGGATAGACATCGATGGGGCCAACTACCGAATCGTTGGTGGAACCGGCTTGGATCTTATCGGCCCAAGCCCACATTAGCGGAACGCGAGTGCCGCCCTCGTACAACGTTCCTTTGCCGTCACGCAGCGGCGCATTATTGGTTGGTGGTTGATCGCCAGCCCACTTTCGCCAGTCGGCGAGCATTCCATCTTTGGCTTTCTCAGCCTTGGCCGTCTTGGCAGTTCCCGAAACATTGCTATGCACGTTTCCGCCATTGTCCGAATTAAAAACGATGATCGTATTGCTGGTCAAGTTTTGGCGATCGAGTTCATCGAGAATGCGACCGAAACATTCATCGACGCTGCGTAACATGGACGCCATGAGTGGATTGCGTTGTCGCCCCGTCGGATCTTTCTTAGCGAGAAACTGCTGTGTGTACTCCGACTTATGTCCCCACGGTCCATGCACGCCGTAGCACCAGAGATTGAGAAAAAATGGCTGTCCTCTAGTTGTTTGAATGAACTTGACCGCTTCAGCGGCTTGTCGGTCGACGATATATTCGCCCACCGAGCCGTCGGTGATATTCCCTACGCGACGAGCCCCAGTGGGATTTCCAGAAGACTGAACTCCATAGGGTGAAAAGTAGCCGCCCGGTGGTCCGGGATCCGGATGGCAGTGCAAGGTAGCATCGAAGCCCTGAGATTCTGGCCAATGAGGTTGGGTCAATCCCAAATGCCACTTGCCGATATGCGCCGTGCGATAGCCCACAGTCTTGAGCGTTTCGGCCAAAGTGATTTGCGATGGCTCCAAATAATTCTTGCTTTCGGGCAACAACATTTCAGAGTCTGCTGGACCGGTCGTCTGGAGAAAGACGTGGTTCACCGGCTGGGGCGGCAAATGGCCGGTTGCACTGGTGATCCGATGTCGGGCCGAATATTGACCGGTCATCAAACTGGCTCGAGTTGGCGAACACAGCGGCTGGGAGTAGGCGTTAGTGAATCGCATCGCTCGTTGAGCAAAGCGATCGATATTCGGAGTCTCGTAATACTTCGATCCGTACGCACCGCAGTCCATCCAGCCCATATCATCGACCAAAAAGTAAACGATGTTTGGCCTCGACTGCCCCAACGCGCTCGATGATTGCCAAGTCAAAATGCACGCGCCAATCATGAACGTCGTGCGGCAAGATACGATACTGGCTGATCTGCCCAAAACCTGAAACCAGCGGCAGCACTGCATCACTTCAGCAACGAATCGGCTTGCGAACCCCATTGCGGAAAACGAACAATCTGTGTGGTTCGATTTCATGGTTGTGTTTCCGTCGATTTATGGACCAGAGAAACTTGGCGAATAAAATTGACGAGTTCTTCGCATTCGAAAAAGGAAGGCGATACTTTATGCCCTTCGCCGCGAATGACTTTTACCGTCATGGAACCGCCGGCGGCTGAATAGCGCTGTTTGAGTTTTCCGCTATTCTCCTCCAGCGGCACAACCGTGTCTGAATCCCCATGCACGGCAAACATGGGGACATGATGTTGAGCGAGACCCTGGAGTTTGTCGATGGGATTGAATTTAGCGAGGTTGTCAACCAGCTCCGATTCGGGCAGTGCGAAATCGGCCAACGTGGCTGCCTTGGAATTCTTCAGCGGCCAGCTAGTCAAATTGCACACAGGATAAATTCCGACGAAGGCGCACAGTTTTTCGGGGTGTTCGGTTGCGAAACTCAACATCATCAATCCGCCGCGGCTCTGTCCCAGCAAGATGGGCTTGGACGAATAGCCCCGTCGCACCATTTCGCGATGAAAGGCCAGGAACCGCATGTTGCTCGCAGGAGAACCGCGAACTTCTCCTAGATCGACCCCCGCTACGCTGATCCCGGAGTCGAGCAACCGGTCGAAGTACCAGCGATGGCCTTCACCTGGCAAGTTTGCTCCCAACGTCGGCGCATACCAAACCCATGGCTTTCCCTCAGCCGGTTTTATTGCCTCGATTACAAATGCAGGCCGACCGTCGACTTCGAAAGGTACTTTCTCCAGACGAGTTTCTGCGCCAACCTGCGACGAACACAGCCAACACATCCAAACTAGAAGCAGTCTGAACGTCCCAATGCGCCGCGAGCATTTATCGCTTGTCGCGCTGTTTCCGATAAGACTTGCGAACATGAGTCACTCAATCCTCCGATGCCGGTTCGTTTCGATGTCGATCGTCGAACACATAGGCCAATTGTAACAAGAATCACAGAAGCGACTTAGCATCGGGCAAGAAATGAGTGTCGCCTTTCGCTCCGCGAAAGTAGCGAAACGTATTTCTTTCGCGGAGCGAAAGACGACAATAAAAATCCGCACGATGCTTACTTCCGCGGTGGGAGTTTCGCGCTATAGTGAACGGCTCGATGGCGATTGTCATCGAACGCAAAATGCAACCATTGCTGGTCGGCGCTCACGAACCCATCTGGATAGTTGATGCGTCCGTTGGGACCATCGCAACTTTCGGCGTGCAGCACGCGCTGGTAGGGCCAAGTCCTCATACCATCAAAGCTGATCCAAAGCGCCAATGGGCTGCGATGTTTCGAATTGGGATTGTGCAGCATTGCAACTGCGTCGCCTGCCAACGGATAAAGCGTGGCTTTGCTACCAGGATTGGGGACCGGCGTAATCGACGCGTACTCGGGCCACGTTCGTCCACCGTCCTTGGACTCGGCATAAAACAATCGTCCGCCCAAGCCATCGGCGCGAATGATCATAGCAATTCGACCATCGTTCAATTCGGCCAAGTTGTTCTCAGCCCAACCAAAATATCGATCGTTGGGAGTCAGTCGCACATTGCCATGTTCGGTCCACGTTCGTCCACCATCGCCGGTCATCAAGATTCCGTTGCGAGGATTGGTGAAATCTCTCTCAAGCGGCGAGCGATCCTGTTGGTCATCGGGACCGATGTAATGCTGGAACGGCAGGAGTATTCGCCCATCGCGAGTCACCAAGTGATTGCGCACGAAAGTGCGTTCTTTCAATCGACCGGGTACTTCACTCGGCACGCCCCACGACTGGAAGGAATCGTCGCTGGTCAGGAACCAGCTTCGCCAGTCATTTGCCCAATGTCGTGAGTGAGTGGAGAAAAACAGCGTGGCTCGTCGATTGTGAATCATCAACTCTGTGGGGCCTTGGCCGATCGTTTTTCCAGATCGAGGAAATCCAACATCAAATCGTTCCAGAGGAGTCCAGGTTTTTCCGCGATCGCGGCTGCGCGAGACGCCGGTGTAGTTCTTGGGTGATGGCTCGGTATCGCCTCCCGCGAGAATAAAAAGAATCCACGAACCATCGGGCAGTTGCCTGAGCGTGGTATCGCACACCATCTTGTTCGGCGACACGCCATCGTAAGGGATGCTGGAAAAATCCTGCTGAGCATCCATGGCTCCCTGGGCGGTCCACTTGGGATCCGGCCGAATCGCTCTCGGCAGATGGGGCGAGAAAGCTTTGTTAACCAAGATACGCGATTTCGCGCCAAGTGATGCGAACTTGCCCGTAGCCAAATCTTCCTCACGAAACTTGGCCAGCAAGATCTACGCGTCGGTATGTCGGTTCCAATCGTACAGCAAATGGATGGTTCCGTCGGCAGCTTGAACGCCATCGGGATAAGAAACTTCAGCTCGATCGTCCAGCAACAGTCCCTTGCTCCAAGAGTGACCATCATCAGCGGAAACAAACGCCATCAAACTGGAACGCCGCGGCAAACGCACATCGATCGGACCATTCTTGACCAACAGCAGATTTCCTGACTGCAGACGTCGAATGAAGAACCTGGCGCTGACATTCTTGATCTTGGCCGGTTTGGGTTGACTCCACGAATACCCGTGATCGGTCGATATGGACTCGGCAATTCCATACTTGGTGCGAGCCAGCATCCAGAGGCTGCCATCTCGCCGCTGGACAATCATGTGTTCATCGAAATCGGTCTCGGGAAAAGCCACGCCTCCACGTCGCACCCACGATTTGCCTTGGTCCGTCGAAACGAAAACGTTGGCCATGCGAACTGCATCCAAATCATGATGTGCGTCTTGCATTGCATCGCGAGCAATGCCAACACTGGCGCCGATCCCTATTCGATCGCGCGTCCAGAGTGACACTGGCAACAACCACTCGCCCGATGACAGTACCGTCGGCTTGCACAACGTACAACCATCGGCAATCCGCACAGGATTTGTCCAAGCTGGATTTTCCGCGCCGGGATCATCGCAGCGAATGTACCAATTGCCCGCTCGACCATCAAAATAGCCCAAGCTTTGATCGAAGAAACACCATAATCGACCCATTGGATCAAGCCAAAGATTTCCGACCAGCGCCCGACGCTGAGGTGCCTGTGGCGGATCGGATGGATCGATCACGACGCGCGGTTGAGACCAATTTTGGCCATCATCGTCGCTGGTCGCCAGCATGAAGAAACCATTCGGACTATCACCGTTGCCAACCCAGCAAGCCCACAGTTGCCCGGAGCGAGTGCGCTCGATTCCGATCACCATGTTCCCAGATCGAACTTGATCGTTGTACTCTGGACCAGGTTTCAAATTCACCACCGGCGGTTCCAGCGACAGGTCCAGCGAAAATTCCACGCCACGAACACTGTTTACCAGCGCCAGAATACCAATCAACGCCATAGCCAGCCTGAATTGAAATAACATGAGAGTGCACCGATCGATGCTGGAGGAATAAATTGGCCAGCAAACCTGCTTTGTGGGCAGGCTTTCCAACGTGTAAACTGAATTTTTTCGTTGGAAGCCGCCCTAGATAATAAAGCATCTGACAAACGCAGTACACATCATTGCGGTCAAACGAGCCGCCATGTAGCAGAGCCAATTCTTACGTGGCTACATATTGGTCACATCGTCTTGGCTGGTATGGCCCACCAGAGCATCGACGATGTTTAGAAACAGGTGAGCATGCTCGCGGTTGCGCGCATAGACTCGCGCGATGGTGTGGCTGATCGGAAGGCGCTGATACAACCCATGAGTTGTCAGCGGACGGATTTGACCGGTGGCACCGTCTTGAAGAAAATTCATGCCGGCCGTGACGCCTTGCGTATGCGGTCGGTGAATGTGTCGAGCAAGATCGACTTGAAATGGAATATCTCGCAGGTCCTTTGGCAATCTGTCACGGATGCTTTCTGCGAACAAGCGGTCGTTCGAGAAAATACTGCTGGTTTCGCTCTGGCCTTCACCAAAGGTCAGGTTTCTCTGGCAAACCATCGTCCAACGGATTTTACGATTGAGCAGTTCATACCATCGTGCGCCGAGCTGGCTGAGTCGAGGATCAGGACTATGCCGCCAACGCCGCACATCGGTCAGCAACGAGAACTCGGTCAGATCTTGATAAGCGGCCAAATGCTCCAGCGGATTTCCTGGAAGAATGAGGTCGCGACTGGCATGGAACAGTTCTGCCAATTCCAGGTCGATAGCGCGCACAATACGGTGAAAGTACACGTTGCGAAACAGCTCCGCCTTCATCGACAGGAAATGGACCAGTGCCGGTATGCCACGATCATGAATCGTTAACCCATGATCGCTAAAAAAGCTATAGTGCAGCACTCGCTGCAAATCGAATGCGCGAGGATTCAAGCCGGTCATGAATGCATCGCGCAGTACGAAATCCATATTATCGACTGTATAGATGCCGCAAAAAAGACAACGCAGCAATCGCAGCCAGACTGGCTGAGCTAGGTCGAGGGCCTGCTTGGGCCGCTGAATTAACCAAGCGATTTGTTTGGGATCAATCGCCTCATTGCCAGAAAAGCTGCCGATGGGTGAGCGGCGCAAGCTGCCTAATGTCTCGCTCAGTTCAGCTTGAATAATGTGCGCACCGACGATCTCATGATTGATTCCGAAGTGTGCCAAAAAGTGCGCGTCAAAAAAATGGCCGAACGGTCCGTGGCCAATGTCGTGAAGTAATCCAGCCATGCGCACTAAGGATTCGACACAAGCGATACTCGGCACTGTTGGATCGATGACCTTGAGCGAAGGGTAAAGTCGATCGACAGTTCGGCTCGCTAGGTGCATTACCCCCAATATGTGTTGAAACCGCGTATGTTCCGCAGTAGGAAAAACCCACCAAGCTGTCTGCAATTGGTGAATTTGCCTCATGCGCTGCACCCATGGATGGTCGATTAAATGGCGTTCGCATATCTCGTCTTCGGCAATCCCCTCAGGGGAAACGATCGTGATATACCCATGAATAGGGTCATGCGACAGGTTTTGATGGCTGAAGTTGTCCATGAAGGCATCAATTAAGAATCGACGAGTAGCTTCCAATCGGTTTGAGTGGATAAAGGCTTTGCCGTTTGCCTGATAATATCCGAAAAAACTAGTTGGAAAGGGGATTGGTTTGGAAAACCGTCTTTCCGCAATGCTCGAACTTGCAGTAAGATGACACTGCTTTTCGGGCCAAAAGTAAATGCTTGCAAGGAAGATGAATTTAGGAGACTTTTCCGCGATGGTCCGCTTTTCCCAATTTGGTGCCCTTTCTGGCGTATTGATGGTATTGACCTGCGCGATTGCTGGCCAAGCCGCAACGCCCAAGACCGCCTATGATATGCTTCCCAATTCGGTTCAGGCCGTTTTTTGGATTCCCAATGCTGATATTGCGCTGGCAAAGTGGGAGCAGACTCAGCTTGCTCAGCTCGCCGCCGATCCTCAGGTGCGTTCATTTTGGGATAGCCAACGAGATGATATCGAGCAACGTCTAACGGACGCTGGATGGCGACTAAAGATACGCCCACGAGAATTGAAGAACATCGCCAACGGTCAGATTGCATTGGCTTGGTTGGACCGACCCGAGGATACCTTGAAGCCTTATGCCGTCGCGCTGATTGTCGATGTCGCTGGACGAAAGAAACAAACTGATCAATTACTTCAAGGGTTGGACGCTGAACTGAAGCAACGCAAAGCGGTTTCCCAGCAACTCAAATATAAAGGTCATGCGATCACTTTATACAAAATGCCCAAGCAACCGGGCGAGTTACGGGTCCAGGAAACCAATTACGCGGTCGTTGCAGATCAACTGCTAGCGGCGGACGATCTCAAGACTCTTCAGAATTTGATCGACGCCGCACAGGACGCGGACGCATCCTCGACCAGTTTGTCCAAGGACACGACATTTGTTAAAGGGCGGAAACAACTACAAATTTCTGGCAAAGCTCATGCTGAGTATTTTGTCCGGCCACTTGGATTTGCGCGTGTCATCCGCGCAATTTCGGGTAAGCGTACCAACTCGAGCATGGACATTCTGACGGCTTTGCAGAATCAGGGATTTTCTTCGATCCAATGCGTGTGCGGTGAAATCGAATTCAGTCCACAAGAATTCGATCTTACGCACCGTGGATTTGTGCTGGCCCCAATTCCGCTGGCCAAATCGGCTCAGATTTTAGATTTTCCCAATGAAGTCAAGCGAGAAATCCCTTCCTGGGTTTCCCCCAACGTATCGACGATTCTAACGACATGCTGGAATGTCAAGACAGCTTTTTGGAAAGCTGAAGGATTGGTAGACGACATTGTTGGAACCGAAGGAGTTTTTAGAGAAGTTATCAAAGGCATCAAGCTTGATTCCGCCGGTCCGCAAATCGATATCGAAAAAGAGGTGATGCCCTTGCTGACCAACGATATCTACGCGATCACCGATTGCAAAGAACCGATCACCACGGATTCGCGCCGCAACTTGATCGCACTGCGCATTGCGGACTCGAAAAAGATGAAACTGGTGCTCGACAAAGCCATGAAAAATGAGCCGGATGCTGAAGAGGTCAAATTCGCCGGACATTCAATTTGGAAAGTCAGCCATCAGACGGACGAGTCAGTTACTGCCCTCTCGCTGGACGGTTTTGATCAATTTGGCAAGTCTCCTTCCAAGGCCGCCGGAGATGACGAGGAGCCTTTGCTGAGCAACTGGGCGATAACCGTCCACAATGATTACCTGATGTTCGCTTCCCACGTAGAGATGATTGAAGAAGCCCTGGAGTTGGTCAAAGAAGGTGCCACTTTGTCGCCACTAACTTCCCAGGCCGATTTTCAACGAGCTCAAACCGCGATCAAAGCTCAATTCGGCGACCAGGATGCAAGTTTTTGGCAAATCATTCGCGGCGATCGATCCTATCGCATGCAGTACGAACTCTTTCGCGAAGGCAAACTACAACAGTCACAAAGCATGCTGTCCACAATTCTCGACAAGTTGCTGCAAGATCAGACTGAATTGAAATCGGTGCGTCCACCGGTCAACGGCCAGGCATTGCCTCCGTTCGACAAGATCAGCAAATATCTGCATCCATCGGGTTCGATGCTGCGTACGACGCCTCACGGGTGGTCATTCGGCAGTATGCTGCTGGCTGCACCAAAAACCAGCGCGCTGGACCTGCAAGTAAATCAAAAGGCTCCCGACACTGCACGCGGCGGCGATTTGATTTTGGCTCCCAAGAACCGATAATTAACGCAATCAACTTTTGGTTAAATTGAGCGACTGCAGCATGGAAACTAGGATCGCCTGAAATACTTGATCGAGCTGCGTCAATTCTCGATCTTCGCCCTGAATCTGGATGATGAATAGATCCTGCAGGTAATTAGCCGCGAGTACTTTGGAAGTGATAAGCAAATCTAGGTAATAGAAACTTTGACTTATTCCGGATAGTTCCCAGTCTTGGATGGCTAAGTCGATTTCTTCGGTTTCAACTTCCTCGTATTCTCGTTCCATCGTTTGGCGAAAGCTGTCAATCATCTCTGCGGATTCCTGGACGCCTACATACCGAATGATTGATAGAAACGCTCCTCCTGGACTTTCAACCGTAACACCCATTCCTGGATTGGTAGGGTCTCCTTCCTCGGTGACGCGCCAGTTGTCCGGATACAAGAATGAGATTCCAAATCCACTAAATTGTTTGGGCATATTCGTATACTATCCGGGCAAACAGTTGCGAATGAGGTCAGTAAATTAATTCGCAAAAAAAAGACGCCTGTTCGTCGGTCGAGGTGATCTGTTATTGTTTGCGCCATTGTACACTCGCGAATAATATTTGGGGATTAACAACCGGCGAGTTTCCTATGCTTCGCAGATGGTCGTGTGCGTTTGGCTGGCCGATTCTACTTGCGATCGTTTCAAACCTCTCGCTATGCGGTTGTCGAGCGCTGAGACCTCATTCACACGCGAAAGAACTGTCATCAGCGCGACAATTGTCACTGCGCGGAGCGGACAGTTTACAACAGGAAAAGATCGACGAGGCGGAGGCTTTTTTCTCCGAGGCTCTGCGCCACAGCGATTCGGATGAACGCGCTCATTGGGGATTCGCAGAAGTACTTTGGCAAAAGAAGCAATTTGCCGATGCCACCAAACATATGGCCAAGTCTGCCGAACTAAGCGGTGGCAATCCCGATCTGCGAGTTCGGCTCGGACAAATGTACCTCGAACAAAACTCATTCGAACTCGCCGCCCAACAAGCCGACGCTGCGCTGCAAAACAATCGCGATCATCCCGATGCATGGGTTCTGCAAGCGGATGTATTGAGAAGACAGGGGAAATTGGAAGAAGCGCTCGAACAATACCATCGCGCGCTGGCCTATCAACAAAACTGTGCGGTCGCGCAGATTGCCGTTGCTGAACTTTATCGAGAACTAGGACGCCCGCAACGCGCCCTGGCAACCTTAGAACGATTGAGTGATCGCTGCCGTGAGTGTGACGTTCCGCCACGAGCTTGGTTGCTGAAAGCCAAATCGCTGGCGGACCTGGGAGCACAGCAAGAGGCTCTCGCGTGTTTACGACAAGCGACCAACTATGCCGCCGGCGATCAGGTGCAGTTGTTGGTCGACGTCGCACGCGTACAGTATCAGTTGAGCGATTTAGTGGAATCGAGGATCAGCCTAGGTCGCGCTCTGCGGAACGACCCGCAAAATCGGCAAGCTCTTGCGCTTCAATCTGAACTTGACCAATCCTTCATACGGTTGGCCGCTGGTGCGGACGCGGAAAAAAGTTGGAACTACTAAGTTTCTCAGTTGCCACAGTATTTATTTCAAGGTACGTTTCAAGGTGATAGCCCGAAGCGCAAGTGAAGCAGATGAAACGCAGTAACCCGAAGCGTAAGCGAGGGTGAAAATGCACTATCGACATGGAATGCAACAAGCGCCTAGAGTTCGGTTTTCTACTCTCGCTAACGCTTCGGGTTAAAAAAAAACTCTAGTCCCATCGCGCAACGACTGAAATACCGCTGAGTGCTAACTGCTTAGACTCACGTCCCCAATAGTACGAACAAACAGTTTACTCGTTACTCGAGGATCGAATCATGCCGAACGTAACAGAACCCGTCGATGTCAAACCATTCGTCGAGCGGAGATCTTCGTCCGGCGGCAGCGCGGGTCTTGAACGTCGCCAGTTCGGAAACAGCTACGACGGCCTCACTCCCGATGCACGAGAGCTAGCCGAGGCCATCGACAGCTATAAAATTCGACACCGCCGACGGTATATAACGTTCGAAGAAATGTTGGCTGTTATACGTGAGTTAGGATATCAGAAGGTCTGAACGAATCATGGCTCAGGTTTGATGTTCAGATCTAAAATTTCACGCCTACAGCCTCACGCCTGCCTCATCGCCACGGCAACGCCTTGCCCGCCTCCGACGCACAGCGTTGCTAGAGCCAATCGCGACCGATCGGCTGCGATCTTATTGGCCAGATGGACCAACAATCTCGCTCCGGTTGCGCCGATGGGGTGTCCCAGCGAGATTCCGCTGCCATGGGGATTAAAGCGTGGATCATCCGCAGCAACGCCGAGTGCTTTCGCGCACGCGAGCACTTGCGCGGCGAATGCCTCGTTGATCTCAAGGGTATCAAACTCGTTTAAAGTCAAGCCATTCACTTGACAAAGTTTTTCGGTCGCCGGAACAGGGCCGATTCCCATTACCTTGGGATCGCAGCCGATTTGTTGGGTTGAATGGAGATAGGCCAGCGGTTGCCAACCGCGCTGCTGGGCGGTGCGCTCACTACACAATATCAGCATCGCGGCTCCATCGTTGATACTGGATGCATTGCCTGCTGTAACGGTTCCAGCCGATTTGAATGCCGGCTTGAGCGTCGCCAGTTTCTCGAACGTCGAATCGCGTCGCGGTTGCTCGTCGCGAGCTAATTCGGACAGCGCAACGATTTCCGAATCGAAGACTCCTGCGTCTTGTGCCGCAACCGCTTTCATGTGGCTGCGGTAAGCGAATTCGTCTTGGCTAGCGCGGTCGATCTCGTACTTTTCAGCTAATCGCTCGGCAGTCGCGCCCATTGATTCGTTGTTCTGTGGATCGGCTAGAGCCTCCAACAACATATCGCGAACTTCCATGTGCCCAAGCTTGATTCCACCGCGAACTCGATCCGTCAAATGCGGCGCGTTGCTCATCGACTCCGTTCCGCCCGCCAATACGACCGTTGCTTGCCCTAACCGAATCGCGTCGGCCGCCAACATCGCAGCTTTCATTCCCGAGGCACAGGCCATGTTGACAGTGAATGCCGGTGAAGAAAGCGGCACGCCAACTTCGCGGGCGATCTGACGCGCGATATTGTTATCGGGGATCAAGCAATGCCCTACGATTGTCAAGTCGATATCTTCGGGACGGACAGAATCGAACGTTGCCCGAGCCGCTGCGGCTCCTAACTGTAAAGCCGACAACTTGGCTAGCGCTCCCAGGAATTTCCCTTGGGGAGTTCGTTTCGCCGCAACAATACAAATCCGGTCACTGGTGAATAATGAAGTCATGTTTGGTGTTGTCCAATTAGTTTGCCGCGGCAAACGCTGACGCGGGCATTGTTCGAATATGGTTGATGATCGGTCGGAAATCCATTAGATCCAGGATATCTCGCTGGACGTCGATGCCGGGCGCAATCTCGATCAACTCGAGACCAAGCTTGGTCAAATGAAAAACAGCGCGCTCGGTCACGTACAAGACTTCCTGATCTATTTCTCGGGCGCGACTCGCGCTGAACGAAATCTGTTCGACGTGGTCGATGAACTTGCGGACAGTCCCTTCACGGATAATGCGCAGCCTGCCGTCTTGCACGGATATATCCAAGCCCCCTGCGGTAAATGCTCCGCAGAAAACTAATCGCCGTGCCGTTTGCGTGATGTTGATGAATCCGCCAACTCCGGCTAATCGATCGCCAAATTTAGAGACATTTACATTTCCCGATGCATCGACTTGAGCACATCCCAGCGCGGCGAAATCCAGCCCCCGACCATCATAAAAATCAAACTGCGCTGGTTGATCGATAATGGCTTGAGGATGCACTGAAGCACCAAAAGCTAATCCGCCTGCCGGCATTCCCCCGATGACGCCGGATTCCACCGTCAAAGTCAGTCGATTGACTAAATTGCGCGCGCCAGCGATCTGCGCAATGCCCTCAGGGATCCCAACACCCAAGTTAACGATAAATCCTGGCCGCAGTTCGTCACAAGCGCGGGCTGCAATTATTCGCCGCTCGTCGAATTCAAGCGACGGCAAAACCGAACCTGGCGACACGTCCGATGCGGCCGCGGTACAAAAAGCTGAATTGAAATCGTCCGCAAAAGTTTGCGGATGATCGGCTTGACTGGAAATCACGATTCGATCCACCAATACTCCCGGTACGCAAACATGATGCGGCGGCGCCGGGTGATCAAGCAATTCGCGTACTTGTGCGATCACAACTCCACCGGAGTTATGCGCCGCCTGAGCGGCGGGTAGTATTTCTGTTAAGACCGCTTCATTGGAATTGACCAAGTTCCCTAGCGGATCGGCGGCCCATGCGCGAATACACGCCACGTGAATTGGAAACGATTTGTACCACAACCACGTTGCGCCACCCAGTTCGATGCGTTCGACCAGCGAATCCTGCGAACGAGCATTCAGTCGACCACCGCCGTGCTCCGGATCGATAAATGTCCCCAGTCCAATATGCGTGATGCAACCGGGGCGCTGCGCCGCAATGTCACGATAAAGTTGGCAGATAACTCCCTGTGGAAAATTGTACGCTTCGATCTTGTTCTCGATGACCATTCTGCCAATCGATCGGCAAGTTGCATAATGACCGCCGATCACTCGACCCAACAATCCCTCACGCGCGAGGTGCTCTAGACCACGATCTTTCCAGTTGCCCTGACCAGCAGCGTGAACCAAAGTCAATCCACGAGGTCGGCGATGCCGCAGAAAATACTCGCCCAGTCCTTTCGACAAAGCCTCCGCATGCATCGCACCGGCGAAGCCCGTGAAGGCAACTGTCTGTCCATCGTCGATCAACGACAGGGCAGCATCGATCGACGATAGTTTTGCGTCGCGCGGTGTGTTCATGCTCGCGGAACCGATTTCGCATGTTCGTAGAATCCGGCCCCTGACTTGCGACCCAACCGACCTTCAGCCACGAGTTGCTTCAACGATTCCGGGGGCGATAGAACTGGATTCGGTTCACTTTGCTGCATCGCTTCGTACATATGGAGTACGACGTCGAGCCCAGCCAAGTCCGCTGTCTCTAGCGGGCCCATTTTCCAGGCGCACCCCAGTCGCATGGCTTTGTCGATGTCCGCTGCATCGGCAAGTCCCGATTCGATCAAACGCATGGCTTCGCCTATCGCCGCGCCAAGGACACGGTTCACGATAAAGCCAGTCATGTCGCGTCGCACCAATACAGGCTCCTTGCCCATTTGCCTCGCGAGGGACATGGCGACTCGAATTGTCTCATCGCTGGTGAATCGACCGCGCACGACTTCGACCAGTTGTAACATAGGAACGGGATTGAAAAAGTGCATGCCACAAAAACGGTCCTCGCGAGTAGTAGCTTGCGCTAAGTGCGAGATCGGGATTGCGGAAGTATTGGAAGCAAACAGTACCGTCGGTGGACAAATAGCGTCGAGCCGCGAAAATAAATCACGTTTCACTGACGCCACTTCCGATACGGCTTCGATCACGATTTCCGCATCCGCAGCGTCGTCCAATTCGGACACTGAGTGCACTCGCGACATTATTGTGTCTGCTGGTTCAGCAACGATGCCTTTGCTGTGCAATTTTCCCAGTGACCAGCGCATCTTTTCGAGAGCCGATTGAACGGACTGCTGGCGCACATCGAACAGCGTCACATCAATACCCGAAGTTGCAGCAACTTGAGCAATACCGCTGCCCATTTGGCCAGCACCGGCAATAAACAACTTACGCACGGTTCGTTCGGCTGAATCGAGTGGCAGATCCATGAACTCGTATTTCTGAAATTGAAGTATATTCTCTATCAAACTGTCCCGAGGGCAAACGAGTGATCGCTTTAGCAGTAAGTTGGGCATCAGTTTGAACGCTGGCAGTCTCCCAGCAAGCACCTATTGTTCTACACTGATTTCGAACGAATGCACCTTCTCAACGCTAGCAACACTGAATCGGCGTGATTTTTGTTGGATAAATCGTATGATTGTATCATGAGCATACGCGAGATCACAGCAATCGTTCAGGAAGTTGAGGAAGTTGAGTTATTTTGTCAGTCAAGGAGCTGTCGGAGGAGGTGTTGTCGGCAGTGAGGAAACTGCTGAATGTGATCGAGGCGTTGGCTGTCAACAATCAAGTTTTGTAAGATGAAGTTGAACGGTTGAAGAAGTTGCTGGACGGAAAACAACGCTCGAAGACGGCGTGGCGATCCGGGGGCGGGTTCGGGGGAGGGCGTCGATAACAAGAATAAGAAGTTGCGTCCGCCGAACGTCGATAAACCGCCTAGGTTGTTGCGTGATCGACGGTCGGGGAAGAACTTGGAGATTCACGAGCGGCGCAAGTGTCCGGTAGATCTCGCGACATTGCTGGCCGATGCGCTTCGCTATCCCGATGAGTCGGTGGTCGTACAGGATATGGCTGGAGACCAAGTGTCCCGCCAACGTCCGCACGTTGATCTCGCACACTGCTGCGATCGTGTACTACCGCCATCAGACGCGTGTGCCCGTGATCCAAGTGCTCGTGTGTGACGACGCTGGCCAGTGCATATTACTGGCGGACCACTTGGGCCTGTGCGCGGAATTCGAGCGGCTGTTCTCAACGCGCAGCGGCTATGATGCATTGAACGACCGCATCGCGATGACCGCGGCCAAGCAATGCGAATTGCTGACGGAGCTTGATCATCAACTCCCATACACAACAATACGTCGGAGCGTAGAGCCCGTGTAAGCGCACGCCGCCGCGACGTGAACCTTCAAAGCTTCTCCGCCCGCGGAGCCCGAGCGATGGACGTATTCACCACCTTAGTTGAAACCCGCAAAAAAGGTCTGGTATTCGCTGTCCGAGATCTTACTTGGGACTTCAGAGCGATCATGAATGTTCAAAATACAGGAAGCTCCTAAAGCGGAGTAGAAACGCGCAATTAGGCTGATCACTAATCCACAAACAGCCCGGCGCGCAAGCTCTAGATTGGATGTTGGGTATTTTCCGCCAAGACGTCTCCTTCCGCAAGAGCGACTTGCTCAATTCAATTGAACGCGTGATTGTGCCTCTCAACTCGGGCAAGCCATGCGTTTCGGCAATGCAGCAAACCGCCGGTCGTTACATACAAGTATTGCTTGTCATCATTGAAAGTGGCTGCCTCAATCCCGATAAGCAGTTGCAACGAGGCGAACTAAAAAATCGCACCCGTGGAGAGTCTTCTCCGCCTGCGGATGCGGGATAAATTGGGTTTTGGCGAGGCGAGATGTCGCAGGGGAATTGCCTTCGAGCCACAAGTAATCACGGAATTCTTTTCGGACATTCTTGGTCCGAGCGGCATATGATTCTGTTGGCAGCAGCAAAGTTTCAATGTGGCAATGGTGGGTTTGTGTCGCTGATTCTACAATGCGGTCTTATCACATTTGCCTTGTCCCAATCCTGATGGACTACTTATTGGAGAAATTCAAGTGTTGCATGCTGTCATCATGGCGGGTGGCTCCGGAACGCGATTTTGGCCTGCCAGCCGCGTGGACTTTCCCAAACAAATGCTGCGCATGGTTGGCGAGAACACAATGCTGCAAACTACTTTCGAACGATTGCAGGGATTGGTTTCTCCGGAACAGACCTTGGTCATGACGAACAAGAATCTCGTGGACCCAGTGCGGGGACAGTTGGCGATGGTGCCTCCCGAGCAAGTGGTTGGTGAACCAGCAAAACGCGACACGTCGGCCTGCATCGCACTGGCAGCATCGCTAATCGTCAATGCAGACCCAGACGGAGTGATGCTGGTCCTGCCGGCCGATCATGTGATCAGTACGCAAGCTCAATTTCACGATTGCATGAAATCAGCGATGAGGCTGATCGAAGGTGCTCCGAATCGCATTATCACGTTCGGCATTCGTCCCAGCTATGCCGCTGAGTCATTCGGTTATATTCAGCGAGGTGAAGCGCTCAAAGAGGCTAACGCTGGTGCGGCTTTCCGTGTAACTTCATTCCGTGAAAAGCCGAATCGGCAAACCGCGGAACAATATCTGCAGGCGGGCACGTACTATTGGAATAGTGGCATTTTCATGTGGCGCGCCCAAACGATTCTCAATGCGTTGCGGCACTTTGAACCCGAATGTATGAAGCATATCGATCTGATCGCCAAGAGTATCGGCACTCCGGGATTTTCAGTAACGCTGCAGCGCGAGTTCGAAAAAATATCCGCCAAATCGATCGACTTTGCGGTGATGGAACGATACGACGATGTCGGTGTGATCGAAGCCACATTTAGCTGGGACGACGTCGGAAGCTGGCAAGCGATCGGACGATTGACGCCTCCGGACGAGCAAGGCAACTGTGTGCAAGGCAAGTATTTGCCAATTCAATCGCAGCGCATGATCGTATTCGGAAATCCCGATCATCTGGTAGTCACAATCGGTTTGCAAGATACGATCGTAGTGCACACGCCCAACGCAACCTTGGTGGCTCCCAAGCATGAGGAGGAACGTGTTCGCGAGGTTGTCAAACAACTGCAAGCTCGCGGCTGGAAAGAATTTCTATGACCGCTCGACCACCGGAGGCTGAATGAACCATCTTCACTCCGAGGGAGCGCTTGCAGAATTTGCACACGGTACTCAACGTATGCGCATTGCCGTCACCGGATCGACCGGCTTGATCGGATCGATGTTGTGCCGAATCCTTGCTGAGGCTGGACACGATATTATTCACCTGGTGCGCGATGCGCGCAATACAACCACGTACGATCGATGCCACTGGATCCCAACCGCTGGTATCCAGCAACTTGACAAGTGCCAGCAGCTTGATGCGGTCGTGAATTTGGCAGGTCGCAGCATCGGCCAGTCTCGCTGGAGCGTTCGCGAAAAACGCCTGCTTCGCGAGTCTCGCGTTGCTGCAACTTCCATTTTGGCAAGTCAACTCGCCAGTTTGGCTCAGCCACCTCACACATTCGTTTCCGCATCGGCGATAGGTATCTACGGGAATCGCGGCGACGAAATCGTTACCGAAGAATCAGAAACCGGACAGGACTTTCTTGCTCAACTTGCCAGCCAGTGGGAACAGGCATGTCTGCCATTAAGCAACATCGGCGCGCGCGTCGTGCATGCTCGCTTGGGTATCGTACTTTCACCAGCCGGAGGAGCGCTGAAAAAGCTCTATCCTATTTTTCGATTCGGCTTGGGTGGTCCTCTGGGTTCTGGAAAACAGTTCTGGAGTTGGGTCTCGCTGAACGATGTTGTGCGAGCCATGAATTTCTTGTTGGTTAATCCTGATTGCGTTGGTCCCTTCAACATTTCCGCGCCGAAGCCAGTGACCAACGGCGAGTTTACTCGGAAACTGGCCAGCGCCATGCACCGTCCTGCTGCGATAAGAGTTCCCGCTCCCGTCCTGCGTATGGCTTTGGGAGAAATGGCAGATGGAATGTTGCTTTCCAGTTGTCGAGCTCTACCGCAGCGGCTGGTCAACCAAGGATTTCAGTTTACCCACCCAACTCTTGTCGAATGCCTCACTAGGATAATGTCCGAGAAGTGAGTTTGACGGGAGGGCGAGGCTCCTGCCGAGCCGAATT
>SXGS01054928.1_pt1 | contig 29423 bp, 27 predicted proteins | sample 3174681 | NCBI WGS metagenome assembly SXGS01 (sample SAMN11356861, study PRJNA531348) | freshwater metagenome | isolation source: freshwater sample F1-80 | place: China: Fuxian Lake, Yuxi | collected 2017-12-25 | reverse complement strand
CAAGTCGTTGGGCACGAACCCAGCATCCACGGCTGCGCGGCTGGCACCCATGGCGGCACCGAGCACGTCAACTAGCGGCTCTAAATACACGGTAAAATTCTCACCGGATTTGAGACCACGACCACCGGAGACCACAATCCGTGCTTCGGTGAGGTTCGGACGATCCGACTTGGTTTCACTGAAATCGACGAACTGCATCTTCCGAACGGAACCGTCAAGAGAAACAGCGACTTTTTCGACAGCACCTTGCCCACCTTGCGGTGCTGCGTCGAACGCGGTGCCGCGCACGGACACGACTTTGACTGCGTCTTCGAGCGCGACCGTAGCCATGACGTTGCCAGCGTACATCGGGCGCAAGAACGTGCCGTCATTATTGATGCCAACAATATCGGTGGCCATGCCGACTCCGAGACGCGCAGCGACGCGCGGCAGCAGGTCTTTGCCGATGGCCGTGGAGGTCGCCAGCAAAAGAGAGACATCCTGGGCTTTGATGACCTGTTCGAGGGTGGCCGCGTAAGCATCCGCCAAATAATTCGCCAGGGCGGGGTCGTCGGCAGCTAATGCTTTGGTCACGCCATACCCGGCGATCTCCTGCGCGAGGGAATCAACGCCAGAGCCGAGAACTGCCGCGAGGCAATTGCCGCCGAGTTTGCTGGCGGCATCTTTTCCCGCCTGGATGGCGATCAGCGTACTTTTGGGAAATTTACCTTTGTGATGTTCTGCAAAAACAAGAACGTTGCCCATAGCTGCTCCTTAAATGACTTTCGCCTCGGTATGAAGGAGATCAAGCAGGGCTTGCACGGTTTCGACTTTTTTCCCTGCTTCTTTCTTCGGCGGTGGTGCCATCTTCACTACGGTGAGTCGTGGGGTAATGTCGGCACCGAGATCGGCGACCGGGATTTCTTTGATCTCTTTCTTCCTGGCTTTCATGATGCCGGGCAGCGAAGCGTAGCGCGGTTCATTCAGACGAAGATCGGTGGTGATGATGGCGGGAAGCGCAAACCCGATGGTTTCGAGACCGCCGTCGACCTCGCGGATTACGGTCGCCGATTTTTGGTCAGCAGCAAAATCAATCTTTGAGGCAAACGTGGCTTGCGGCCATTCCAGCAATGCAGCCAGCATCTGCCCGGCTTGGTTGGAATCGTCATCGATCGCTTGCTTGCCCATGAGGACCAATTCGGGAGTTTCTTTTTCCACGAGTTTGGTCAACAGCTTGGCAACCGCGAGGGAATCGAGCGGTTGTTCGCAGAGCACGAGAATCGCGCGGTCTGCTCCCATGGCGAGGCCGGTGCGGAGTTGTTCGGTGACCGATTTGCCGCCGATGCTCACGAGGACCACTTCACCTCCGCCTTGTTTCTCTTTGATCCGCAGCGCTTCTTCGATAGCGATTTCGTCGAACGGATTAATGACGTATTTGATATTGTCGGTGACAATGCCGGACCCGTCAGGTTTAACCCGGATCGTGGTCTCCGGGTCGGGGACCCGTTTGACCGTCACGAGTGTTTTCACGGGGATACTCCTCCTACAGTGAGAAAATTGATTGAGGGCGAGTCAAAAGACCGCCCTAATTCATCGCGTCGTCCTGCTGGTGTCAAGGACTGACCGCGCTAGCCGTTGTTGTAGCCGAGGCGGCTCGAAAGGTCACGCCCGGCTTTGGTCACGAGTGGGATGATCTCGTTCTGGATGCGCTCGTTGGGAATCCGATAGGCCGGGCCGCTGATGGCGAGGCTGCCCACCACCGTCCGTGTGTAGTCCTTGATGGGCACGGCAACGGAATGCACGTCGGTCTGATACTCGCCGTGGTCGATGGCGTAGCCGCTGGCAGCGATGCCTTGCAATTGGTCTGTGAGCTGGTCGCGGCTGGCGATGGTGTGCGCGGTATATTGCGGAAGCATCTCCGCGAGGGAACGTTGCAGTTCCTCTGCCGGCTCGAAAGCCAAATGGACTTTTCCAGCCGCCGTACAATGCAGTGGGAGGTTTTCTCCAATATGCGACACAATGCGCACGGGTTGATCCGACTCGACCACTTCGAGAGGTACCACTTGTCCTTTGCGCATGACGGCCACGAACGTGCTCTCGTGACAGGTTTTCATGACTTCAAGCATAATTGGGCGCGCTTGTTGGAGCAGGCCCATGTGTTGAATGTAGGTCTGGCCCATTTGCAGACATTTCGTGCCTAAGCGATAGTTTTCCGTAGAACGGTTCTGTTCGATGTAGCCACGGGATTCGAGGGTTGCCAAAATCCGAAAGACGTTATTTTTATGGAGCTTCAGGCGTTTGCTCAGTTCTGTGACGCCGAGTTCTCCGTCCGTATGGAATTGTTCGAGGACGTCGAGGGCATGAGCAACCGCTTGGATCATATAGTTGCTTTTTTCGCGTCGAACCATAGGTCCTCCTTAGCTGGTCGCCGGGAGCAAAAAACGTTTTAATCTATAACGGACAACAGCGCTTTTTGTCAACACGGTTCTATAAACGCACGGCTTGCAAGTTGTTCGACTCTTCAGTAAGTGAGGAAGCGGTGAAGTTCATGAACGACGGAGCAGTTTTCGATCTCTTGAATCCCACGGGAAACTCTTCCCTTGTTTTAACCTGTGAACATGCGTCTTATGCCGTGCCGGAACGATACCGTAATTTGGGGATCAGCGACGCAGAAATTCGCCGCCACATTGGTTGGGACATTGGCGCACGCTGGGTGGTCGAGGCGCTCTCACGCACGCTCGATGCACCGGCGGTGTGTTCTGGCTATTCCCGCCTCTTGATTGACTGCAACCGCGATCTGTCGGACCACGACTTGATTGTCGGCGAGAGCGATGGCGCACAGATTCATGGCAATCGACAGGTGTCAGATGCCGAACGAGAGCAGCGCATCGCCGCATTCTACGAGCCTTATCATGCTGCGATCGACCAATTGCTGCATGAGCGTAGGGAAAAGGAGACCGTGTTGCTCAGCATTCACAGTTTCACCCCGGTGCTGGGGAAGAAGGAACGACCGTTCGAGATTGGTGTACTCTTCGATAAATACGAGGACGTGGCGCAGGAAGTTGGTCAGCGCCTGCATCGGCACGAGTACCGGGTGCGATATAACGAACCGTATTCAGGCATGGATGGGTTGATCTTCAGCGCTCGGAGTCACGGCGACCGACACGGACTCGTCTATCTTGAACTCGAAATCAATAATGGCATCATCGCTCAGCCGGAGCAGGCCAGCCGCGTGGGCCGCGCCGTGGGAGAAACCTTGCAGACACTTTTTCCTGGCTTACGTCAGGCTGAGAAATCGCAAACTTAACGAGCAAAGAAGGGGGAAGTCATGAAGATCATTCTGATCGGGCAAGCGGCGTTTGCCGAAAAGACCTTAGAGAAACTGGTGGGGAGAGGCGAAGAAGTGCTGGCGGTCTTTTGTCCGCCTGATGCCCCGGGCGGAAAGTTCGACCCGCTGAAACAACGTGCTCTGCAGATGGGCATTCCCGTCCATCAACATAAGACGCTGAAGACACCAGAAGTGCTGGAGCAGTTTACAGCGTTACAGGCGGATCTGGCGATCTTGGCGTTTGTCACGCAAATCGTGCCGCCGCCGGTGTTTAATGCCCCACGCTTTGGCAGCATCTGTTTTCATCCCTCGCTCCTGCCTAAGTATCGTGGACGCAGTGCGATCAACTGGGCGCTGATTAACGGCGAGAAAAAGACTGGGATTTCCCTGTTCTGGGTCGATCAAGGGATTGATACTGGCCCGCTCCTGCTGACTAAGGAAGTGGAGGTCGATCCCGACGAGACTACCGGCACGATCTATTTCAATAAACTCTTTCCCGTTGGTGTCGAGGCAATTGCCGAAGCCGTGGATCTCATCAAAGCTGGCAACCCTCCGCGTGTTGTCCAAGATGAGTCGCTCGCCAATTACGACCCTCCGTGTGGCGATGAACACGCACGTATTGACTGGACAAAGCCAGGATTGACGGTCTACAACCTGATCCGCGGCTGTGACCCCCAACCCGGGGCGCATGCGACGTGGCAAGGGAAGATGGTGCGGTTTTACGATTGCCGCCTCCGCAACGAAGCGACGACTGCAGCTCCCGGGCAAGTGCTCGAAATCGGGGCAGAAGATGTGAATATTGCCGTTCCCGGCGGCGTGCTGATTGCGAAGAAAGTGCGTGGCGAAGGTGGGAAGATTGCTGCTGCAGAATTTGCCAAGCAAACTGGCCTGACGGTCGGTGCTCAGTTTGCTTGAGGTGCTGCCACTTCAGGAATGCTGAACTCCAACTCAACTAAGAGCTGACCCAGCTCGACGGAATCGCCGGGGGAGATGTGAATCTTCTTCACGTGGCCGGCTCCCTCGGCTTTCAGTGCGTTTTCCATTTTCATAGCTTCTACCACGACGAGAGTTTGTCCGGCCTCGACTTGCTCTCCTGCTGCGACTGGTACCTGAAGGATCTTGCCCGGCATGGGTGAGCGAATCTCGGGGTCGAGCCGGCCGGCGTCTCGGGTGTTGAATCTCGCCTTCTTCTCCGGCGCGTGCGAGAATTCGTAGACCCGTCCTTCGATAGAAACGAGGGTGCGTTGCCCGTCGCGAGCCACGTGTGCGCGTAGCGGCTTGTCGTTCACCAATAACGTGAGCGAGCCGTCCAACGCGGCCAGGAGCCGAGCTTGCACCGGCTGTCCGTCGATAACCAGTGCATAGTCGTTGCCCTGTTTGTCGTATTCGACCGCCAGAGATTGTCCGTTGGCATGCAAAGTCGTTTTCATCGCGGCATTTCTCTTTTTTGCTTTTTCAGAAGTTCGGCACGAGAGACGAAGACTACGCACCCATGCGCCATCCGCCGAGGCGTTGCCAGGGCGTTTCTGGTCCGGCCTGCGGCGTGGCTTCCGTGCGGCTTGTCACCGACTGGCCGAGGACAGCAGCGAGGGCAGCTTCAAGGAGTTGGGTGCGCTGTTGTGGTTGCCACTGAGAAAAATGTTCGGTCAAAAAGCCGGTATGGGTCTCCCCGGACATAAACGCTGGATGGGCAATCAGGTCGAGGAGGAACTCTACGTTGGTAGTCGGTCCGAGGACCACGCTTTGCCGCAGCGCCGCTTCCATGCGTTTCCGCGCTTGCTCGCGGTCCTGCCCCCACGTAGAAAATTTGGCGATCAACGGATCGTAGTAGACTGAGACTTCGGTGTGCTGCTCGACGCCAGCATCGACGCGGATGCCAGGACCAAGCGGCGCACGCCACGCGAGGATTTTGCCCGGCGAAGGAAAGAATCCGTTGGCTGGGTCCTCGGCGTAGATGCGGCATTCGAACGCATGGCCTTTCGTCTGCACGTCCTCTTGTCGCAACCCTAAATGCTCGCCAGCGGCGATACGAATCTGTTCTCGGACCAGATCGAGCCGAGTGATCCACTCGGTAATCGGATGCTCGACTTGCAGACGAGCGTTCACTTCGAGAAAGTAAAACCGCCCTTCTGCATCGAGAATGAATTCAACGGTGCCAGCGTTGTAATAGCCAGCAGCCTTCGCGACTTTCAACGCGGCTGTTGTCATCCGCGAGCGTAACTCCGCCGACACGGCTGGAGACGGAGTTTCTTCGAGGATTTTCTGGTAGCGACGTTGAATCGAACATTCGCGCTCGCCCAGATGAATAAGAGCGCCGTGCTTGTCACCAAGAATCTGCACTTCAATGTGGCGCGGGCGTTCGAGATAACGTTCGAGGTAGACCGTCCCGTCGGCAAAGGCGGCGGTCGCTTCGCGTTGCGCGGCAGCAACCGCGTCGGCGAGATCTTTTTCTTGCCGTACGATGCGCATGCCTTTGCCGCCACCACCGGCGGCAGCTTTGATCAAGAGCGGATAGCCAAGCGTCTGCGCTTGTTCGTGCAGGACTGCCGGGTCGGAAGACGGATTTTCCAGCGCTGGAATGACGGGCACGCCGAGTTTGGCCACAGTTTGGCGGGCAAAGATTTTGTTGCCCACAGCTTCGAGGGAGTGCGGAGATGGGCCGATGAATGTCAGCCCGGCGGCTTCCACGCGGCGAGCAAAGGCCGCGTTTTCCGAGAGAAACCCATAGCCTGGGTGAATGGCTTCTGCGCCGGTTTGTTTAGCTGCTTGGAGAATGGCGTCAACGTTCAGGTAGCTTGCCGTTGCTGGAGCTGGCCCGAGGTGGACGGCTTCTTGAGCGGCATGCACATGCGGAGAGGAAAAGTCGGCATCAGAGTAAACCGCCACGGTGGCGATGCCCATCTCGTGACACGTGCGGGCAACGCGGCTAGCGATTTCTCCTCGGTTGGCAATCAAGATCTTTTTAAACACTGAGGCATGATGACGTGGCAAAAAGGATCTGACAAGAGCGGGGAGAGCAGTTTGGAAACGACGAGCCTAATGGGCGACTTGAAGACGCCGGCGTTCCGAAGTGAGGCCGGGGACCGGCACCCTCGCTCGTCCATTCGTTCCTTGACGGTGCGCCGGGAGATTGCTTGCGGGTTGGCTTTGAGAGCGGACCTTTTGGTACTGGCGGTAGTCATAGCCGGTCGCCATAGCCATGAGGAGGCGGTCCATGCCACCGCTGCGCTCGCGCCGCAGTACTTGGAGACGCTCGAAGAAGTCTCTGAAATCTTTATGCACGCGGAACTGAGCATCGACTGGCCGCAAGAAGAAGTCTTTCAGACGAGTGATAGTGAAACGAAGAGCAGAGAAACGCAATTCGTTCGGGAAGGCGTCCCATTCGCCGAGTGACAGCGTGCGGACGTCTTGGTAACCATGAACAAGGGCATCGAAGCGGTCACTGAGGTAGTGGCCGTCGATGTAGCACAGGGCGTTTATGGCAGTGGCCAAGTCATAGATGAATTTCCCGTGCCCTGCCGCTTCAAAATCGAGCACTGCCGCGACTTTGCTTGTGCGAAAGAGGATGTTGTCGGCAAACAGGTCGCCGTGGATGACACCTTTCGGCAGCCGTTCTTCGGCAAAGTGCGCTTGATAATTGAGTTCATCGTCGAGGACATGAACAAGGTGACGGAAATGAGGGGGCAAGTGTGTCTTCACTGCCGGGTAGAGATCGGCAATGCGCTCGAAACAGAAGCGATTTTCCAGCGGCCTTTTGTAGGTTTGTCCGAGAAGATGGAGCGAGGCGAGTGCCCGACCGGTTTTTTCCAACTGACTGAGCGAGAAGTCTTTCTCGGTGACGACGGTGCCAACAATGAACGGACACACCGACACGGTTTTGCCTTCATAGTCGCTTAAAAAACGTCCGTCGCGGTTCGCGAGTGGCCGTGGGCAGGCAAAGCCGTGCGCACGGAGGAAGAGCAAGAGTTCCAGCTCGTGCTGCGCTTCTGAGCGACGCTTCGCCTCGTCGATTTTAAGAAAGAATTTCCCTTTTTGGGTTTCGAGCAGATAGTGCGTGCTGACCGAGCCAGCGGTAACACCAGACGTTTTCGTGAGCTTGCCGAGTCCATAGTCTTCGGCAAAACCAGCCAGCACTTTGCGACTCAATACGGTGTAGATTGCCATGGCTCTCTGTTTTTCCTACCTGAAAGGTCCTAAGGTTTCCGTGCTGTGGGCCTCTCTTTATCTCTCCTTTTTTATGTGTTGTCAAGAGAAATTTGACTGAACGTCCATTCAAATGACAAGCGAAACATCCCCGAAATATCAGTGAATATCCATTCATTCTTCAAAGTAACGGAAGATCGGCGGGAAGAAAGGAATTTCCGCATCGAGCGAAGAAGTGCCAGGGAAATGCTCGATGGCGAAGCCCGCATGGTTGACGACAGCACTAGGAGGAGTTTTTTCGCCTTTTCGTCCTTTCTGGTGTACAATCCCCACGTTCGCCACGTATGATCGACGTATTTCCTGACCATGTCTGCATCAAGGCAAGAGCAAACATACGGGCGCGAGCCAACAGCGGCCGCGCGGGAAGCGAGGGGATCTCATGACACAAGGGATGAACAAGAAGGTCCTGGCGTTGTTGGGGCTGGGGCATCTGATGGTGGACCTCAACACCGGTGCGTTGCCAGCGCTGCTCCCTTTCCTCAAAAGCACGTTCGATCTGTCCTACACTATGACGGCAGTGCTGGTGCTGGTTGCCAATCTGTCGTCTTCTCTGATCCAACCGGTATTTGGTTATCTCTCAGATCGCAGTGCGCGGGCGTGGCTGCTGCCGGTTGGGGTGATTGCCGCGACCTGCGGTATGGCGACGATTGGGTTGGCTCCGAACTTTACCGGGTTGCTGGTCTTAGTGTTTATTAGCGGTATTGGCATCGCCAGCTACCATCCCGAAGCGTACAAGACGGCGTACCTTGCCACTGGCGATAAAAAAGCCACTGGGATTTCGCTCTTCTCGGTAGGTGGGAATATCGGCTACGGTCTCGGACCCTTGGTGGTGGCGTTCTGCTTGACCATGTTTGGTCAACCGGGGCTGTTGCTTTTGTGGGTGCCTGGACTGCTCGTCGGCGGGCTGTTTATGTGGGCGCTGCCGTGGCTGTCGCGTAATAACGAGAGCATGGCGCAACAATTCAGTAGCTCCTCCGCTGCACCAGCACCCTATGCCTTGGCGATTGTTCTCGGTGTCGTTTCCCTCGGTGCGTGTGTGCATTCCGGCATGGTGACCTATGTTCCTCTCTATTTCTCGGCGCGTGGGGACAATGCGATTGTCGTCGGTTCGCTGCTTTCATTGTTTTTGATTTCTGGAGCCGTGGGCACGTTGATTGCCGGACCGCTGTCCGACCGCATCGGGCATAAGAAGTTTCTCGTGCTGAGCATGGGCGTGCTGTGTCCATTGATGCTTCTTTTCTTGCGCTCGAGCGGACCGATGAGTATTGTCATCCTCTCGATCATTGGGGCGTGTTTGTCACCGATGTTTTCCGTGACTTTGGTTATTGCGCAGACACTGATGAAAGGCCGCCTCGGTGCAACGGCTGGTTTGATGACTGGGCTGGGGATTGGTGCTGGTGGCTTGGGTGTGATGGCACTGGGGAAAGTGGCCGATGTCTGGGGGGTAGAAACCGCTATGCACATCGTCAGCGTGTTGCCGCTACTGCCCTGGGCATTGATTTGGTTGCTACCTTCGGGTACCTCCGCCCAACGAGAACCAGCAGGGCATTTACAACCAGCGACCGCGAAGTGATGGTGCTGCTGGCGTTTGCTTTGGCAAGAGAAACAGCTCGTAACGAGACGAGGGGAGGACGATGATGAAGTTGAAGGACCTGAGACTACGCTGCCTCGCGATGGCCTTCGGGATCGCGGTCTTCGTGCCGCTCTCGGGCGCAGTCCACGCTGCCGGTCCAGCCGATACCAACTGGCTAAGTTACAATGGGACGGTGAACGGCCAGCGCTACTCACAGCTCGATCAGATCAATGTGCAGAACGTAACCTCGCTTGCCGAAGTCTGTCGCCTCCAGGTGGACGAGGCGGGAACGTTCCAGGCTGGGCTCCTACAGATTGATGGCGTGTTGTACCTCACTAACGCGCGCGACACTCTCGCGGTCGATGCGACCACCTGCACGGTGCGTTGGCGCAATGTGTATCGACCCGAACAAGAGGAGGTCTACCAGATTAATCGTGGTGTGGCCTTCGCGAACGGCAAACTCTTTCGCGGCACGCCTGATGGTCGCCTGCTCGCCATTGATGCGGCGACTGGGAAGACACTGTGGCAGCAGCAAGCTGGTGATCCAGCACAGGGAGAATTCTTCAGCTCCGTGCCGGTCGTGTGGCAAGGGCTTTTGATTATCGGCTCGGCTGGCAGCGATTGGGGGATTCGTGGGCGGATTATGGCCTACGAGCAAGAGAGTGGCCGTGAAGTGTGGCGGTTCTACACGATCCCGCGTGGCAAGGAAACAGGTGCCGAAACTTGGAAGGATAGGAGCAGCGCACGCTACGGCGGCGGCGGTAGTTGGACGACGTATACGCTCGACATGGCCAGTGGCGAGGTCTTTGTGCCGGTTGGCAACCCAGCACCCGACTTTGCTCCATCTCATCGACCAGGAGCGAACCTCTTCACCGACAGTATGGTCGTGCTCGACGCCCGCACCGGCGCACTCAAATGGTGGCATCAGATGCTCTCGAACGACGGGCTGGATCTCGATCTCGCGGCGGCACCGATGTTGTATTGGAACAGCCGGGGCGAACCGATGGTGGCCATCGGCAGCAAGGACGGCTACCTCTACGGCGTTAATCGCGAAACGCATGAGCGCGTGTTCAAGACCCCGGTGACGACGATCAAACAGCCGGATCGCTCACCGACGACCCAGGGCGTGCATAGCTGTCCAGGGCCGCTTGGTGGGGTGGAATGGAATGGGCCTGCCTACGATCATCTCGCGAAACAGATTGTCGTGGGTTCGGTCGATTGGTGTGCGCTCTTCAAGTCGGATGAGGTTGATTACCAGCCCGGCAAATTCCTGTTCGCTGGGAGTTATGTCTTGGATGATGCAAAGCATGGCTGGGTCAGAGCTTTCGATCCAGATTCCGGTGCCCAGCGCTGGCAGTATCGCGCTGATGCCCCCGTTGTTGCTGGCATTACACCAACGGCTGGCGGCGTGACATTCACTGGGGACATGGATGGCAATTTCTTGGCCTTTGAATCCGCCACTGGTAAACCGCTGCTCAAGACGGCGACCGGCGGCGCTTTAGCAGGTGGTGTGATTACCTATGCACTCGGCGGTACACAGTATGTCGCTTTCACCTCGGGCAATGTGTCGTCGCGCTTATCGTTTGGCGAGAATGGCAAACCCACGCTCCTCATCCACGCGCTTGCCAATGGCGCACGCTCGGCAGCGCCGGCACCGCCGCCGCAAGCCGCAGTAGCGCCGGCACCGAGCACGATAACTGCTGCAGCCGCTGTCCCAGACGCAAGCCGTGGCAAGGAGCTGTTTGGTAAGAACTGCGTGGCGTGTCATGGGAGGAGTGGTGAGGGTGGTACAGGTCCGGCACTGACCGGCCTACGTTCGCGGCTCGATTTCGCGACGACCGTCAATTGGATCGAGAACCCTTCAGCGAAGATGCCACGTCTCTATCCTTCCATACTCGATGCGCAGGCCGTGGTGGATATCGCGACGTACATCCAAGGGTTCTGAAGGTGAAACCGAGGAGAGAAAAGAGAGGAGAGATGATGACAGACAAGAAAATACTGCGGCGTAGCATGGCAACTGCCTTGGCGCTGATGTCCACGATGTTCGCTCCAGGCGTGAGTATTGCCGCTGGCCCAGCCGATACCAACTGGATGAGCTACAACGGGACGGTGAACGGCCAGCGCTACTCGCAGCTCGATCAGATCAATGCGCAGAACGTGACATCGCTCACAGAAGTTTGCCGCCTCCAGGTGGACGAGTCAGGCACGTTTCAAGCTGGGCCTTTACAGATTGATGGTACGCTGTACCTCACCAACTCGTATGACACCCTCGCGGTCGATGCGACCAACTGCACGGTACGCTGGCGCAATGTCTACAAGCCTGAGCAGGAAGGCGTCTTCCTGATTAACCGGGGTGTGGCTTTCGCGAACGGCAAACTGTTTCGTGGCACGCCGGATGCCCGCCTGCTCGCCATTGATGCGGCGACTGGGAAGACGCTCTGGCAGCAGCAGGTGGGCGATCCAGAACAGGGAGAATTCTTCAGCGCGGTGCCGGTGGTGTGGCAAGGGCTTTTGATCATTGGGTCAGCCGGCAGCGACTGGGGGATTCGTGGGCGCGTCATGGCCTACGATCAAGAAAGTGGCCGTGAGGTATGGCGGTTCTACACGATCCCGCGTGGCAACGAGGTTGGTGCCGAAACTTGGAAGGATAGGAGCAGCGCACGCTACGGCGGCGGCGGCAGCTGGACGACGTATACGCTCGACATGGCCAGTGGCGAGGTCTTCGTGCCGGTCGGCAACCCTGCGCCCGATTTCGTGCCGAGCCACCGACCCGGGGCGAACCTCTTCTCTGACAGTATGGTTGTGCTCGACGCGCGCACCGGCGCACTCAAGTGGTGGCATCAGATGCTGCCGAATGATGGGTTGGATCTCGATCTGGCGGCAGCACCGATGTTGTACTGGAACCGCTCCGGCGAACCGATGGTAGCGATCGGTAGCAAGGATGGGTATCTCTATAGCGTCAATCGCGAAACGCAAAAACGGATCTTTCTGACTCCAGTGACCACGATCAAGAAGCCGGATCGGGCACCGACCTCGAAGGGCGTCTACACCTGCCCGGGACCGCTTGGTGGCGTCGAATGGAATGGCCCAGCCTACGATCATCTCGCGAAACAAATCGTAGTGGGTACGGTCGATTGGTGTGCGGTTCTCAAGTCTGATGAGGTTGATTACCAGCCCGGCAAGTTCTTTGTCGCCGGGAGTTGGGAGTCGGACCCGACCTGGGGCGGGTGGGTGACGGCGGTTGATCCTGATTCCGGCAAGGTGCGGTGGCAATACCATGCCGACACGCCTGTGGTGGCGGGCATCACACCGACGGCTGGCGGCGTGACGTTCACTGGCGACATGGGCGGCAATTTCCTCGCGTTCGAATCTGCCACTGGCAAACTCCTGCTCAAGACGGCGACTGGCGGAGCGCTCGCCGGCGGTGTGATCACCTATGCGCTCGGCGGGAAACAGTATGTGGCTTTCACTTCGGGCAACGTCTCGCGCATGTCCTTTGGTGAGGGAGGAAGGCCGACGCTGATGCTCTACGCGCTTGCCGATGGTACACGTTCGGCAGCACCGGCACCCGCACAGCAGTCCGCTGCGCCTGCGGCTCCGACCACAATCGCTGCTGCAGCAGCTGCCCCAGATGCAGGACGCGGCAAGGAGCTGTTCGGTAAGAACTGTGCTGCGTGCCATGGGAGGAGCGGCGAAGGTGGTACTGGCCCAGCCTTGACCGGCCTGCGCTCGCGACTCGATTTCCCTACTACCGTTAACTGGATCGAGAACCCTTCGGCGAAGATGCCCCGCCTCTATCCCTCCCCTCTTGATGCGCAGGCGGTGGTCGATATCGCGACGTATATTCAGGGGTTCTAACGACCGTGGCAACTCAAGGGGGTCAGCAAGCGGCAAACACGCGGCTTACCCCTGTGGTGCGGGCAGGTTGAGTTCTGCCCGGCCAATCTGGAGCAGCAGCGTGTCAGTGCTGGGGTTCATCACGACGCCAGCGCGGATGTCACGATAGTAACGTTCCAGCGGATAGTCTTTGAACAGCCCGCGCCCGCCACAGACATGGAGCGCCAGATCGGTCACTTTCATGGCGCTTTCCACCGCAAAATATTTGGCCTGATTCACGGCGAGAATGCGTTCCGGCGAGCCGAATCCAGGGGTGAGTGCCGCGTGGATGGTGAGCTGCCGCGCGGCTTCGAGCAGGACACTCATTTCGGCGATGTAGCGCTGAATAATCGGATTGTGGCCGATGGGTTTGGTGTCAGGTTTGACCACACGGGTGCGGGCGTACTCACAGGCAAAGTCGTAAGCCGCTTCAGCGATCCCCAGGTAAATGGCGGCGTAACCTATGACGTATTCGCTCCCCACGCCACTGGTAAACGCGCTACCGGGAGCGCCAATCACATCCTCTTCGCGTACTTCCGCATCTTTGAATGACACGCTATGACTCGCTGTGGCACGCATACTCATCGCATTCCAGGTCTCAATCACGGTTGTGCCCGGCGTCCCTTTGGGCACGATGACGCTCAAGAGTCCATCGCGCACGCGCGTCGCTCCGTCCATCATCACGAAGGCAAAGAAATAGTCTGCGGCATTGCCAAACGAGCAGAAATGTTTCTGTCCATTGAGGCGGTAGCCGTTCGTGACTTTCCTGAGTGACGTTTCGATGAAGAAGACTGGCGCACTCGGGCTAGTGTTGGGTTCCGAACCGAGGGAAGCGAAAATAGCACCGCGCCTGACGACCTCGCCGAAGAAGCGTTCTTTTTGCTCCGGCGACCCGAGCCGCGCAATAATGAGCATGATGGTGGCGTGCATGTTGTAGGTCAGCGCGGTAGAGCCGTCGCCCTTGGCCAGCTCGCGCATGGCGAGTGCGAAGGCGAGGGAACTCAAGCCTTTGCCGCCGTATTCTTGAGGAACGGTCAGATCCATCAGCCGGTGCTCGCGCAGGTCCGCGTAGTTTTCTTCTGGGAAACGATTCTCCGCATCATAACGTGCCGCGCGCGGCGCGAATCGCTCGCTGGCGAGGCGGGCGATTTGTGAGACGATGGCTTGTTCATCGGGAGGCAAGGTCCAGTGCATTCTAACCCTCCTGCATATCTTCGACTGTATGCGGCATTCTGCCTGAGCGTCGCAGAAATCACGAGAGGCTGAGCACGATTGCCGAGTCACCTCGAATGGAGCTTGCCGATAGCAATCAAGTCAGCGCGTTGTTGAATGCGAAGAGGATCGTTGAAATGAAGCAGCCGAGCGGTCGTGCGGCCCTCTGCCGTGCGAGGCACGATGGTCCCATCTTCGATGAGCGTGAAATGTTCATCCCAGACGTGAACACGCGGATGGAAAAGTGGAGTCACCTCGCTGGTGTGAGGATCGAGGGAGGCGATATCTGTTCCTTTATGGCGGTTGCATTGGAAGCAGGCATACGCAAGGTTGCCGAGTTCGGTGGTGCCACTATGCTTTTCCGCGAGGATGTGATCCGCCTCATGACGATAAGGGCTAAACTCGCGATCATCGGGCTTCTGGCAATATTCACAGCGTCCTTGAGCACGTTCTATCACTGACCTACGCACGTCTCGGGCAATGTTGGTTGCCATTACGAAGCCACTTGTCTCTTTCGCAAGGCTCCGGTCTTCAGTGTAGAGAGAATATTGTCGATACGAACATATTCGTCTAATTCAGCAGCATCTGTTGCTGTTGCTTGATTAGTGCATTCTCTCTGTAGCAATTCACTCGCACGGGTGCGCATGGCAGGGGTCAGGTCGAAATCCAATATTGCCTGGGGCGAGGGGCTACTTCCCAAAAATTCCAGGACATAGCGATAGACTTCGTTAGGCAGCGGAGGCAGTTCTTTAAGACCAATGGCTAACACTTCAGGGAGTCGTTCTCGGACGGCATCGATTCGTTCGGCAAGCGCCTCTGGGACTTGAATGGTAATTTCGACCATGATGACTCTCCTTAGACAACCGTTTTTCGCAAGGCTCATCCGAACCGTTCCAGAATATGACACAGAATGCGGAAGCCGTCGCGCATGTGGCTCAGCTCGGCGAACTCGTTGGGCGCGTGGTAGGTGTCCATGCGCCCGAAGCCGGTGATTTGCACGTCAAAGCCGTTCTTCTGTAGAAAGCGCACGTACGGCAGTGTTCCCGTCAACGAGAACGGTTGTGACTCGGGCCGTATGGCGGTAATGGCTTCGGCGAGCGCCTGATATCCCAGCGAATTGCAGTCGCAGGCGATACCGCCACCGGGCGCACCAATCGCTTCTAATTTGACAGTGCCCATCGCTTCCCCAAGCTGGTAACGGCTGGGGCCAAGCATCGGCAGGTCACGAACATCAAGGTTTTTGATGAATGCGAGTGCGCCGTTTTTGACCTCTTCCGCCGAGTACCACGGCGTCAGGCGAATATCTCCTTCGACGATGGCTTTGCCCGGGATCTTGGTCAAGGTGTCGTTCTCGACCTGCACGCGCGTGGGCTTGAATGAGGACGGCACGAGAAAGCCGTACTCGGCTTCTTTCGGATGCGGCGGGTAGTTTTTGTAGAACCATGCCTGTAATGCCTGCGTCGCCGCGAAAGCCAGCTCGGCGGCGTTGATGCCGTTTTGTGGAAACCCGGAGTGCGCCACTTTGCCTTCCGCGACTAGCCGCCATGTGGCCATCCCGCCGGTGCCCAGCGTCGGTCCGAAGTTGGCGCTGTCGAGCCAGTATAACGGCCCGTTCTTGAGATGATCGAGCTTGCCGTCTTTGACGAGGCGGTTGATGCCGATGCCATGAGTGTTCGACATTTCCTCGTTGGCAATAATAACGGCGACGACGCTGTGGTCGAGCTGAATCTTATGCTCGGCTAATTGGGCAAAGAGGTCAGTCAGGACTGCAACATGGCCGAGGCAATCCGTGACGCCGCGTCCGTACAGACGATCCCCTTCGACCTGAAGAGCAAAGGGCGGGCGTTGCCATTCCTTGGGGTCGGCGGGCACGACATCCAAATGTGCACCGACGAAAGCCACGGTTTTTTTCGTCCGCCCCGGGTAGGTGAGAATCAAGTTGCCGCGCTTGTCTGCATAGCTCACATGCTCGACGCGCAAGGCACCAGTGCGGACGAACGGCGCAAGCTCCTCGCGCACGATATTTCCAGCGAGATCTTCTTGTGGTGGTGGAGCGTCTTTGAGCGGTGAATTTTGCAGGCGTTCGCAGTGCGCCATCATGCCGCCTAAGACGCGCAGGAAGCGTTCGCCGTTCAGTTGCCAATCGAGTAATGAGTGCAAAGTGAAAAGTTCCGAGGAGAAAGATGGCGGGTGTTATCGGCCCGCTGCTGCTTGTTTGTGACTGGCGGGAGCAAGAGACGTGTCGGTCTTCTTCCGATCCAGGATGCGATTGGTCAGTTGGTTCACGTAGCGTTCGAAAGGAATGGCGCAGGCGGTCAGCACAGCGATCAGCATGCACCCTAAGAGCGACACGATGAGCATGGTCTGACCACGCCAGAGTTCGCCGAAGTAAATGACATACGGCTGATGCAGCAGATACAAACCGTAGGAAAAAGCACCAACGTGTGCGAGCATAGTGCTGAGCCGGGGCACGAGATTTGTCCAGACTGACAGGTGCGCGAGGATGATGAACAAGCCGGTACCAATCAGCGCGTCAGTCAACAGGTAGGCAAGCGCCGGACCGTAGCTGTACAGCCCAGCGACGTAGAGCGCGACACCAGCAAAGAAGGTGCTGCCGGTAAACAGGCGCTCCTGAGCAGCTTCTTGATGGTGACGATATACCCAGCCGAGCACCATGCCAGCGGCGAACTCCCACAGCCGCGCACCAAAGAACGCACCTTGCACGTAATAGCCGTGAGCACTGAGGACAAAGAGCAAGAGGTAGCGGCTGAGGATGGTGGCTGCTCCGCACACCAACAGGAACTTGGTCGGCCCCAATTTTTGCAGAAGGCGAAACAGTAACGGGAACACGAGATATAACTCAACGAGCAAGCCGAAATACCACCACGCGGGGTTGATGTAATAAAAGATGGTGGACACTGGCCACACGCGGTCGCCTAGTAAGCTCAGGACGAAGCGGTAATCAATCGGTTCGGGGAGCGCGACAAAGGGAGAAATCAAACATACGACATGCGCCACCCAGTACATGGGAAACAGGCGTAACAAGCGACCACGATACCAGCTCCACCAACCACCTTCCGGGTTGCCAGTCTTGGCCAACGAGTAGGTCAGTCCGAAACCGCTCAAGATCAAAAACACCGCCACAGCATGGAAACCCACCGAGGCGACGGCGACATAAGATGCTTTGGCGAGACACCCGGCGGTTTCTAAGGAGGAAGTCGGAGCGCATTGTTGCAGGAACGAGGAGACATATTGCGGGCCAAGCGCGGAAGGAAAGCGGTCGTTCTCATAGGCACCGAAGAAATGGAAGAAGGCGATCCATAAGATCGAGATTCCTTTGATACTGTCGAGCCACGACAGGCGGGTGGCGCCCGAGGCTGGGGTAGCGGCAGTGGCCATGTCCTTACTCCTCTTGCTGCGCCCATAGCCTGCCTGTCGCGGACTGCGGTTGTCAAGGTGCGAACGTGTTGCGGCATCGTGACGCTTTCGCTACCGTTCTTTGGGATTAAGCGAAAGGAATGAGGCATCTATGCAGAAACCCTATGTCATCTGTCACATGCTGGCGTCGGTGGATGGGCGTATCTCGACGTCGGCCTGGCAGTTGAGTCCTGAAGGCCGAACGGAGTATGAACGCACGGCAGCAACCTATCATGCCGATGCGTGGATGTGCGGTCGTGTCACGATGGCCGCCTTTGCCCGTGGTGTGGCTCCAGCACCCCCGTCCCCGCCGTCTGCACTAGCAAAGACGGACTTTGTTGCGCCCCAAGCCCATGAACCCTATGCGATTGCTGTGGACCCCAGCGGCAAACTGTATTGGCACACAAACGACATTGAGGGTGACCATGTTGTTGCCGTCCTCACCGAACAAGTGTCGGCTGACTATCTCGCTTTCTTGCGAGAGCGCAACGTCTCCTATTTGTTCGCTGGTGCGAAGACGATTGACCTACCGACCGTGCTCGCCAAACTTACGACCACGTTTCAGATAAAGACCTTGCTGCTCGAAGGTGGTGGGAAGATCAATGGTGCGATGCTACGCGCCGGGTTGATTGATGAAATCAGCCTGCTTCTTGCCCCGATTGCTGACGGGACGACTGGAACGCCAACGGTGTTCGATGTGTTGGCGCAGGCTACGTCGTCGCATGCCTCCGTCCGCTTGGCCTTGCAGGCAGTCGAGCAACGCTCTGATGGTATCGTGTGGCTACGCTATCGGTGTTTGTAGCCAGCATGCGCTCGGGCAAGCCAGTGCCAGCCCAACAGTGCGGCGATTGTGAGGGCGGGCCCGAGGCCGAGCAGCACACGATGCTGACCGAAGTGATCGACAGCATAGCCCACTGCCGGGCCAAGCCAGACGAAGTTGCTGCGAAACAGGAAACCGCGCAAAGAAATCAGCCCCGCCCGATCACTTGACGGGATGAGTTGCTGCTCTTCGGTATGGAGCAGCGGGCCGTTGAGTCCGCGCATGACGGTTAGGCAGAAATAAAAAGCAAACCCGTACAGTGCATGCGAAAGCCCCAATCCGGCATAACCGATGGCGACCAAAGTAATGCACAAGAATAAAGTCGGGAGCACGCCCAAGCTGGACCCCAGCCGCGCACTGGTAAGGGAGCCGAGAGCGACGCTGTAATTCGCCGCCGCCCACATCACTCCGATCCACGCGACCGGAACCCCAGCGTCACGAGCATAGATCTGGATAAGCCACACGGGAATGAACGAGGAGGTGCCGAGGATGATTGAGAGAAAAATGATCGCGCGTAGATGATGTTGGTGGAAGACGAAGCGAAACAGTCCACGCACTTGGGTCCACGTCTGTGTCATTGGTGGACGATGACGCGCCGGTTCGACCAGAAGCCACGCGACACCCACATTGAGCGCCCAGGCCAGGATCTCCACGACGAACGGCAGGCGATCCCACCACGCATACAGCGCTCCGGCGGCGAGGGCAGCGCTTCCTTCCGCTACCTCTCCGGAGAAACGAAACCTGCCGTACCAACTGGCGAACTCGCCCGCGCGTCCGGTAGCGTGTAACGACTCGTAGAGGAGCGCGGTGTCGGCACCTGAGATAAGCGAAACCGCAATTCCCAAAATCCCCTCCGCTAACGCAACTGTCCAGAAATCGGAGGCACGCAGATACATAGACCAGCCGACAAGACTGACGATTGCCGCGCCGAGCAAAGTCGGACGATACCCAAGACGATCCGCGATATACCCCGACGGAAACTCCAGCACCGCCACAACGATTCCGAACACCGCCTGCAGCGCCATGATTTCGGTCATCGACAACCCGAACTGGTCTTTCCACAGCAGCGTGATAACGGCAATCGGAAAGAGCGCCATCGCCAGAGCGTGAAAGGCGCAGAGTAAGTGCGGATTATATTGAAGCGTGCGTGGCGGCATAGGGTCGGGATGAGCGGACGAGGCGTGCCGAGATTATCGGCTGCTCATGTCGATGAATTGGACAAGGCACGCTGATATAAGGAAATTCCCACCTGTGCGATATGCTCGCGCAATGGCTCATGTGTGATGCCTGCGTAGGCTTGCACGTCGAAGCGATACGGAAGGGGCAAGTCGTTCAGCTCCTCGGCGACGGCTTCGGCTTGGAGAGCATCGGCTATGCCAACTAAGGCAAGATCAATATCCGACGCTGGCCGAGACGTTCCCTTCGCGCGCGACCCGTACAGGATGACTTCGCTGATCGTCGGGAAGCGGCGCAGCACCCCCTGAATTAACTCGATCTCGTGAGGCGTGAGGCCGATGTCTTTCATGGCTCCAGATTTTTGGCGAGGAAAAACTCGTGGAGGCGCACGAAAGAAGCGAAATACCGCTCTCCAACTGCTTGTAACACCTCCTCGAACACGCTGCTGTCATAGGTGTGAGAGAGGAGATTGCGATGCAGCATCATATCGATCCACACTTGCGCATCGTCGAGGAGTTTGGCAGCAAAGGCTTCCTTAATGACTATGCGAGGCGTCACCGGATTTACGACGATACCGTTTTCTTCCAGATAGTCCTTGAGGGTTTTCCAGGCCAACTCGAAGGCGACTTCAAAGCGTTGGATGGCACCTTCTTTTTCCAGTTGGGATAAGGAAGAGACGCCACGCGCGTGTACCTCGCGTAGCAAAACAAAAGCGCGGTCAAAGTTCTCGAAGCGCTGTTTCCAGCGGATGTCGGTGGTCATGACACGTCAATTGATCGGACACTTCGGCTGGTAGATGTGCTCGGAATGTAGCGGGAGTCTCTTCTTACGCAGCCTGGGCTTCTTCCTCTGGACGTAGAGCAATGGTGACGTGGATTTCATCGTAAGGGACAGTGGGAGCCCTCGCTCTTCCTTTCCCCGCACGCTCTCCTAGAGCCACCAGATTCAACTGTCTGAGCAGGGTGATGTCTTCACTAACGTTCTTGTAGGCACGATGAAGCAGGTTTGCCAGCTCGCGCACGGACTCAGGACGATGCTGGGCGATAGTAAAGAGCAGGTCGAGGCGTTTGTCCGTCAAGATCCGGCGCAGATCTTCAACTGTCTCGAAATACAATCCTGGCTCTTGGGGAGTGAAGTCACCCTGGCAGACTCTTGCGAAGGCGGCTCGTAAAATGTTCTTCCCTTCAGCTTTAGTGCGGACACCAATGTTGAGTCGGCGGCGTGTCATAATTTGCCCTCTACGATTAAATCCACATCACGTAAGAAGTCGGTGAGTAACGAGTCTTCATCGACGAATGTGTAGGGCGTTTCTTGCCCTCGTAAGTGTCGATGGTGTGATTTCCCTCGGTGAATGTCATATAGCAAAATGACCTTGTTGGTCGTGCAATCAACGAGACAAAGGGAATACCGTACACCCTCTGGAAAATTCGCGTCCGGTGGAAACCTTGAGATGCGAACCTCTCGAAGGTATTTCCCGGTGGCAATAACCTCTTTGTCCTCGAAAATAACTGACGGCATCGGAGTCGTCTCGTCTACTGTAAGGTGCGCGAAACCAGAAAACAATGCGACAGCTCGATAAGAAAAGCTCTCAGGCGTTACGGCTGGAACTTGTACTGCAAATGGGGTGCGGGTGATAATTTCTTTCGTGAGACGGTGGCGTTCATTATTGCCGCAGAGGGATATCTGAGCTGACAATTTTTTTCCCGGCCTCCTCCTGACTCATGCCAGCTCGTTGAAGGAGATCTAAGAACGCTTCCCCTAGAGCAAGGGGGTATCGTGTCGGGCCAATGATAATCCGCTCAATGATCTCAGGAATTTCAATCCCGGAGAGCCCATCTTGCCCCTCTTTTGCGGGTATGTTGACGAGAGGAATTTTGTAAACTGGCTGTGGTATGCCTCTGACAACTTCGATAGATTTGGTGAGATGATCTGATTTTGCAAGGCTTGGACTGAAAACGATACGCCATTCCTTCTCCTCTGCAAAACCTGGATGCTTCGTGCTGACAGCCGCAAACCGGAACATGGCGAAGACGCGGTTTTTAATGGCCTCTCTCCCTTGCTGTCGAACAAATTCAGCTTCTTTTTCGATGTTTGTGGCAATCATTCCGAATCGTTCCGCAAACACCTGGGCATTGAGATATGCAACGGGGCTCGAATATGCCTTAAGCGTTTCAGAGGGAGTAATGAACGGAGAATTGTTCAGTACAAGGGCAACTCCAGTCTCACCACCATAAGCTCGCCACATTGAAAGACGGCCTATCGTGTCCTCCCTATCCTCATGTTCCGAAAAACAGGTCAGATAAGTGTCTGCGTAAATCAAAAAGGTCCAACTGTCGAAAAGCTGCTCAATTTCGGCGCTGAGCCCATCGAAAATACGATCTAAAATAGCCTTAAATCCGCTCTTCTGATAAGCTTCAGACAGGCACTTCAGGCCATATTGAACCTCTGTAAAATCGTTCATGCAGGATGATTTTCTCATCCAGACTTCTTTGTTCTTCAAGATACACATCGCCGCATCTGCACTGGTGTAATGGACAAAGCGCGTACCCTTTTCCCGGGCAGTTGAGAATTTTTCACGTGAGTACGGATAGAAAATACTGAAGAATTTCTCTTCCTCTGGAGTCTGCATAGAGCTTCTCGTCAATCTACTCTTGAAGGGCTCGTGGTTCTTGCAGCGTAGGATAGCGCATTGACTTGCCACACTAAGCAGTTGGGCAACTCGTTATGATTTCCCTGACCAATTTCGCCATCGTTTTCAGATCCTCGCTCTTCGCTTTGCAGCATGATGCATTAAACCGGACGGCGCGGGCAAGGTCAGCGCGGCATTCGCTGTGACAAGCCAGCAAAGCCACCTGGCACCTTTCCTCTGTGGCTCCGCGTGAGCATCTGTAATGACGAAACGCTATCGCACCGGATGCAACAGCTCGCGCAGGCTGGCGACGCTCTCCAGAATGTGATCCGGGCGTTCTTGGTGCAAGAGGTCGTGAGGGCTGGTGCCGGTCAGCACGCCCAGGGTGTAGACGTTCGCGGCTTTGCCCGCACGAATATCAACGAGTGAATCGCCGATGTAGAGCGCTTGATTCGGTGGCAGACCGAGGTGCCCGAGGCATTTGAAGATAGGCTCGGGGTGAGGTTTGCGGTTCTCGACATCTTCACGGCCGATAATGCCATCGAAGAGCTGCCGTACTCCCCAACGGTCAAGAAATGGTAGGGCACGGCCCGAAGAAGTAGCGATCCCCAGTTGGAACCCTTGGGCGGCTAAGTCGTGCAGCAGCTCAATACTGCCGGGAATCGCTTCGGTGTCGTGGTGATAGCGGCGCATCCAGTCGTGCATGTGTTTGTCGACAATGCGTTTGAGGGTGGTGCTGGGATTGGGAAAATCGGCAGGAAAGAGCTTTTCCATCGGCGCGGCGTCTCCCAGCCGCATCATGGCGAACACATGTTCGCGGTCGGCTGGTGGGGCACCCGCCAAGCGCAGGATTTCCTGGGCGATATCGTGGAAGAACTCGACCGAGTCCGCCAGGGTGCCGTCCACGTCGAAAATGATCCCTTTGACACGAAACATGGGGGTTAGCCGATTCGTTGCCATGCATCCCGCACTTTTTGCTCCAGGTCTTCTCTCGAACCGTCGTTGGCAATCACGACGTGGGCGTGTTTCAGGCGCTCGGCATCGGCCAGCTGGCTGGCAATACGGGCTTCAGTGTCTTTGGCTGGCATGCCGCGCTGGGTGGCGACCCGCTCAATGACGGCGTTCTTATTCGTTACCACCACCCACACTTCATCGGCCAGCGGCAACCAATTGGCTTCGATTAAGATCGCCGCTTCCACAATGATGGGCTGGGTGAAGCCTTCCGCGCGTTTCTCGTCGATGCGGCGGCGGATGTCTTGGAACATGAGGGGATGGACGATGGCGTTGAGTTGTTTGCGGGCGGCGTCGCTGCCGAAGACGATGGCACCGAGTTTTTTGCGGTCGATGGTTTGATCGTCGGCCAAAATGTCCTGACCGAATGCGGCGGTGACTTGTCGCCACGCTTCTTTTCCCGGCAGATAGATTTCATGCCCGACTTTGTCGGCATCAATCACAAATGCGCCTAGCGCGGCGAGGATCTGCGAAACCGTGCTCTTGCCCGAGCCGATGCCACCGGTGAGTCCTATGGTCTTCATATCGTCATCTGTCCTTCCCTGGTGCCCGTGAACTACCCGATTGGTTGTGTCAGAGATGGGATGACTGTGCAAGGACTTGGTGGGAATAGGATGTACCGTCAGTAAGGGCGATTCATGAATTGCCCGTCCAAACTCGCAGAGCGTTTTTGCCACGAGAACAGTTTACAGCCTCCCGGGGCTACGCTATAAGGTCCCGGCACATGGCTCTGTCTTCCCTTTACTCCCGCCTGTGACACTTTCACTAGAGAAACTGATCGCAAATCTCCCTCTCTGTAAGGATCTCCCGCATGGTGCGTTATTCTCGATGTGTAGTCTCCCTTGTTTGCTTTCTCCTCCTCAGCCAAGCGCTGCCGGCGGCGGGGAAGAGTCGTTATTTGTTCTTGGATAACCCGATTCGTATGACGTTCGGAGGGTTCGCCTCCTCAATGGTGGTCGCTGGCGATGTGGACGGCGATGGGGTGAACGATCTGCTCGTGGGCGCGTACGAGTTCCAAGTGCGCTATGAATCTGCGAATCGGCACGTGGAGGAGGACAAGATCTCGGAGCACCAGGGTCGTGCGTTCGTCTTCAGCGGCAAAACCGGCAATCTCCTGCTGACGCTCAATGCCCCAGAGCCAATGGCCTATGCCGCGTTTGGCTTCGCGTTGGCCAGTGCTGGCGATGTGAATAAAGACCGAACCCCGGATTTTTTGGTAGGCGCGTTTGGCTATGGCGTCACGAAAGAGACGGGAGCGCTCGGCTACGGGGGCACGGGCCGGGCCTTCGTCTTTAACGGAAAAAACGGAGCCTTGCTGCGTACCCTCCAGGCACCGCAGCCGCAAATTGGCGGTGGTTTTGGTTGGTCAGTCACAGCACTTGGCGACCTGAATGGCGACGGAGTGCAGGAACAACTCATTGGTGCGTTTGGTCAGGACGGCGATGGTCGGGCCTTCGTCTTCGACGGCTTCAACGGCAAACTCCTGCGCACGTTGCAGTCTCCACAGCCACCAAGTGGCTCGGCCTTTGGTTGGTCGGTCGCGAATACTGGTGATCTCGATAAGGACGGCCTTGCCGACATGGTTGTTGGTGCACCTTACAGTCCGTCTGGAGCGACGACTGTCCAGGGGCGTGCTTACGCCTTCAGTGGGAAGGATGGGAAATTGCTGCTGACGTTAGATGATCCGCAACCTGCCGCTGGTGAGGCCTTCGGCTGGCGCGTTGCATCGACGGGCGATCTCAACAAAGATGGAGTGCCCGACCTCATGGTTGGCGCACCTTACAAGGATATGGGTGGTACTCTTTCGCAGGGAGCCGTGCTGGTCTTCAACGGCGCGGATGGGAAGGTGTTGTTTGCTTTAAACAGCCCTGCGCCAAAACCCTACTCAGGTTTTGGGTATACGATTACGCAGGGACCGGATGTCGATATGGATGGTGCTCCGGAGATTCTGATCGGCGCTCCTTTCCAAACCGTTGATGTGGATCATGTCCAAGGCGAAGTCTTTCTCTTTAACGGGCGCGACGGTCGCCATTTGACCACGTTCGACGATCCTTATCCCCACCAAGGTGCGAGCTTTGGCTACTCGATTGCGTCACCGGGCGATGTGAACGGCGACAAAATTCCTGACTTCGCCTTCGGTGCCTCCGGGCAAGCTATTATGGACAAGGTTGCCGTGGGCCGCGTCTTTGTCTTTCTGTCGCAGCCATAATTCATACGAGACCGAGCAATCTTCCCCTTTCACGCCTGGGTTTGAACCCCTGCTGGTTTTGCCGTAGGGTGAAGCCGCTGCTGAGGGGACTGAGGTTGTGGACTGATCGCTGACCGCTGCAATGGGTACACCTGAAGGAGGCGCATATGCGTTCACCCGCCAACATGTTGACGATTTCCCACCAATATGGCAGTGCCGGAAGCCGCATTGCTCGTGAACTTGGCCGCCGTTTGGGCTGGGCAGTCTGGGAAAAAGAGATCGTCCGGCAAATCGCGTCGCAATACAAAGTGTCGGAAGAATACATTGATGCCAAAGACGAGCGGGTCGATTCGTTCATCGAACGCATGGTCGGGCTCTTTGGCATGGGTGGGTTCGAGTCGGCCTACGAAGTGCCGCCCCCGTTATGGTTGAACGATGCCCAGCTCGTGCGCATGACCAAAGGCATTGTCGAAGACGTGGCGAAACAAGGTCGGGCGATCATCGTAGGACGGGGGGGAAATCACATCCTAGCGAAGCATCCGACGACCGTGCATGTCTTCTTATTGGCTCCGCTGTCGGTGCGGATCGAGCGCGTCATGCAAGCTGAAGGGCTCAACCATTCTGCGGCTGAACATCGCGTCGCGGCAATGGATAAGTTGCGTGCCGACTACGTCCACACCTTCTATCACTCCGATTGGCGCGAATCGCATACCTACAACTTGGTGATCGACACCGGCACCTGGAACGAAGAACACACCATTGGCATGATCCAGTGGGCGCTGGAACATACTGCCTAGCACGGCTTTTAGTTGGATTTACCTTATGTGAGACCCTCACCCTTTCCCTCTCCCTATCAGGGAGAGGGCAGGACGAGCGCAGCGAGGACGGGTGAGGGTAAATGCAATCGCAAAGCGCTCCAGGTGTAGCCTCTCCTTCTCTGATGAGGAAAAATACTGCGGTGTCGTGAGAGAAGGAACGTTATGCAGCGACTGGTATTTTTGATTGTTCTCCTTTCCGCTTTTGTTATTCCCACACAGGCCCAAGAACAGGCAACACCGCCGCCACCCCTTACTCTGCAAGAAGCGGTGGATACCGCGCTGCGCAATCATCCCACCATTCGGATGGACCGTGCTACCATCGAAGCCGCACAGCAGCGCGTGCGCCAGCAGATTGCCGGCTACCTGCCGAAAGGGGCGTATACGTACTCGTACTCTCGCCAACAGCGTCCGCTGTCAGCAGCCGTGGGCGGAGTGCAAGTGGGCGGTCAGCAACAGCGCACGTTCTCGCAAGTGTTTAATTTCAACTCGACCAATTTTTCGATGACGCAACTGCTCTTCGACTTCGGTCGTAACCTCAATGCTATTCAAGCTGCTGTTGCCTCGGTTGAAGCCAGCACTGCCGATCTCGAAACCACGAAGCAGGCCGTCATCTTCAACACCAAGCAAGCCTATTACGGTCTCCTGTCTTCTCAGCAACTGCTAGGCGTGGCAGAGGAAACGGTACGGCAGAACCAGAAACATCTGGAAGAGGCACAGGCGCGTTTTGAGGTTGGCGTCGCGCCGCGCTTCGATGTGACCCAAGCGCAGGTGCAGGTGTCGAACGCAGAATTGAATCTCGTCACTGCCCGTAACAACGTGGACTTGGGATTCGAGACTTTACGAACGGCGATGGGGCTGACCGAGCCGTTGCACGTGACGCTGACCGAAGTGTTGGCGCAACCACCGGCCTCGCTGAATGAAGACCCAGTGCTGCAACAGGCGTATGCCCGCCGCCCGGAGCTGGAGAGTCTCCGTGCCCAACAACGCGCATCGGACGAGCGCATTATTGCCCTGAAAAAACAGTATCTCCCGTCGCTGTCAGGCTCGGCGCAATACAACTGGACCGGACGCGAGTACCCGCTGCAACAAGGGTGGCTGTGGAGCATGACGGTGACTGTGCCGCTGTTCGATAGCATTCTGACGACTTCGCAGCTTGGCGAAGCGCAAGCCACGTTGCGCAACTTGCAGGCGCAAGAGCAGAACCTCCGCCAACAGGTCACGCTGGAGGTGCGGCAAAGTCTCTTGAGTGCGCGTCGCGCTCAGGAGAGCATCCGTGTCAGTACACAGACGCAGGTACAGGCGCAAGAAAACTTGGAGCTGGCCGAAGGTCGCTATGCTGCCGGTGTCGGCAACATCATTGAAGTCACAGATGCGCAAGTGTCGTTGACCTCTGCCCGCGCCAACAATATCAAAGCCCTGTACGATTACAAAACTGCGCTGGCTGAACTCGAAAAAGCCATCGGTTTTCCCCTCGAATAATATGTTGAGACGCTTCCTTCCATCCACATTGATCCTCTTGAGCCTTGCCGGTGCCGCGTTTGGCGCTTGGCGGTATTTGCAACCTGCCGAGCCGCTGGCGAATTATCGCACGGCCGCAGTCGAGCGCGGGACCATCTCGCGCATGGTTAATGCCACCGGGACGGTGAACCCGGTGAGTACCGTACAGGTGGGCAGTTATATCTCCGGTCCGATTCAGGAGATCTTTGCCGATTTCAATTCCCCGGTGAAACGCGGCCAACGTGTGGCGCAGATTGATCCGCGCTCGTTTGCCTTCAAGGTCAAGCAAGCTGAAGCGAATCTCGCGACGGCCAAGGCGCAAGTCGAGAAAGATCGTGCCGACCTCGATTTCAAACAGCGCGTGCTCAAGCGCCTGCGCGAGTTGTTCGAGCGCAATTTAATCTCCAAGCAGGACGTCGAAGCTGCGGAACGCGACTACGAGCAAGGTCTCGCGCAACTGCAACTGAACCAAGCCCGCGTGGCGCAGGAGACGGCTGCCGCAGAAGAAGCACGTGTCAATCTTGGCTACACAGCGATTGAGTCGCCGGTGGATGGCGTAGTGGTGTCGCGCAATGTCGATGTTGGTCAGACCGTGGCTGCGAGTTTCCAGACGCCGGTGTTGTTTTTGATCGCGCAAGACTTGACCAAGATGCAAGTCAACGCCAACGTTGGCGAGTCCGACATCGGTCTGGTCGCCGAACAGCAATTGGCTTTTTTCACAGTCGATGCCTATCCCGGCCGCCAATTTACGGGGAAGGTTGCGCAAGTGCGTAATTCTCCGCAGACCGTGCAAAACGTGGTGACCTACAATGTCATGGTCAACGTGGATAATGCTGATCTTGCGCTCAAGCCCGGCATGACGGCAAACATCTCTATCGTCAACAGCCAGCGCGACGGTGTCTTGAAGGTGCCACTTGCCGCCCTACGCTTCCGCCCGCCGGGCAAGAAAAGTGCTCATGACTCTGCGACGGCAGGACATGGAGCCACGCCTCCCTCCAAGGCCATGACAGAACAACGCCAAGTATGGATACACACAGCAGAGCAGCAGCTCAGGCAGGTGGCGGTGCGCGTAGGTATCAGCGATGAGCAGTTTGCCGAACTGGTCGGTGGCGATCTCGCCGAAGGTGAGCGCGTGGTGACAGCGCTCGACACCACTGGTCAAGCGGATGCGTCCCAACCAACGTTGCCGGGCTTTGGTATGCGTTGGCGACGGTGAGTCTCAAGGATCTTTTTCTTCTCGATTGCCTCCACCCATGCCAACCTCCTCCACCCTGCTCGCCGTTTCCCAACTCACGAAAGTGTATCATTTGGGTGAAGTGGACGTACACGCTTTGCGCGGGGTGTCGGTCGAAATTGCACGCGGCGAGTTCGTTGCTATCATGGGCGCGTCGGGTTCAGGGAAGTCCACTTTCATGAACATTTTGGGCTGTCTCGACCGCCCTACTGCTGGTCAGTATTTCCTAGATGGCCAAGATGTCTCGCGACTCAGCACTGACGAGCGAGCGATTGTGCGCAGCCACAAGCTGGGTTTTATCTTCCAGAGCTTCAACTTGCTGCCACGCATGAGTGCGCTGGAAAACGTCGAGTTGCCGCTCATGTACAGCGCGATTCCGCTTCAGGAACAGCGCAAGCGTGCGCACACCGCGCTGCAAGCCGTCGGGCTGGAAAACCGCGCCCAGCATTTGCCCAATCAATT
>SXGS01712313.1_pt1 | contig 29432 bp, 31 predicted proteins | sample 3174681 | NCBI WGS metagenome assembly SXGS01 (sample SAMN11356861, study PRJNA531348) | freshwater metagenome | isolation source: freshwater sample F1-80 | place: China: Fuxian Lake, Yuxi | collected 2017-12-25 | reverse complement strand
TTCAACCTGTTCGTCTTCTTCGAAGTGCTGCTGATCGCGTCCTATGGCTTGATGTTGCACGGGCAGGGCGCGCTGCGGCTGAAAGCGGGGGTCGCCTATGTCGTGGTCAATATCGTCGGATCGGCGCTGTTCCTAATCGCGCTGGGGCTGCTTTACGGGCTGACGGGCACGCTCAACATGGCGGATCTGGCAGTGAAGGTCGCGGCACTGGGGGCGGGGGATCAGGGGCTGCTGCGCGTTGCCGGGCTGTTGTTGCTGACGGTGTTCGCGCTGAAGGCGGCGGTGGTGCCCATCCATCTCTGGCTGCCACGCACCTATGCCGCGACGATGCCGGTGGTCGCGGCGCTGTTCGCGATCATGACCAAGGTCGGCGTCTATGCGATGATCCGTACCGTGCCGCTGATCTTCGGGGCCAAGGCTGGTGCGGCGGCGTGGGTGCCCGCGCCCTATCTGCTCCCGGCGGCGCTGCTCGGGGCGATCCTTGGCTTTGTCGGGGTGTTGGTGGCGCGCGGCATGCGCGAACAGGCGGCGTTCGCGGTGCTCGCGTCGACCGGCACGCTGTTGATGGCGGTATCCTTCTGGCAGGAGGCGACATTGGCCGCCGCGCTCTATTATCTCGTGCAGGCGACGCTGGCCGGGGCAGCCCTGTTTCTCGTCGCCGATGTCACGATGCGGCGGCGCGGCCAATATGCCGATGCGATCGTCCCCAGCCCGCGCTTCGCCGGGCAGGATGGCGCGGGGCTGCTATACCTGATCGCGGCGATCGCGGCGGTCGGGCTGCCGCCGCTGGCGGGCTTTGTCGGCAAGCTGCTGATCCTCGATGCCAGCTTTGCCCTGCCGGGTTGGCAATCGGTTTGGACGACGATCCTTGTGACGACCCTGGTCGGCGTCATCGGTTTTTCGCGCAGCGGGTCGACCCTGTTCTGGAAGGAAGCTCCACCGGCCACCGCCGCCATTGCAGGCGCAAGCCGGTCGCGCGCCGAGTTCGTGGCCCCGGTTGTTCTTCTTGCCCTGCTGGCGGTGCTGACTGTCACGGCCGGTTGGGTGACGGCGCAGACGCGTGCGACGGCGGCGCAGATCATGGCGCCCGAACGCTATGTCGCGGCGATATTGGGGGCGACGCGATGAAGCGGCTGCTGCCCCATCCCGCGCTGTCGGCGATGCTGCTGATCGTCTGGCTGCTGATGGCGAACACCATCACCATGGGCGGCATCGTGCTGGGCGGTATCTTCGCGCTGATCCTGCCGAAATTCACCCAGCCCTTCTGGCCCGACCGCCCCCGGATGCGTTTCGGTCGCGCCTTTCTGGCCTATCTGGCGATCGTGGTGTTCGACATCGTCGTCGCCAATTTCCAGGTCGCGCGGCTGATCCTGTTCCGGCGCAATCGCGATCTTCGCGCCCGCTGGTTGATCGTGCCGATCGAGCTGACCACGCCGGAGGCGATCACGATGCTGGCAGGCACGATCAGCCTGACGCCGGGCACCGTGTCATCCGACGTGTCGGCAGATGGCCGTTACCTGCTGGTCCACGCGCTTGACGTCGCCGACGATGCTGCGGAGGTGGCCCGGATCAAGACGCGCTATCAGGCGCGCTTGCAACGGATTTTCGTATGATCGCCATCGAGCTCCACATCGCCGCGGGCTGCATCGCACTGGCGCTGTTGCTGAACCTGTGGCGACTGCTGCGGGGACCGGCGCTCGGCGACCGGATCGTCGCGCTCGACACGATGGTCATCAACGCCATCGCCCTGATCGTGCTGATCGGCATGATCGGCGGCAACGATACTTATTTCGAGGCTGCGTTGCTGCTCGCCATGGTCGGGTTCGTCAGCACCATCGCCTATTGCAAGTTCATCCTGCGCGGGGACATCGTGGAATGAGCGTCATCGCCGACATCGTCATCGTCGCCCTGTTGCTGCTGGGGGCGGGGTTCGCGCTGATCGGCAGTTGGGGGCTGGTCCGCCTGCCTACGACCATGGAGCGGCTGCACGGGCCGACCAAGGCGACAACCCTGGGCCTCGGTGCGCTGCTGATCGCTTCCGTGGTCTATTTCCAGACGCGGCTCGGCATCTGGACCGCGCATGAATTGCTGATCTCGCTGTTCCTGTTCATCACCGCACCGATCTCGGCCAACATGATTGCCAAGGTCCATTTGCATCGGAATCGAACTGGCGCCGCCAACGAACCGGTCGGTATCGCCGGTCCGCCACCGCGGCCGGGCGAAGAGGGCGACTGGGCGACGTTCGAGGCGCCGAAGCGGGAAACCCCCGCATCGACCGCGAACAGCTGACGCTAGCACCGTGGACATCGGCCATCGGACACCGGATTACCACCTGTACCGCCGCAGCCGGACGCCGGTCTGGTTGGCGCTGTCGTGGCGGGCGCTGCTGGCTCTGGCGCTGATCGGCGTCGCACTGGCGGTCCACTGGTTCGACCGTGAAGGACTGCGTCAATCGTCCGGTGAGCCGGTCACCTTCGCGGATATTCTCTATTTCACCATGATCACGGTCACGACCGTCGGCTATGGCGATATCGTGCCGGTCACCCAGCAGTCGCGGATGTTCGACACCTTTGTCGTTACGCCGATCCGGTTGTTCGTGTGGCTCATCTTCCTGGGAACCGCCTATGACTTTCTGCTCAAGCGCGTATGGGGACGGTGGCGCATGTCGGTGATCCAGCGACAGTTGCGCGACCATGTCGTGATCGCCGGCTTCGGCAACAGCGGATCGGAAGCGGCCAGCGAATTGATCCGTCGGGGCGCGCACCCGGACACGGTCGTCGTCATCGACGAAAGCCCCGCCGCCTTGCGCCAGGCTGAAGCGCTCGACGTCGCTGTCATGGAAGGCAATGCCACGCGCGACGCCGCGTTGCAGGCGGTTCGGGTCGGTACGGCCCGCGCGCTGATCGTGGCGGCGGGGCGCGACGACACGTCGATCCTGATCGTCCTGACGGCGCGCCGAATCGCACCGACATTGCCGATCAGCGTGGTGATCCGATCGCTCGATAACGAAGCCATCGCCCGGCAGGCCGGCGCCGATACCGTCATCAACCCTGCTAGCTTTGCTGGATTGCTCCTCGCCGGATCGACGCACGGCGTCCACCTCGCTGATTACATGGCTGATCTGGCGGCGACCGATGGCCGCGTCGCACTGCGTGAGCGGCGCGTCACGGCGGAGGAGATCGGAATCCCCCTGCGGGCGATCACGTCAGGGCTTGGCCATCGAATCTATCGGGGCGGAACGATGATCGGTTTCTGGGAACCGGGGGCGAACCGTCTCGTAGCGGGCGACGTGATCCTTGAGGTCGTGCCTGCAGCGGGCCAGGACTCGGATGGCCCGGCATGACCGACTGGTTGGTGGCCATCGACGCCCATCGCGCCGTGTTGGGGCTGGTATTCGTCGTCGCCCTGTTCGTCGCCTTTGCGCTCGAACGCTTTCCGCCTGTCACGATTGCGGTGGCGGGGGCCGCGATCATGATCGCGCTGGGTTGGCTGACGCCGCCCCTTGTCACCGCCGCGTTCGCCAATTCGGCACCGATCACCATCGCGGCGTTCTTCATCCTGTCGGGCGCATTGGTGCGGACCGGCACGATCGAGGCTCTGGCCAGTCTGATCGTTCGGCGAGCAGGCCGCGCGCCCCGGCGAACCGTGGCCGAAATGTTGACCGGTGCGGCCATCGCGCCGGCCTTCATCAACAATACGCCCGTCGTCATGGTGCTGATCCCGCTGGTCCGGCGGCTAGGCCGAACCGTCGGTATTCCGGCCACCCGGCTGCTGATCCCGCTCTCGTATCTCTCGATCCTGGGGGGCACACTGACCTTGGTCGGCACCTCGACCAACCTGCTGGTCAACGGCGTGGCACAGGCGAACGGACAGCCGGGGTTCGGCATTTTCGAGATCACCACGGTTGGGCTGGTGACCATGGCGGCGGGGGTGGCGACGATGCTGATTCTCGGTCCCCGATTGCTGCCCGCCCGACCCGACAATGCCATCGCCGACCGGCACCAGCTCCCCTATCTCACTGAGATCGCCCTGCTGCCGGAGGCGTCATCCCAAAGCCCGCGCATCGCCGACCTGTCGTTCCTGCGGCGTGATGCAGTACGTCTGATCGCCGTCCGGCGCGGATCGCGAGTTGATCGCAACCCGGATCCCGACATGGTGCTGCTGCCCAGCGACCGGTTGATCGTCAGCGCCACGGCCGACGAACTCGACGATCTGGCGCGAAGCGAAACCTATATGGTCGGTCTTCAGAATGTGGGGCGTCCGATCCGCCTGTCCGATGGGGCGCGTTCGGACGATGTGCAACTCATCGGCTTGACGATCAGCCCGACGCATCCGGCACTGGGACGCGAGTTGCGCGATATTCCCTTTCTGTCGAATCTGCCAGCACGCGTTCTGGGGATCGGTCGGGCTCGGCATCTGCCGGGCCCCGATCTTGCCAGCGTCAGGCTGCGGGCCGCCGATAGCCTGCTGGTCGCGGCGGATGCTACTGCCATGGCCGAATTGCGCGCCAACACCAATCTGATCGCGGAAGATACCAGCCATATCCGCCGCTTCCGTCGGCAGCGCGCTCCGATCGCCATCGGTGTGCTAATCGGCGTGATCGCGCTGGCTGCGCTCGGCATCCTGCCTACCGCGCTGTTGGGCATGATCGGCGTCGGTATCGTCCTTGTGACCCGGTGCGTCGATGCCGAAGAAGCATGGCGATCGATCGACGGCAGCGTGTTGGTACTTATCTTCGCTATGCTCGGCATCGGCAGCGCGCTGGAGGCAATCGGGACCGTCGACCTGATTGTCGGTGCAATCTCTCCATGGCTGGCGACCCTGTCGCCGCTAGGAGTAATCCTCGTCCTGTATTTTTTGACCTCCGCCCTGACCGAAACCGTCACGAACAACGCGGTTGCCGTCATTATGACGCCGGTCGCGATAGGGCTGGCACAGGCGACCGGGCAAGATTCCCGCGCGCTCATCATCGCCGTGATGTTTGCGGCTTCGGCCAGTTTCGCGACGCCCGTCGGGTATCAGACCAATACGATGGTCTATGCGGCAGCCGATTACCGCTTTTCCGATTTTGTCAGGATCGGATTGCCAATGAACGTCTTTGTTGGCCTGTCCACCTGCTTGGCTATCAGTTGGCTTGTATAGCTTCGGTCGGTCCGAACTGGCTTTGCAAGCTGCTCGATTGATAAGAATAGGGCGTTTGCCGCACGATCATCGTTTATCAGAGCGAACTGCCATGGCTGAACCACGTAAAGGATGTGGTAACGGCTCGGGGAAAATGAAGAGATGGCGCACATCTGCGCACAATGGCATTGTTATCAATCGACTTGAGGCATTCTACCTTAGCCGATGGCGAAGCGGTGCTCAGGGATGACGTCGAGCAAATATAACGATTGGTTAGGTGCAGCGGCATTGCCATGATGATCATTCAATTCGCGACTTCTTCGTTCGGTAAGGAAATCGAGCGATGCCTTGGTGGCTTTCCATGGCCGGCTTGACGCGTCCGGCTTGCCCCCCGCGTAATCGAAAATCGCCTCACGATAGAATGCGAGTAATCCTTCCAATCGGCTGACGTATCCGTGATATTGCTGGCAGTGTTCATACGGCGCCAACGGCGTCGCGAGCACTTTGCCCGCAATCAGGGCGTCGACCATTACCGGCAATTGTTGCTCTGCCTGCATGAGACGGCGGATGGCCACGGCCAAGGCCGCGAGCGGCGGCAACCCGTACCACTCGGTTGCGAACACCCTGGCCCCAGCCGCGCGAGTCTGCGGCGTCGCGGTTCGCGCCATCAGCGCATCGTCTTCGCGAAGGCGTCCTGCGACGTGCTGCATCAGGCGGGGCAGATCGAGGTGTTTGCCGCCATGTTCCAGCATATCGGGATGCTTGCGAATCCGCTTTGCGATCATGCGGATGAGTGGATCGGCATGCTTCGTCAGCGGCAGGTTTACACCGCTCGGCACGCATGCGCTTCGGCCAAAGCGCCAGTCGCCCGAGCCAAAGTACTGGTCGAGCGCGGTCTCAAGCGCGGTACGACGTGCCCGCATCTGGTTGAGCGCCCGTTCTGGTGCCATCGACTGGCTAGACCCGGGCACCAAACAACCGAACGAGGGGGCCTTCGTCAGCCGCGCGCCGACCATTTGCACGTCATGCGCGCACCAGATTAACGCCTGTACCACGAGCAGATTGCGCAGCTTCGGCATGGAGGCAGGATCATTGCTTGCCAAGTTCTGCAGGCGACGGATCACCAGCGCGAACCGCCCGCCGACCAGAGCCGTATAGAGTTGCTGGTCGTGATCACGCAGAGTCGCCAAGGCCTGAACATGAAGGTTGAACGCCTTTTCCGGCGCAACCTTCCCTGCCCAGCCGCTGACGATGACGTCGGTATTGTTGGTTGCACCATTGCGCATCATCAGCCCGCGCAGGAATGCGTTGAGCGCTCCGCGATCGGTCGGGATCAGATCGAGCGGGGGCAGTTCTTCCTTGGCGTCGAGGATCGCTGCGGGCAGCGACCGGATGTCGCCGAGGGTGGGCGAGAAGAGACGTCGGCCGTAATCTGCCTCAGCGATGCCTTCGGCATAGATACGGCCATGCATGTCGCTGACCAGCGTGGTGAAGTCCCCACCACTGGCGATCGCACCTGCGAGCAGTGTATCGATGTCGGTCTTGCGCCCGGAGGTGTCGAGAAATTGATGATAGCTGCCTTCGTAACGCTGCTGGCCGAAGGCCGCCTGCTGCTTGCGCCGCTCCTTGCGGCTGACCCGGACCTGGGTCACAGCTTGCCGACTATGTCGTCGATCCGCGCCTGCAGCGCCCCGGCGCTTTCCGCCAGTCGCCTGCACAGTCCCTCGGCGTGACGATAGGCGTCATGGCCGGTCCGCTTTGCGGCGATCTCCGCATCGAACGCGGCCATCGCGTCCTTGAATCGTCGTTCGAGGCGCAGGTGGGCAGCATATGCCTCATCTATCGATGGGTGGTCATCATTCATCGTCTTCCTCCAGATGGGGCGGGAGCGAAGGCTCACGCCAGAAAGCGGGATTGCCGCCGCGCGCGCGGAGCCATTCGAAAGCAGCGCCACGGGTTGCGAGATCGGGGGCGGGTTCGCCGAGCAGGCCGACCAGCGCATCGATGACCGCGGCCTGCCCGATGGTGATCGGCTTGCGCCGCCACGACGCGCGCGGGTCGAGTGGCCCGGTTTCGATAAATCGCCGCACTTCCTGTTCGTAGAGCGAGGCGCGCCTGCGCCATTGCAGGATCACGCCCCACTGCTGACACCAGGTCAGGCGGGCTGGATCGCTGAAGATCCAGCGGACGATGTCGCCGAACATCGGCCCGGCACCGGCCGCCATCGCGGTCTGTATCCAGCGCGCCATGCGGTTGGGATGCGCCATGAGCCCGAGCAAGGCGGTGTCGTCGCCGCTGTCGATCCCAACCAGCACCAAGGCCGAGCCGAGCGCATATTTGCGGGCATCGGCCGATCCCGGCCCGCCGCGCCGCTTGTCCGCCGCACGATATTGCCGCCGCAGTTCGGCGGCGCTGGTGGCCGCGATCGCGACCTCGCCCGCAATGCGATCTTCGCTCGCGGCAAGATTGGTAGCCAGATCGCGGAGGCGATCAGCAGTGGTCTGGGCGGTGGTCATGCCCATCGCGGTACCCACGACCCTCGCCGCCAAGCGTCAACCTAGTGGCACAAAGTTGATCGACGCCGCGCACATCTTTCCGGGGCTGAGTTGACGAGACACCAGCAGGAGTAAGGCAGAAGGTGACAGGTTATAGGGGGTGGTGCGCGATAAAGGTTTGTTCTGCCAAAGCCGAACAAACGACCCGCCCACCCCCTCCTGATTGAACGATGGAAGTGTGGCAGTGGCGATCGACTATGCGGAACTGAAGGCAGGTAACAGGGAAGCCGCCCAAGCGCTTGCCGATGCCCGCAGCGCTCGGCATCTGACCAGTCGGCGCAAGCGTGAAGAAGCGAGCGCCGAGCGTGCAGACGAAGGTGCCAGGCGGCGGCGCAAGGCGATGAGCGACCGCGAGGCTGAGGCGTTTCTCAGCCGCCGCCTGCACATCAAAATGCCCGAAGGTGACCGCCCGCGCACGAGATCACGCACGCCGCGCAAACTGTTCACCCGTATGGTGGAGCAGATGCTGAGGGGCACGGTCGGTGTGACCAACGCCCGTGGATCCGATGGCCGTCATTCGATCCACTTTGCCTTCACCGCGCGGGGTTTCGGCTCGAAGAACGGTCGTCGCTGGCGTGCTGGCGAGGCCGAGCGGGCTGCGCTTTATAGCGTGCGCGAAGAAGCGCTGGAGGGTGGCGAACTGGGCTGGTGGTCGAACGTCGCTGACGATCGCAACGAACTCGTCGCCCATTACCGCGCATCGGAGGCGCTGGAGGCGAACGACCGGGCCAATGCCAATATCTACCTCGTCGAGGTCATTGCGCTTCCCGCCGAACTGACCGCCGAGCAACGGCGGCAGGCGGTCAAGCGCATCTGCCGCCAGTTGGAGAGGCTGGGGCTGGCCTATACCGTCGGCATTCACCTGCCCGACGCAGCAGGCGATCAACGCAATTTCCACCTGCACCTGGTCTATTCGATGCGGCCCTGTCAGCGGGTAGCACCCTATGAATGGCAGTTCGCCGTCACCAAGCGGACCGAGATCAACACCCCGGCCGGGATCATGCAGCGTCGTTGTGCCGTGGTGGTCGCGATCAACGAGACGCTGCGGGAAGCCGGCATCGACAAGCGCTACACGCCGCTGTCCAATCGCGACCGCGGTATGGCGCAGCCGATCCGGGGCAAGGTCGGACAGCAAGCAACCTGGGCGGCGCGACGTTTGGCGGCCGCTGACGACCGTCATGCCTCGCTTCTGATCCTGCAGGATCAGCTCCGGCAGGTCCGCACCGGCTTGGTCGACGCCGCCAAATGGCTGGGCAGCGCCGGGGCGGTCGTGCGGCGCCGTTGCTTAGGCATGGCCATCAAGCTGTCGGATGCTGAGGCGATCATGCCATCGCCCGCCGCGTTGAAGGCGAAGATGCGGGATCATCTCGAACGACAAATGTCCGTCGCCGATCAGGCGACCCGCGCTGCCCGAGCCAAACTCACGCCTGCGCGACCGGCAGTCAGCCAGAGATTGACGTCGATGCGCCATGATCTCGGCGCAACCGCGGGCGCATCCGAGTTGGCAAATCGCCGTGAGGTCCTGGGAACTCATCTTGCGGGTATGCGGTCGCACACCGTGCAGACGGTCGCCGACATCGCCACATGGGTTGCAGCGATCCCGCAGCACCCCATCGCTATCGAGCACGATACCGGGCGAACGGTCGGCGGCGACCGGACTTCGAGCACGGATGGCGAAACCTTCGTGACCCCGACGCCCCCGCCAAGCCCAATCGTCGGCGAGATGCAGGCGGCGCGACATCAAGCCGCTCTGCGCCGTCAGCGCGAAATCTATGATGAGGCGCTGGCGATGCTGCGGAGAAAACGCGGTCGCGTGTGGCTGGACGCCGACGGTCGGTACGACATCGACGATGCTGACCTACCGACCCGCGAACGGGGCGTGTGGCAGCGTCTCAAATCCAGTGCGGAAGCACAAAGTGATCTGGCGGATATTCATACAGTGCAACAGCAGTCGGTTTTGACGGGGGTACTCGATATAGATGCGGTTGAACGAGCAACGGGCGTATCTGCGCTGCCGTCAGCGACCGCCCTGCTCGATCCCACCATTCCGGAAGCCGAACCAGCTTCGCCGCCTGATGACCTGTTGCAAGTCGCCACGGCGACCAAGCAGCGTGGGGTGTTCGCGCAGGCGGAGAGCGTCGACCCCGAGCAGGCACGCGCTCGACCGAAGGGACGCGATAAGGACCAAACACCGGCGATCCTCCAGAAGTCCGAACACGAACGGTGATCTCGGCAGACCATTTCGTGCGCGATCAGGCGAGGCGGTACGATCATCGCTTGAGATTGTTAACCTGCCCAGGGTAGAGTCGAAGCGTTCGCCAGCAGGCGGACCGAGGCGTGGAAACCTCGTCGGAAAGTCGCCGTATGCCCGGCCCGAATTTCATTCGGCCGGGGAGCGGGCGTGTATGTCCAAGGCTCTTCGGGGCCTAAAGACGCTCGCGCCTGTCTTTCCGCAGGTTTCCAATCTCCGGCTCACGGGCCGGCACCGCCTCGTATTTACAAGGCGGTGCCGCCGGCTGAGGAAGCCGCTCGGCATCACGCGGACGGGGGTTCGGGCGTGGGTGCACTTATTGGAAGCCACAATAGACGGCTTGCCATCTTCAGGAATTCAACGGCCGCTTCCGTGGCGGTGTTTCTCGCCGCATGCGGTGGAGGTGGCGGCATCAATTCGTCCGGGACGGTGCCTTCACCCAGTCCTGCGCCATCGCCAACGCCCACGCCGTCACCGACGCCAACATCATCCGCCAGCAGCACCGAATATCAGGCGTCGGGTTCGGTCGTTGCCGCCAAAGCCGCCTATGCCTATGATCGAGGGATCACCGGCAAGGGCGTGACGATCGCGATCCTCGACACCGGCATCGATACCTCCGGCCGTGAATTCTCCGGCCGCATCTCGGCGGATAGTACGGCCTTCGACCAGAAGATTGCCCGCTGCGGCACCTGCGCCGCTGAGACGATCCGCTTCGAAGTAAAGGATGTGATTGGTCACGGCACAAGGGTCGCTGGCGTCGCCGCCGGTGCCCGCGACGGCAATGGGATTCAGGGTGTGGCGCCTGATGCCACGATCCTGGCGCTCAAGATCAGCGGGCCGGACATGTCGAACGTGACGCCCTCATCCGGCGCCGTGCCGGAAGGAAGTGGGCCGAACCCCGCGCTGCTTGCGCCCGCCATCCGCTACGCTCTCGACAAGGGGGCGTTCGTCATCAACCTGAGCGCCAACGGGAGCGTCGCCGGACAGCAGGCGATCGACCAGCGTGCAGCGATGGACGCCGTGCGACAGGCCGATCGGCTGTTCGTGCAGTCCATCTCGAATTTCACCGACGAAGACAGCTTCACCGGTCAGTTCGCCGAGAACCTCATTGGCGCTGATCGTGCCAACAAGGACTGGTTCCTGTTCGCGATCGGTGTCGACCGCAACGGCAATCCGCGTAGCGCCAACGGAAGCCCAGGCCCGCTCGCCGATCGCATGATCGCGGCGGGCGGTAACGCCGTGCAGACCATGGATGAAAACGGCGCGATCGTGACGGTGACCGGCAACAGCTTCGCTGCTCCCGCAGTCGCCGGTGCGGCGGCGCTACTCAAGCAATATTGGCCGCAGCTTGGCGGCAAGGCGATCAGCCGCATCTTGCTCGACACCGCCACCGACGCCGGTGCGCCGGGAGTCGATCCGATCTTTGGCGCTGGCATTCTCAACATCGAAAAGGCGATGCAGGCGCAGGCGCCTGCTGCTGCCTTCGCGGCCGCGCAGACCGTATTGGCCCGCTACTCCTCGCTTACCGTCTCGGGTCCGTTCGGTGGTGGCGCCGGTGCGGCGGCGTTGGGCGACAAGGTTGCCGGCATGACAGTGCTCGACCGTTATGGCCGGGACTTCCACATGACGGGTGCATCCGGCATCCGCGCGCAGAGCTCTGGGCTCTTGGCCGGTGCGATGCTGACGCCGGTCGATCCGCCTTGGCTGACGCCTAACGCGACCGATGCAAGGTTCGGCTTTGTATCGCCGGCGACGACCACGGGTTATTGGCAGAGCGCGCGATCCAACCGTCCGGCTTTTGCCTCTTTTTCTCCGGCACCGGGGCAGACGGTCACGCTGGGCGCGAACGTGGCGATCGGCCAAAGTGCCTCCCTTGCCGGAGCACCGTTGCGCGGGATCGGCGCGACACCGGTCGGGATGTCATCGAGCTGGGCCAGCGGGGGCTGGTCGGCGTCGTTCGCGTCAGGCATCTCGCGTGATCGTCGTACCGGGCAGCGCACTATCGCGGTGACGACGCCGCTTGGGATCGGCGTGGAGCTGACCAACCTTGCCGAGCATGGCCGGGCGCTGGGGATGAGCGGCGGCCTGGACCTCGGACTGGAGGGTGCCACGACGACGATGGCGACGCTGACGATGCGGCATACCATCGCGGGGGTGGCGCTTTCGGTGCGGTCAACGGCTGCCACCACCCACGTTTCGGGCGGATCGTCCATGATGCGCTTTGACCAGCCACTGTTGAGCACTGCCTTCGCAGTCGAAGGCTCGCGCGGCCTGCTCGGTGGTATGGCAACGCTCGGTCTGTCCTCACCCCTTCGTGTTGAACGCGCGCGGGCCACTATGCTGGTGCCGGTGACCTACGACCTGATGTCGGGGGCGCTGGCGACGCGGACGGCGGTGGTCGATCTGGCCCCATCTGCGCGCGAACTGGATGTGGAGCTCAGCTGGTCGGCGGCACTGTCGCCGATGTCGTCGCTGCGCTTCGGCATCGCCCGCGCTTTCGATGCCGGCCATGTCGCAGGTGCGACCGACACGGCGGGATACTTGACGCTGGTGCTGCGATGACCTGCCACCTAGCCGCACGCGCACCGCCTGTGGGCTGAGGCTGCCAGTCGGCGACCAAGTCTAACACCACCAAAACTCGCGACGTCGGGATGGCTTTCCGGCGAACGATGTCGCGCGTCCTACGAACGAGAAAGATGACGATGATCAGAACGATGGCGATCCCGACCATGATGCTGCTGGCGATAGGCGGTATGGTCAGCGTACCGAGCGCAGCACAGCCGATTAAGACGGCACCCAGGCCGGCCAAGACGCTCGACATTGCCGGCATCCGCCCCGGTATGGAGGCGGCCGACGCAGTGGCGCTGCTGCAGCGGACGGGGTGGACAGTGCGTGCCAATCCCGGCGATAGCTGGGCAGAGGTCGTGGCGGATGCGGTTGCCCGACGTCGCGATCAGATGCCGCCAAACTCCGCACGGTCGGGCGTGTACAGCTATAGCGCCGCCAAGGGCGAAGAGAGCGTCTCGCTCAATGTCACCCCGACGCCGGACGGTGGCCGGGTTGGTCTGGTCCAGTATCGGGCGCCGCAAGCTGGCCGCAGTCACGAGCAGATCCGTGCCGAGGTGATCGCTCGCTACGGCCCATCGATCTATGGCCCGCGCCAACGGGTACTGATCGCACCGCAGGGCAAGCTCGGCGAGACGATGTCGCTCGAGGTGGACTCGACCGGCATGCACCTGACGCTGTCGCCAAGCAGCGCGGCGGACCGTGAAGCCCGCGCGCTGGTCGACCGGGCGGTGACTGCCCGGCTCGGCACAGTCGGCACCTCTTTTTAAGCGGAGCGGCAGATGGCCTACCTCATCGGCATGATCCTGGGCGATGTGCTCGGCAGGATCGGTTTTTTCCGCGCCGCCGGTGCTACGCTGCTGCTGGGCGGGGTCGCGTTACTCGCCTATCGTCTGGCGGCGGCGAACCTCGACCCGGCGATGGCCTATGGCGCCGCGGCGGCTGCGCCGCTGGCGCTGTTCGGTTGGGCGATCTGGCATCCGGCGGCATCCCGACTGCGGTTGTGGATCGTGGACGGCGTCTATCTCGCCGCGCGGCTGGCGATGTGGTGGGCTGCCGCGGCATTCGCCATCGGCCTTGTTGCAGCCCAGTTCCGTATCGACCGCTGGCTGGCGGGGGAATGGCCGCAGGCGGCAACCGCCGGGTTCTTCTGGCTGGTGCAGCGGGCGCTGGGCGCGCAGGTCGCCCGCTCGCACCGGATCATGGGCGAGCGCAGCGTCATTGAGGTGGACGCATGAGGTATCGGCTGACGCTGCGCATAGTCGCGGCATTGATACCCACCGTCACAGTGGCTGCTGCACCTCGACCGGTCGTGCTGGAGGCAACGACGATGGCCGACTGGCGGGCGGCCAAACTCGACGGGACCGGTTGCTACTGGTCGCCGCGTCGAGGCGGACCGATCCACTTCGTCGCTGCCGGTAACACGGCGATGACCAAAGTCCGCGGTCGCATCGTCATCCTGAAACCGCGACGCGATGCAAAGCCCCTTTTCCCGTTCACCCATGACGCCTGGCGGGCCGATGTCCTGACCATCCGGGTCGTGGACACCGCCCGGATCCGGGCGATGGGTTACGAAACGGTCACTACCGACGCGGTGCTGATCGTCACCCGTCGCAACGTGACGATCCGGCTGCGCGGATCGATGATCTGCGGCTCGTAATCCTGATGATCACGAAGGTTTGACCAACCTTTTCCTGCATTCGGTCGAATGACGATGCGCCTTCATCGCAAAGGCGAAGGTAGACCGGCCGGCCCGGCCGGGATGATGGTTTGGAAGGTGCCTGCGGCTGTGCCGTAGAGGCGAAATGATGGTGCGGGGCCGGCGAGCAGCCCGCCGCTCCCGCACAATGTCAAGGACTTCCATGTACATCGTAAATCGAGAGCGCGAGCTCGCAAAGGCGCGCGCCCTGTCCGGAGCGCTGGCCATCGCCGAGCGCGCCGGTTGGCGGATCGACCGGTCGGTGCCGATCATCCCGCCGCCCTTTCGGAATTACCTGCACATCGCCGCCGCCGAACTTCTGCTGGTGCCGTCGATCGAGCCGTCACGCGGGGATCTCGACACCGTCGAGCGAGGAACCCGCGTCGCCAGGTGCGATGCACTGGTGGTGAAAGCGTCGAGCGCCGGACATCGAACCATCTACTGTGCGGTCGGCGAGTGGCAGCGCCATGGCACCGTCTGGCATCATGCCCGCCGGCTCTGGCTTTCACGCAGCAACGAGGCGTGGCTGGTGCCCGATCCTGCAGAACCGGACGAGAGCGACGCGATTTTCCGCCTTTCCCCTGGTCGTTTGCGCCCGATGAGGCCGGCCCGGCTGTCCGCCGCTGATGGCGGCTGCGATCTAAAACCTGGGCTGGCGCGAGCGGATGCTTTCCTTGGCGCTGTCTGGGGGGATCGCTGATGAGCAAGCCTCTGCCCTGGATCAGCCCGTCGGACGCCGACGATATGGTGTACGACGATCCGCTCGGCTCGACGCCGGATTTCGGCTACGCCCTGCTGCGCAAGAGTGCAAAGGGAAAGCAGAACCGCGTTGCCGATCTGACCCGCGCCAAGCTGCAACCTAGCAAGCCGGCTGATACGGATTGGCTGGCAGATGGCCTGTGGCCGATCACCTGTACAATGCACCGCATCGTCACCGCGCCCGGTGTCGCGGTCGAGCCTGGCGCGCTCGAAACTATCTTCCAGGGGTATGACGCCAAAACGAGAGTGCACCAAAAGCTGCTGGCTGTCGTACTCACCATGCGGTTCCCACATAGCTGGCAACCTGCCGACATCCTTTCGCTGGTCGGCACGTACACACTGGAAAAGCTGGCGCTGCAACGCCGACTGACCAGCATGATTGTCGTGCATATGCCAGGTGACGAACTGTCCGCTCGCCGGCCTCACGCCCATGTCGTGTGTCTGTCGCGCGTCCATCGCTCTTCTGGCTGGGGCGAGGTGCACCCTGATCTCGTCGCCAGAACCGCGCAGGCGCGATTCCAGCAGGAATGGGAGGGTTTCTACGACGTCTGGGTGCCGCGCTACCGGGACGGTTGAGCATGACGGGCGGGATCCGCAGCGGTCCCGCCCGCCTGCCGGGGGCAAGATACGAAGGAAGGAGGATGGTCCCCGATCCGGGGATGAAAATGGAGAAGACGATAATGACGACCGACAAGACCGCGATCATCCGCCGCCACACCGAGGCAGTCGCCCAGATGCTGGTCGGCAGCCGCGCGATGAAGCCCGGCGCGGCGATCCTCGCCGGCGAAATGGGCGGAGCCGAAGGGCGGCTGCGTATCTGTGCCATCGCGCACAGCAGCGGCAATGATCTGGTATATTTGGATTTTGCCGATGCCGAAGACGGCTACCAGTTGACCGGCATCACGCTGTGCGCCGTACGCGACGGCATCTGCCACCTGCAGACCGACTGCCGCCTGTATCTGAGCCGCAATGGATCACGGGCGATCATCCTGCCGCAGCCGGGCATCCGCAAGGCGTACCGGCTGGCGCCGGGCGAGCTGATCCAGGTGGCCAACCAGCCGGCTGACCGTGACGAAGGCATCGCCCGCGCTGAGGCACGGCTTGCCAAGCTGGTCGCTCGCGGTGCGATCTTCGCCGATCGCGCCGCCGTCCGGACCCGGCCGCTGGCAGCCTGATCCAAACCGGCTGACACGGTCGGTCGATCATCGCCTCGACCGATCATGACGGCTCAACATCCCGGTGACAGAACCTCTCTACCTATAAAGCGGACGACCTCACGAATTCGGACAGTGGCCAATAAATATTTCATGCTTCTGTCCGAGAATGCCGAGCCGTCCGCTTTATAGAGTAAGGGAGGCCGTCATCTCCGCCGTCACACCGACAGCAACACCGGTTCAGCCGCCCGCCGATGTCTATTCGACTGCCGAGGTCAACGCGATGCTGGGGGCACTGACGACAAGCGACCATCAGCGTCTGCTGCGGCGGTCGCGCTATCTGGCGCAGGGACATTACATACTTTCAGGTGACCTGCGGCAGGAGGCGTTCGTCCGGGCGCTCGATGGTCGTCGCCAATGTCGGCGCGGCTACGACATCGTGAACTTCCTGATCGGGATCATGCGCAGCCTGACCTCGCAGGAACGGGAAGCCGAACGCGACGGCCTGCACCCGGTCCCGCTCGACCTCGACGACGATACGCTGGCGATGGCCTCGTTGGCGCCCAGCCCGGAGCAGGTCGGGCATGATGCGCTGCATTACCGGCGGACCCTGGCCGCGATCCAACAGTCGATTGGGAACGACCCGCAACTGGTCACGCTGCTGGATGCGGTGCTCGACGGTGAGAAGGGCATCGCCTTGCAGAACCGGCTGGGGCTCGACGCCAAGGCCCTCGCAGCGTTGCGCAAGCAATTGCAGCGCAAGCTGGCGGCCGCCGCCAAGGACAGGAGCATACCATGACCACCGACGCGGACGAATTGATGCAGCTGCGACTGCTGGACGACTTCCTCGACGGTGAGGATGTCGAACCTGATCTGGCCGACCTGCAGGCAGAGATCGCCCAGGCACAGCTGGCAGTGAAGAAGGCGAACCTGCGCGCGATCCGCGCCAAACTCGATGCCGGCGCCGAGGCTCGGGTCGTCTCGATCGATCGAGCGCGTCTCCGGGCGCAATTGCGGCAAGCCATGTCGGACGATGTTGACCTGCGCATGACGCTCGCTGCTCGCGGCAACGATGGCCACGACATCGACGACCTGATCGACGACCTGGTCGAACTTGACCACGAAGCAGGCGACCGCCCTGCGTGACGGACGCGGTTGATCCGCCTGCCGAGCGTCTGCTGCATGACCTCGGCATCACCGAACCGGGCGAGATCGATGTCGAGGTCATCGCCTGTGCCGTCGGTGCGGAGGTGCGCTATCGTCGCCTAGCCGTTGGCGACGCGCGGATCATCGGCCTGGGCGACCGGGCAATCATCACGGTCGATGACCGTGCCAGCCGCGTCCGGCAACGTTTCTCCGTCGCGCATGAGCTCGGTCATTGGCACCATCATCGCGGCCAGCGGCTGATCTGCCGTGGCGCAGCCGACCAACGAGACGGAGCGGTAGGCTGCGAACGCGAGGCGGACGGATATGCTGCCGGCCTGCTCATGCCCCGCTTCATGCTGGAACCGCTCGTCGCTGGCGTCCCGATGTCATTCGATCTCGTCTATCAGATCGCCACTACGTTTGGCGTCAGCACAATGGCTGCTGCCTTGCGACTGACCGATGTTCATCCTGCGGCATTCGCCCTTGTCGTCGAGGAAGTGGACGGGCACCGATGGTTCAGACGGTCAGCCGCCCTGAACCATCGTTGGTTCGTCCGGTCGAATCCACCAGGCATGAGCGTGACGGCCGATCGATGTGGATTGCCTCATCCGAATGTCGCGTTCGCCGTGCCAGCACAGCGATGGTTTTTGGGCCAAGGCGCCAAAGACGCGCAAGCATTCCAAACCAACCACGTGATGGTATGCGGACGAACCATACATGTTATCGTGGTGGCATAGTATCAGGGTAAGCTACAGGACATACCGATAGGAAGTTGATCGGCATTCATGGTGGATTGCGGCACAGCCGCTTTGGGCCGGAAGGATTGCGTTCCCAGCCGTTCGTTCACCAGCCGTCAGAGGGTAGCTACGCGCCTTAACTTTCGTCATTCAAGTTGATCGGCAGCGATTCCGAAGCTGCCGTTTACCCGACCTGCTGGCTAACGTCAGCTACTGGTCAAAAGCGCTTATCCCCCACCCGGTAGATGACCGCATCGCAATGGGCTGCCAGACCGCTGCCGCCTCATTGAAAGCAGCAGCCATGAATAGCCGTCTACCGCAGACTTTCGGGCAGCAGCGTCTCTTGATCCATTGCGCGAAGTCTAGCGACTACGAGGTTTCGCCGAAGAGAACGATCCGTATTGGCTCAAACTCATGGTTCTTTGATGAGTTGACTCATCCGGGTCGGAAGCGTCAAATTTCACCGTGGCTGAAAAAACTCAAAACTTGGCGCTGCGACTGATACGGCAGGGCGTGGAGCCAGCGGACGCTGTGCGTGCGGGCGTTGTCCTGAGCGACTTACCTTCGCTAGCCGGAGCAAAGATTGCAGCTGGTCCGGTTGGCGGTGGTACGCCAAATTGGGCGGACTTCTTGGGGCTCACGGAAGGACAGAAGGCTGACCTGTTCCAGCATTCAAGCTACGGGCTGGTCTTCGTCAGGGCAGCGGAACGCTGGTTCGCTGTCGCTTTTGGGCTTGGCCATGCGAAGCTTGACGCCGCAGCCATCGAGCAGGACTTTGGCCTTCGCGTGGTTCTTAATGCCGTCGACCATCGCAAGCTGAAGAGTGCAGATGTCCGCACACCAGACGCGAACACGCTGAATCGTCGATCGCAGGCGAGTCGTGGCGCCGAGCGAACGGTGTTCGAAATCGACCCCGAGCGGGACATCGTCAGAGGCTTGCTCGGCGAGCCGAAGGACAAGGCATTTGCGACACGTATCAGCGGGAGCGACAGCTTGTCGGTTCGCCGCAAGGCGACGGTGGGTGACTTGCCGACGATCTGCGCGAGGGCATTCGAGCTATACAACGAAGACGCGTACAAGGCGGAGTTCGGCTGGATCGACCACATCAGGCATGTTCGTGATCGAGGAACGCTCGCCAAGCTCGAAGCAAGCCTTGTCGATACGATGACGGGAGCGCTCGTTAAAAACCCATCCGAAGTTGATGAGGTCAGCCTGGCCTTTCCAGCTATGTACGATCCAGACAAAGGTGGATCGGTCACCTTTCGTGGCTACGGCTCGCGTCTGGTCTATCCTGATCTAGAGGTGGCGCATTACCTTCAGGGCCTGAAGGACAAGGGCAAGGCCGCCTACACGGCGGATATGCTCGACAGCCATTTTGTACAGGAAGTTGACGAGGACGGGACCTCCGCCGGTTCATCTTGGAAGATGCGGGATTGCTTAGTCTACGAGACGAAGCTGGAAGGCTCAACTTACACCTTGTCCGGAGGGCGCTGGTACAAGATCGACAACGCCCTCGCGGAGGAGGTCGAGGCGTACTTCGATGATGTCGCCAAGGTCGAATTGCCGGCAGCTGCCGCCGGAGATAACGAGAAAACTTATAACGCCGCGCTGGGAGCAGCAGGCGGTGACTTGCTATCACTGGACGTTCAACTCGTGAAGCCAAGTGATGCTTCCTCGCCGATCGAGGTGTGCGACTTCCTGTCTAAGGGTGGCGCACTCATTCATATCAAAGACAAATCTGAGTCTTCAAAGCTCAGTCACTTGTTCAACCAAGGCTTGGTGTCGAGTGTCGTACTAAAGCGCGACGGCAAGTTTCGCGACGCGGTTCGAGCAAAGATAGCGGCTCAGCCAGGCGGGGCCGTCTTCGAAGACATTATCCCGGCGGCCGACCAGCCGTTCGATACTTCTAAATTCACGGTAGTTTTCGCCGTGCTGGTCAACGCCGCACCGGGCAAGGACCTGAAGCTGCCATTCTTCAGCCTGATCTCGTTTCGTCATGCCGCGAGGCGGATTGCCAACGAACTCGGCTACGGCGTGGCTTTCGCGTGGATCAAGAAGCCAGGTGTGGGTGCTGGGAAGAAGAAGGTCAAGGCAGTTGCGCCAGACGCACCAGTTTGATGCGCGCGACCCAGGCATTTATGTCCTAGCCTTTTCTAATGAGGAAGCGGCTCGCCAATCGAAGCGAAACCCGGCTGCATACCGAAATTATTGATGCCGTGGCCACTTTGGCGCCCGCTGACAAAGTCGAATGACCGGCAGGTTTCGGGGAAACGCGGTGAGTCCGCTAAATGGCTTGGATTGGGTTAGCCGGGGAACGCCGGAGATCGCCACATCATTAATTTGCCATTGTCGCTCGTTCCCGGCACAACATCGGTCAAATCATGGTCACAGAAGCAGATACCTGTCGCAAGCTGATTGTCCCCCGCCTGCAAGCTGCCGGCTGGGACGATGCGCCGTGTGCGATCCAAGAACAGCGTACTTTCACCGATGGTCGCGTGATGTTCGTCGGTGGCCAGCCACGCCGCGGCCAGAAGAAGCGCGCTGACTACATCCTGCGCTATCGGTCCGATTACCCTATTGCAGTTATCGAGGCGAAGGCCGGCTATCGATCCGCGCAGGATGGCGTGCAGCAGGCGCGCGACTATGCCGAGGTGCTGGGTCTGCGTTTTGCTTACGCCAGCAACGGCCACGAAATTATTGAAATCGACATGGCGGCGGGGACCGAGGTCGTTCGCGCGGACTTCCCAACGCCGAGCGAACTCTGGACGCGGCTACGTGACCGGCTCGATCTGGCCGAACCGGCAGCCGAGCGTGTCCTTGAGCCCGGCTTCCCCGATGCGGACCGGCCGCTGCGATACTATCAGGAGATCGCAGTCAACCGTTCGCTGGAGGCAATTCATGGTGGTCAGCGCCGCTTGCTGCTTAATTTGTGCACCGGCGCGGGCAAGACGGCGGTCGCCTTCCAGATCAATTGGCGGCTCTGGTCGGCCGCCTGGAACAAGCGTGGCGACCACCGCCGACCGAAGATCCTGTTCCTTGCGGATCGCAACATCCTGGTCGATGACCCGAAGGACAAGACGTTCACACCATTCGGTGACGCGCGGTGGAAGCTCGGCGCAGGCGCGGTCAGCCATGGCCGGGACATCTACTTCTCTACCTATCAGGCCATCGCGGCGGACGAGCGGCGCCCCGGCCTCTACCGCGAGTTCGCCCGCGACTTCTTCGACCTGATCGTCATCGACGAATGACACCGCGGCAGCGCGCGATCCGACAGCAGTTGGCGCGAAATCCTCGAATGGTTCGAGCCCGCCTATCAGCTCGGCATGACTGCCACGCCGTTGCGCGAAGAGAGCCGCGACACTTACCGCTATTTCGGCAACGCGCTCTATACCTATAGCCTGGCACAGGGCATCGCCGACGGCTTCCTGGCCCCATACCGCGTACACCGGATCGTCACCGATCTTGATGCCGTCGGGTGGCGACCCAGCGCCGGCGAGCTTGACCGGTTCGGCCGCGCAGTGCCCGACGAGGAATACCAGACCCGCGATTTCGAGCGTACCGTTGCGCTCCGCGCACGCACCGAAGCCATCGCCCGGCACCTCACCGATTTCATGAAGAACACTGATCGCTACGCCAAGACGATCGTCTTCTGCGTCGATCAGGATCACGCCAGCGAGATGCGTGCCGCACTCGTTCGGTTGAACGCCGACATGGTGGCACGGCATCCTGATTATGTCGCCCGGGTCACCGCCGATGAAGGCGACATCGGCAAAGCCATGCTCGGCCGCTTCCAGGATGTCGAGGCGGACACGCCGGTGATCCTGACGACCTCGCAACTACTTACCACCGGCGTCGATGCCCCGACCTGCAAGAATGTCGTGCTGGCGCGGGTGGTCGGCTCGATGGCCGAATTTAAGCAAATCATCGGCCGTGGCACCCGGATGCGGGAGGATTACGGCAAGCTGTGGTTCTCGATCCTCGACTATACCGGTACCGCCACCGAAAAGTTCGCCGACCCGTCCTTTGACGGGGAGCCGAGCGCTGAAACCATGACCGAAATCGATGAAACCGGCGAGATCGTCACAACTGAAACCGTCGAAGACGAGGCGCCGGACAATGAGGCTCCCGATCAACAACCGAGCGGTCCCACCGACGTGCCGCCGGACGACGAAGACGATGGCCTTCCCCGCAAATTCTACGTCGACGGCGGCGAAGTCGAAGTCGTCGCGCACATGGTCTACGATCTCGACGCCGACGGCAAACGCCTAACCTGCCGCAAGCTCACCGACTGGACGGGCGAGAAGGTGCGCACATTGTTTGCCACCCCGGCGGCGTTCCGGGCGGAGTGGGCGATGCCGGACAAGCGCAGCGCCGTGATCGACGCGTTGGCCGAACGCGGCATTGATCTTCACGCCCTTGCGCAGGAAGCCGGGCGCCCGAATGACGATCCGTTTGACCTGATCTGCCACCTTGCCTGGAACGCACCACTCACCACCCGGGCGGAGCGCGCGCGCCGGGTGCGCGACACCGATCTCTTCGGCAAATATGGTAACGATGCCCGCGCGATCCTCGATGCGCTGCTCGATCGCTATGCGCGCGGCGGTGCCGAGGAACTGGTGCTCCCTCAGGCGCTGAAGGTGCAGCCGATCTCAGATTTCGGCAATCCCAGCGAAATCGCGCGCCGATTTGGCGGCCCGCAGGCGATGCGGCAGGCGGTCGACGCGCTTAATCAGGCACTCTACGCGGCTTGACTTTGACTGCTGCACCGCCAATGTAGCAACATATCGTCAAGCATCAGGAGGGCGTCATGGGCATCACCAGCGTTACCAGCCGGGAGTTCAATCAGGACGCCGCTCGCGCCAAGAAGGCGGCCTTGAACGGCCCCGTTTTCATTACCGATCGCGGCCGTCCCGCGCATGTCCTGCTGTCGATCGAGGAATATCAGAGGCTGACTGGTAAGGGCCGAACGCTGGCCGATGCGCTGGCCGATTGGAATGGCGGCGATTTTGATTTCGATCCGCCCAAGATGGATTTCGTATCGCGTCCGGCTGAATTCGACTGATGTTCCTGCTCGATACCAATGCCCTCTCTGCGCTGCGCCGTCCGAACCAGGGCAATCCGAATGTCCTTGCCTGGGCCGCGGGAATCAACCTGGCCGATTTCTTTCTCTCCACGATCACCGTGTTCGAAATCGAACGTGGCATCCTGCTTCTGAATCGCCGTGATTCCGTTCAGGCCACCACGTTGCGCGTGTGGATGGACGATCGCGTGATGGCCGATTTTGCCGACCGCATCCTGCCGGTCGACATTCCCGTTGCGCGCCGTTGCTCCGCGCTGCATGTGCCCGATCCGCGTCCCGAGCGCGACGCGATGATCGCCGCCACCGCCCTTGTTCACGGCCTCACCGTCGTCACACGCAACACCGCCGACTTCATCGCAACCGGCGTTCCGCTCCTCAATCCTTGGGAAGACCTCGCCTGATGGCCCGCGCGCCGCGTACCACTACCCCGCAGACCACCGCCCAACGTCTCGACACCATCGTGAAGTCCGCGCGGAAGATCATGCGCAAGGACAAGGGGCTGAACGGCGACCTTGATCGCCTGCCGGTGCTCACCTGGGTGATGTTCCTGAAGTTTCTCGACGATATGGAGCGAGTCCACGCCGACGAAGCTGAACTGGCAGGCCAGCCGTTCCATGCAGCCATCGAGGCGCCGTATCGCTGGCGCGACTGGGCGGCGGACAAGGACGGCATCACCGGGCCGGACCTTCTCGCCTTCATCAACGCCGAGGAAGCGACCCGGCCGGATGGCTCCACCGGCCCGGGCCTGTTCGCCTATCTTCGCTCCCTGCGCGGCACCAATGGCGCGCGCGACCGGCGCGACGTGATCGCGACCGTCTTCCGCGGCGTGCAGAATCGCATGGAAAGCGGCTATTTGCTGCGCGACGTGATCAACCTGGTCCACGGCATCCATTTCGACAGCTCGGAAGAGATGCACACGCTCGGTCGCCTGTACGAAACGCTGCTGCGTGAGATGCGCGACGTGGCCGGCGACAGCGGCGAATTCTACACGCCTCGCGCCGTCGTGCGCTTCATGGTCGAGCGGATCGACCCGAAGATCGGCGAAATCGTCCTCGATCCCGCCTGCGGTACCGGCGGCTTCCTCACTGAATCCTATGCCCATATGGCCGCCCAGGCGAACAGCGTGGAAAAGCGCCGCCAGTTGCAGGCCAGGTCGCTGGTTGGCGGCGAGGCGAAGCCGCTGCCCTATCTGCTCGCACAGATGAACCTGCTGCTCCATGGGTTGGAGGCACCGGACATCGACCCGGGCAACGCGCTGCGCTTCCGCCTGACCGAGATTGGCGAGCGCGAGCGGGTGGACGTGATCCTCTCCAACCCGCCCTTTGGCGGCGAGGAAGAGGCGGGCATCCTCGGCAACTTCCCCGCCGATCGCCGCACTTCAGAAACCGCGTTGTTGTTCCTCCAGCTCATCATGCGGCGGCTGAAGCGCAAGGGCAAAGGCCGGGCAGCGGTCGTTGTGCCGCATGGCGTGCTGTTCGGTGACGGCGTCGGCGCGCGGATCAAGGCCGATCTGCTCGAACAGTTCAACCTGCATACCGTGGTGCGCCTGCCCGAAGGTGTGTTCGCACCTTATACCGACATCGCGTCGAACCTGCTATTCTTCGACACCACCGGGCCGACCGGCGAGATCTGGTTCTGGGAACAGCCCGCGCCGGAAGGCCGCAAAAAATACAGCAAGACCGCGCCGCTCCAATCGGCCGATCTCGCCGACCTCATCGCCTGGTGGGACGTGCGCGGTGAAGATCCTCGCGCTTGGAAGGTCAGCGCTCCGGCGTTGATCGAACGCGACGGGGCTGGCGCGGTGCGCACCGTCAACCTCGACCAGAAGAACCCCAACACCAAGGCGATGGAGGACCACCGCACGCCCAGCCAGATCGTGGCGGCGGCGCTGGAAAAGGAAGTCGAGGTACTGGCGATCATGGAAGAATTGCGCTTCCTAGTAGCGGAGCGCGACGCGGCATGACCTGGCCGATGGTGGCGCTGGGGGAGGTCGCTCGACAGCGTAAGTCCTTTATCACGATTGATGACGAGGCTACGTACAAGCGTTGTCGCGTTCAGACTGGAGCCCGTGGGGTTGTGCTTCGCGATGCGGTTCCCGGAAGTGAGATCAAAACGAAGAAGCAGCAGGTTTGCCAGTCGGGTGATTTCCTCGTCGCAGAGATAGACGCCAAGGCAGGTGGCTATGGGCTGGTTCCCGGAACTTTGAATGGTGCGGTCGTAAGCAGCCATTATTTTCTTTTCGAAGTCGACGAGGACCGTCTCGACCGAGAGTTTCTTGGCTGGTATTCCCGATCGAACCAATTTTTCAGTCAGGTTCATGCAGTCGGCTCAACGAACTACGCGGCAGTTCGGCCTGCGAGCGTTCTTAGCTATAGAGTCCCCGTTCCTTCCCTCGCCGAACAGCGCCGGGTGGTGGAAAAGTTGGATGCGGCAGCGAACGCGATCGAGGTGCGGTCGCGTGGGGCTGCCTGCGTCGATGCTGAAATCGACGCGATGCTGGCGGCCGCCTTCGCCCGCATCATCGCCGACGCGCCGCTCCGTCCCATGTCTGAAGTGGCCCCGCTGGTCCGTCGTCCCGTGCGGATTGATCCTGATGCGGTGTATCCTGAACTAGGGGTTCGTTCCTTTGGCCGAGGAACATTTCATAAGCCGCCGCTTACCGGCATAGATGTAGGCAGCAAAAAGCTATTCAGCATTATGTCCGGCGATCTCTTGTTCAATATCGTTTTCGCTTGGGAGGGCGCGGTTGCGGTCGCGCGCGATGAGGACGAGCAGCGGGTGGGGTCGCACCGATTCCTGTCATGCGTTCCTGCATCTGATTTGGCGACCGCCACTTTCCTACGCTACTGGTTTCTCAGCCCAGCGGGACTGTTGGCTCTTAATCGCGCATCTCCCGGTGGAGCAGGGAGAAATCGCACCTTAGGAATCAAGGCGCTCGAAAGCGTCGCTGTCCCCGTTCCGGCGCTCGACTTACAACACTGGTTTGACGGCCTGCAGGCTAAAGCTCGATTGGCGCGTTTGGCCCAAACCGCTGCCGCGGCGGAACTTGCGGCCCTGCTTCCCGCCATGCTTCATCAGGCATTCGGCGACAGCGCTCGCACCGTCTGAACCGGGGAACAGCATTGGCAAAACTAAACCGCAAGCAGATCCATGACGAGGTCCGCCAGATACTCGATCAGCACCCCGGCGGGCTGCGTTGGGCCGAGATACTCAAGCTGATCGCCGCTGCGCACCCAGAAACACCTGCGAACAGCGTGCGCGGCGCGACGCATCTGCTGTTCCAGAGCGGCGATGGCATCGTCAAGATCGCGCGCGGAACCTACCAACTCGCCAATTATGCCGAGGCCGAGGCTGCCGACGCCGTGGCGCAGGACGAGGCCGTCGCCGCCACCCCCGTCCCGATCGACACCGCCGATCGCGGCACTGCATCGGTTTCGGAGCAGGATTTCTACGCCAGCTTCGCTGAATGGCTTGAGGAGAATGACGAGGTCACCGTCGCGGGAGCGCTGGGCGGCAGCAGCCTGGGCGGCAAATGGGGCACGCCCGATGTGATCGGCGTGCTGAAGCCGCGCGCGCAGGACATCTTCAAGTTCGAACCGCAGATCGTCACTGCGGAGATCAAGGCGACGCCTGCCCAGCCCGTCGTCGCCTTCGGCCAGGCAGTCGCCTATCGCCTGTTTTCGCACAAAAGCTACATCGTCGTGCCGCGCACCACGAGCAGCGACGACATGAACCGGCTGACCTCGCTGTGCAGCATCCACGGCGTCGGCTTGGTCGTGTTCACCCTTGATTGTGACCTACCCGACTACGCCGTCATCGTTCTCCCCGACGTCGCTAGTCCCGACATGTTTTATGTCAACACTATGCTTGATCGCCTAAAGGCGAGCGAACCCAAACTACTGAACCGGCTGTTTTGATCCGCCAAATGGGCATCGACCCTTCGGCCTGTGTCGTATGCAGGTCATAAACGAGGGTCTGAGATTAAGAACGAGCTCCGGATTGTGAAAGGACGGCATTGGGTCCTTCCCAATGGCATCGTCAAACCAAATGCACCTGCTGGTAATCGGGTGATGGTTGGGTAGGGCAGGGCATGCCCCGTCCGCGTAAGCCAGCCTCGCCGTTCCGCTACTTCAACTCGTCACCCGAGGTGATCCGGCTGGTCGTGCTCATGTACGTGCGGTTTCCGCTCAGCCTGCGGAACGTCGAGGGCCTGCTGTTCGAGCGCGGGATCGACATCTGCCATGAGACGGTCAGGCTGTGGTGGAACAGGTTTGGCCCGCTGTTCGCCGGTGACATCCGCCGCCAGCGGGTGAGCCGAATGCGTGGCTTTCGTCACTGGCGTTGGCTTCTTGACGAGATGTACGTGAAGCTGAACGGCGAGATGGTCTACCTCTGGCGTTGGATCACGAGGGCGAGGTGCTGGAAAGCTACGTCACCCGCACCCGCGACAAGGCAGCGGCGCTTGCGTTCATGAAGAAGGCGCTTAATCGCCACGGCTCACCCGAAGCGATCACCACAGATGGTCTGCGCAGCTACCGTGCCGCCATGAACGACCTCGGCAACCCCGGGAAGCAGGAGGTTGGTCGCTGGGCGAACAACCGGGTGGAGAATAGCCATCTGCCATTCCGACGACGAGAGCGGGCGATGCAGCGCTTCCAGCAGATGAAGACGCTGCAGAAGTTCGCATCCGTCCACGCCAACGTCCACAACCACTTCAGCCTTGAACACCACCTCATCGATCGACAAACTTACCGTGAACGACGCTCCGCCGCACTGGCGGAGTGGCGGGCGCTTGTCAGCTGAACGTCGCCATCTAAGATCGAAATGCATCATGTCGAGAGCGGTTCGCGTTAGACTGACAGCACCTTTGCACTGCCTGCTGGCGAGAGGGGAAACGAGCTTGTGCAACAAAGCTGAACGAACGGCCGCTTCCGAGCAGGAGGTAACGGGTAGCTAATGACCGACTGTGGGTCTTACCGGCGAAGATTGGCCCATCTGCTCGTGCCGAATTGCGGATATCCCGACGACCCGGGGGTGACCGCAGCCTATGGGCAGGTTAGGTGAGAAGGCTAGTGGCAATCGGAAGTCGATCAGCCTCAAGGAGAGTATGCATGCTTTTCCACACCATGGTCGGATCGAACGACATTGAGCGTTCCAAGCGCTTCTACGATACGGTCCTCGGCACCTTGGGTGCAGGGGAAGGGACGAGGAACGTAGCCGACAGCGGCCATATACGTCTGATCTACAATAACGGCGGCGGAACCAACTTCATTGTCAGCCAGCCGATCAACGACGAACCAGCGAGCGTCGCGAACGGGAGCACCGTTGCCTTTTCGTGCAATTCGCCGGATCAAGTGAAGCAGCTTCATGATACCGCGGTCGCCAACGGTGGCACCTCGATCGAAGCCCCGCCCGGCCCGCGCAATACGGCATCGCTGGGGACAGTCGAGCTTGCCTATTTTCGCGACCCTGACGGCAACAAACTATGCGGAATTCATTTTCCCGCCTGATCTGTCCGACATGGGTCCGCTTCTAACCCTAGCGGGCCCAGATTATGCGATCGCGCGAATGTCCGCTTCCCTGCCTACAGCGGCCACGCCAGCCAGAACCGGTGTTGAACAACAGGTCTGTTGACGATGAATGAACGGCCGGTTTCGGATCGCGTGCAATGGTGCTCGAACGACCGATATTGGGTCGCCGAGCAAACTCACCGACAGACCATTTCCAAGCGAAAGCACGAACACGCTTAACGGCTGGAGTTTGGACGTGCGAAGTGCCAGACATAGTTGCTTCGCTTAAGGGGAAGGCTCATACAAACAAAGCAGCTGCTCGCCGGAACGGCGGATCTACTCAGGGTCCGGGCGGCGCAGCGGGCGGCGGACGCAGAGATGCGCGCTCCCGAATTCTGCCTGCTCGACTATCTCGACAGTCGTGAGAACGGCATCTCTCGCATCCTAGCAAACCTCCTCGATCCGATGGGCAGCCACGGTCAGGGTGACGTGACCCCCGTTTCTTCATCCATCTGGAACTAGAGACCGGCCCTTGAAGGGACGGACGGAATGAAGCGGAAGCAGTTTTCGGAAGAGCAGATTATTGGCATCTTGAAGGAGGCCGAGGCGGGTGCGGTGGTGACGGAGCTGTGCCGTAAGCACGGGATGTCGAGCGCGACCTACTATGCGTGGAAGGCGAAGTTCGGCGGCCTGGAGGTGTCCGACGCAAAGCGGCTGCGGTCGCTCGAAGAGGAGAACGCCCGGCTCAAGCGGCTGCTGGCGGACACGATGCTCGACAACGCGGGTCTGAAGGATCTGCTGTCAAAAAAATGGTGACGCCCGCCGCGAAGCGGCAAGCGGTCGCTCATCTCCAGA
>SXGS01164738.1_pt1 | contig 29447 bp, 23 predicted proteins | sample 3174681 | NCBI WGS metagenome assembly SXGS01 (sample SAMN11356861, study PRJNA531348) | freshwater metagenome | isolation source: freshwater sample F1-80 | place: China: Fuxian Lake, Yuxi | collected 2017-12-25 | reverse complement strand
CCAGTGATCATCTTGCGGCAAGCCACAAGACCAATGGGCAATCGCCCATAGTCCGGCTTGGCCGGACGAACCAAAAACCCCTCACCCAAAGTGGGGAATTTTAATCGTCGTCACTGGGAAAAATAATCGTCGTCGTACACACAGCACCCCGGTCGAGACCACCAGGGTCATCGCCCACGGAAACACCCACCGCCAAATCCGCGGGTGTCGCCAGGCCAACAGCAGGCTCGTCGGCACCAGCGCGAGGCTCGCATAGGCGTCCCACCAAACATCGGTCAAGGCCCGGGTGTTGGTGCGGTCGCGGAGTTCGGCCCAACCGCTCTCACCGAACACCCCGCGCACGTGGGAGTCGTGCACCGTCGACCAGTCATGCCCGCCGGCTGCCAGCAGCAGCACTGCACCCCCGATCGCCACCCCGCCGAATAGCAGCGCATTGCGGAGAATCCGCAACCGGAACGCCCGATCCCCCCGCCGAGCCCGCCAGAGGGCGTGCAAAAACACCCAGAACGCCAACTGCGCCGGCAAGGCCGCGGTCAATTTCACGGCCAGCGCCCAGGCGGTGAGGGCCCCTGCCCCGACGATCGTCCAGCCCGTCGGTCGCTCCAGACGGCTCCAGAACAGCAGTCCGCCCATCAGAGCCAGCGCGATCGACGTCGGTTCGAGCATGCAGGCGCCCAGCAACTGGGTGAGTTCTGGGTTCACCAACAGCAGCGGCGTCAGCGCCAGCCCGGCCCAACGCCCCGCCATCGACTCGGCGCGTGCCGCCACCGCCGACAGCGCCACGGTCATCAGTGCCGTCACCAAAACCCGGGCCGCCTCCACCGACGCCCCGGTCACCGCAAACCACCCGTGCAGCATCCACATTAAGATTGCGGGCTGATCATCCCACATCGTTCGGTACCACTGCGAATCAGCCATCAGCACCCGCACCTTTAGCAATTCGAGCGCCTCGTTCATCTCCCACGGCGAATGCCCCCCATCCACCGCCCGCAGCCACACCAATATCGCCACGAAGAACCAAACGCCCCAGCGAAACAGGCTTTCCCCACAAATTCTGAATTTGTTGGTCGGATCAGGGATTCGCATTACCGAAACATTCTCAACCGACTACTTGTTTGTAAACCCTGCAAATGGGGGCTCTCCCGGTTAATATTCCTTCTGATCCCTATCCGCTCAATGCCGCAGCACGTGCCTCAGGTAGAGGTACATGAGGAAGGCGTTGAAGAGGAGGCTCCTCGAGGAGGTCGAGGATTCGTGATCATGGATAATGGTTCAGCGAACGATTTCCGAATTTGCGTCAGCCGCATTTTTACCGCCCATGACTGATGGGGTGTTCTCCACCTAGGCTAATCCCAGTGCAACGAGAGTCTGAGGTCGACATCGCCGCCCACAGAGACTGCTGAAAAGGACGAAACACCGCTTGGATTGCGGAGCGTCAAAAAGCAGATTCCTAGCAGTGATCTGGGCCGAGGTGCCCGAGCTCGACCACGACCACGACGATCCCTCGTTGACGGAACTCGCCAAGCTCGCGCCCCTCATGGCACCCCTTCCGCCCCCGTGAAAGAGCTCTCCTTCCGAAACGCCGGCCTCGACACCCTTCCTCGCGAAGTTTTCGCGCACGCGGACACGCTCGAGCACCTCGATCTCTCGGGCAATCACTTCACCTCGTTGCCCGACGAGTTCACGGGCCTGCGCTCCTTGCGACGCCTGTTTCTCTCGAACAACCCCTGTGAGGAACTCCCGCGGGTCATCGGACAGTTGCCGCAGCTCGAGATGGTGGTGCTCAAGTCCTGTCGCTTGAATCGCGTGGCCGAAGATGCGCTGCCCGCACGGTTGCGGTGGTTGACGCTCACCGACAACCAGCTCGAGTTCCTTCCCGAGTCACTCGGTCATCGCCCGCGCCTGCAGAAACTCGCGTTGGCGGGTAATCGACTGCGCGCCTTGCCAGGCTCGATGATCAACGCCACGGCGCTCGAGTTGATCCGCGTCTCAGCCAACGCGCTCGAGCAGTTCCCACGTGAGTTGCTCACGCTGCCCCGGCTCGCGTGGTTCGCGTGGGCAGGCAACCCCTTCTGCACGCGGCCCGATGTTACCGTGCAGCCTATCGCGTGGGACGCGCTCCAACTGCACGAGGTGCTGGGCTCCGGCGCGTCGGGCGTCATCTCTCGCGCCACGCGGCGGGACACCGGGGCGCAGGTCGCGGTGAAGGTCTTTAAGGGCGCGGTCACCTCCGATGGCTGGCCGGAAGACGAGGTGCGTGCTTGCCTTCTCGCGGGACAGCACGAGCACCTCGTGGCGCTCGAGGGCCGCGTGGTCGGCCATCCCGAGGGAGCCGAGGCGTTGGTGCTCGCGCTCATTCCACCCAGCTACCGTGCGCTCGGTGGGCCGCCCGACTTCGAGTCCTGCACCCGTGACGTGATGCCACCCGACCTTCACCTGTCGAGCGCCCAGGCCCTGCACATCGCAGGCGGAGTGGCTTCGCTGGTTGATCATCTCCATGCCCGCGGCGTCAGCCACGGAGACCTTTACGCACACAACACCCGGATCGACGACGCCGGCCACGCGCTGGTCGGTGACTTCGGAGCGGCGAACGTGCTCGAGGGGCTTGATGCCGACCTCCGTGCCGGAGTGGAGCGGGCCGAAGTGCGTTCCTTCGGAGCGCTGCTCGATGATCTCCTCATCCGCGGAGCCCCGGCCTCGCTCGCCGAGATGCGGGACGCGTGCTGGTCATCGAACCCTCCGTCGTTCGCATCGCTGGCGGGTGGATCATGACCTCCTTCTCTCAGTTCCACCTGCGGACCCACGATGTCGCGGCGGCCCGCGGTTTCTACAAGCGTGTGCTCGGGGACCGCGCGCTGCGATGGCTAAGGCAAAGCTGTTTAACGTGGCAGACTCAATCCACAACGTGTTGAGGTCCGAGGAGAAGAATCTACCCTCGTCGTAAACCACCCACTCACTTGTCCTTGATCGCGGAACGCCAAAAGCAAATTCCTATCCTTCAGTTCGTCCTGCTTCTTGTGGTGGTGGCCGTGCATGCCCAGATCGACATCCCCTACAAAGCCCGGCCCAGTGGCCATGAGGAGAACCGGGTGCGCGTCGACCGGATCCATCAGGACGAACGCCAGAGGTTCGCCGCCGACACCCACCGACTGGTCCTCCCCGGACTAATCGCCGATCGAAGTACGCGTCGCGTGGAAGTGCGCGTGGAACGATCGGCCGTGGGCGCCAATGCGCCCTGCGAGTTCCTGGTCGTGAGCGAATCCAGCGACCACGGCTACGAAGCCCTGCTGATCGCCTTTGCCCGGCCCAGCGATATCCACAGGGCGCTCCGATTCATCGGGACGGAACCCGGCCAGTCCTACCATCCGCCCACCCATCGATTCTGGGCCAAGGGCGAACGCTTCCTCCTCAGCGTCCTCGCCACCAACACCGCCCCCATCCGCGTGGAGAACTTGCTGATCGATCGCCGCACGGGCGCTGCATTGCCACCGGACGGATTTCTCTTCACCGGCTCGCGGCAGATTCCCGCCCCGAACAATCCCAGCCGGGCGGATTACGCAGCCGACACATTCCAACCGATGGCGATCGTCTCGCTTTTCAGCACGCCCTACGCGGTCTTCGAGGTGCCGCGCTCTGTATCCAAGGAAACGGTCTATCGGAACACCACTGTGAACCCCGAGTTCTCGATCGCCGAGGGCGCGCTCCTCACGTTGGCCATCGAACCCGCCCTCCAACCCAGCGCAACCAGCGTCCAAGATCTGGTCCTGCAGGTAGGCGCGGCTTCCCGCACCGGGAACCCACCCAGATCCAAGGTCGAGGCCTTGGCCGACCTTCACGTTCAACTCCGCGACGGAACAACGGTCCTCAACCCCGATGGCTCGCTCGTCTCCGTGGTGGGCTCGATCGCGGCCCTCGACCCTCAGAAGCACACACCCTTTCTAACGCTCCGCTGGTCGCCCGACATCCGTCTCGCGTCCGCCCAGGCCCTGGCCGAAATCCTCGCCTCACTCGATCGCGAACAGGGAATCCGGATCGAACCTCCGCTCCCCGGCGAACCCTACTACCGCGCCTTCACTCCCGACCGGCAGCTCCTGAATCGCACTGAACGCCCCTTCCATCCCTTGGAACTCGCACTGCAGCAGAAGGACGGCCGAATCTCCGGCCGGCTGCTACTGGTGCAATCGGTCTGGAAGGAGGGAGCCTCCCGCTCCGAACTTCAATTCCTCGAACGTCCGATCCTTGATCCAGCGGCCCTGCGCCAGGAACTCGCGGTAGATCGGGAACGCACCCGCAGCTCAGGGGGTCGTCCACGCCCCAACGTCCTGCTCGCATTCGCCCCGTCGGACCTCACCCTAGGCCAACTGACCGTGTTCCTCGAACCGTTCCTGACGAACCATACCGCGATCCATCTCCTGCTCGACGAGCCGATGCCGCCCACTTCATCGAAGGAAATTAAACCGTGAACCCACCTCTCCCCTCTTCACCAAGGCTCGCCCAAATCCTCTGCCTGCTGCTGGGCTGTTGCCTCCTGGCCGGCCACGTACGCGGCGCAGATGCGCCACGGATCGTCAGCCCCCCTCCGCTCATCGACCTGTCATTCGGCCACGAGATCCAAAACGCCATCGATCGGGGACTGGCTTCCCTCCTCGCCAGCCAGAACACCAACGGCTGGTGGTCTACCCAGGACCACGTCGCACCCACCGCGCTGGTCCTCACCGCCTTCATGGGCGAACCCACCCGTCGTTTTCGGACCAATCCCCCGGCGGCCCTCACCAAGGGGTACGGGTTCATTCTCGGAGCGGTGAAGCCCGACGGCAGCATCTACCGGACGTCCCTCATCAACTACAACACCTCCCTCTCCATGCTCGCGATGGCCGCGTCGGACAACCCCGCCCATGACGGAATCCTGCGCCGTGCCCGGGCCTTTGTGGTCCGCTCCCAGATGGATCTCGATGAACCAGGGAAGATGGATTCCCCGTACGACGGAGGAATCGGATACGGCGACAAGTACGCCCACTCCGACATGAACAACACGCTGACGGCGCTGGAAGCCTTGCACTACACACGGTATCTCCAGTCGGGCGAACTCACAGGTCCAAAGCAAGACGTGAACTGGAAGGCCGTCGTCCAGTTCCTCCAGAACTGCCAGAACCTTCCCAGCCACAACCGGCAGCCGTGGGCTTCGGACGACGCCCGCAACCGCGGTGGCTTTGTCTATTACCCCGGACACAGCATGGCCGGCGGCGAGACCAACGCGCTCACCGGGCGTGTCGCACTGCGTTCCTACGGAAGCATCAGCTACGCAGGATTGCTCAGCTACATTTACGCCGATCTCCCACGGGACGATCCTCGGGTGGTCGCCGTGCTCGACTGGCTCCGCTCGAACTACACCCTCGAAGAGAATCCCGGAATGGACCTCCAGGGCCTGTATTATTACCTGCATCTTATGACCAAGGCCCTCAACACCGCCCGCGTCCAGACGCTGGAACTGAAGGATGGCCGGAAGATTAACTGGCGTCGCGAAGTCGCCCTGCGCCTCATCAACCTTCAGCGCCCCGACGGAACCTGGGCCAATACCAACGCACGCTGGTGGGAGAAAGATCCCAATCTCGTCACCGCGTACGCCGTCCTGTCTCTCGACATCCTCCACCGGGGCATCCAGTAACCTTCAGCACCCTCCGCCATGAAACACCTGCTGCGAACCATCATTCTGGCCACCTTCCTCGTCTCACCAGCCTGCCTCGTGGTCGCAGGCAAGGGTCGAGAATTGACGATCCCCGATTTCACCCAAGGCGATAAAATCCCGGACCGGGCCAAGCACGACTGGAACCTCGGCGCCACGGGGCTTCGAGGATGGATCTTCTGCGACACGCTGGTCACCTCCGATGCCCGTCAGATCGTCATCACCCAAGTCGAAAAGGGTTCTCCGGCCGATGGAGTTCTGGCGGTCGGGGACGTGATCCTCGGCGTGGGCGGCAAGCCGTTTTCCTACGACCCGCGGACCGAAATGGGCAAAGCCCTGACGCTTGCCGAGTCCGAGGCGGGCCAGGGTCAACTCATCCTAACCCGATGGCACGCGGGCGGTTCGGTGGAGGTTGCCTTGAAGCTTCCTGTGCTCGGGACCTACAGCGCCACGGCCCCCTTTGACTGCCCGAAGTCCAGGCGCATCCTCGAAGAAGGGTGCAAAAGCCTCGCGCGCCGGATGGAAGATCCCTCCTACGCCCCGCGGCTAGATCCCATCCCTCGATCCCTCAATGCCCTCGCGCTGCTGGCCAGTGGCGACACCAACTACCTTCCGCTGATCCGGAAGGAGGTCGCGTGGGCCTCGAACTTCAAATCCGACGACATGGCGACGTGGTATTTCGGCTACGTCATGTTGCTGCTGTCGGAGTACCCACTGGCAACGGGGGATGACTCGCTCATGCCAGGGCTGAAGCGACTCGCGCTGGAAGCGGCCCGGGGTCAGAGCGCCGTGGGTTCATGGGGCCACAAGTTCGCCAGACCCGACGGACGCCTCTACGGCTACGGCATGATGAACTCCCCGGGCGTACCGCTGACCATCTCGCTGGTACTGGCCCGGAAGGCGGGAGTGAAGGATCCCGCCGTAGACTTGGCCATCGAACGCAGCGCCCGCCTGATGCGGTTCTATATTTCCAAGGGCGCGATTCCCTACGGCGACCATCATCCTTGGATCGAAACCCATGAGGACAATGGCAAGTGCGGGATGGCCTCGGTCTTGTTCAACCTGATCGGCGAATCGAAGGGTGCGGAGTTCTTCTCGCGCATGAGCGTGACTTCCCATGGACCCGAGCGCGATTGCGGGCACACGGGCAACTTCTTCAACCTCCTCTGGGCCATGCCCGGCATCGCTCAGTCCGGCCCGAACGCCAGCGGCGCCTGGATGACCGAGTTCGGCAACTGGTACTTTGACCTGGCCCGGCGCTGGGATCACAGCTACCGGCATCAGGGACCGCCCGAACCCGAACACGATAGCTATGAAGGCTGGGATTCCACCGGCGCGTACTTGTTGGCCTACGCCATGCCGCTGAAGAAGCTACATCTGACAGGAAAGACGGAAGGATCCGTGCCGCGACTCGACGCCACGCAGGCCCAGTCGCTGGTCCTCGACGGCCGGGGTTGGAACAACAAGGACCGACACAGCTTCTACGACGGACTGAGCACCGCCCAACTCATGGAGCGTCTTCAAAGCTGGTCGCCCGTCGTGCGCGAGCGGGCCGCCATGGCTTTGGGTCGCCGCAAGGACGTTCCCATCGCACCCTTAGTCGAGATGCAGGGTTCCCCAAACCTGGACGCCCGTTACGGCGCTAGCCAGGCATTCACCTTCCTTCGCGACCGGGGTGCACCTGCCGTCGAGGTTCTCGGGAAGTCGCTGTTGCACGAGGACCTTTGGCTCCGCATCAAGGCAGCGGACGCGCTCGCGGCCATTGGGAAGCCCGCATCGAACACCGTGCCCCAGCTTCTTGAAATCATGGCCCGCGTGGACGCAACGGGGGACCCCCGCGGCATGCAGCAGCGCTACCTTTCCTTCGCCCTGTTCAACCGGGAAGGCATGCTCGGACGTTCGTTGGATGGCGTGAATCGCGAGGCTCTCTACAAGGCCGTCCGGGCCGGCCTTAAGAATGAGGATGGACGGGCCCGCAGCAGCATCGGCTCGGTCTATGGGCACATCTCCCTCGACGAGGTCAGGCCTCTCCTGCCCGCCATCTACGAGGCCATCATGCAACCCGCCCCGAGCGGCGAAATGTTCGCCGATGAAATCCGGCTCGAAGGCCTGCGCGTCCTCACCAAACACCACGTCGAAGAAGGCATCACCGCGTGCGTAAAATACACCCGGGAACAAAATCCCTGGGCGAGCGAGATCCGGACACCGGAGATTATGAAGATTCTGCTCAGTTACGGTACCCACGCCAAGGCCGTCATTCCGGAGTTGACCCGGATCGCGAACTACTTCGAGAAGGAGGAACCCGACTTCCCCCGCAAACTGATGCGCCAGAAGGCCAAGACCGTACGCGAAACCATCGCTTCCATCGAAGCCTCAACGAATTCCCCGAGCCTCATCCGGCTCAACCAGGATACAAGATGACGCTTGTTTAGCTTCGATTCCTTTGGCTGGCCGTCCAGAGCCTGGCCGCGGACACGGGCCACATGGTCTTCGATCCAGACACTGGGATATCGGTGCGCCAGGGTTTCGACGCCGAACTGCTTTACGAGGCTCCTGGGTCTCCATGGCTTTTGATCCCAAAGGACGCCTCATCGTTTTGGACTAGGACGACAAGAGCGACTTTCGCGTTACGCTGCCAACCCACGGCACACCCATCCGGGTCGAGAACCTACCCAGTGACTTGTCCTTGATCGCGTAGCCTCAAAAAATAAATCCCTACCCGCTCAATGCCGCAGCACGTGCCTCAGGTAGAGGTACATGAGGGGAGCGTTGAAGAGGAGGCTGTCGAGGAGGTCGAGGATGCCGCCAATGCCTGGGAAGAACTGGCCCGAATCCTTCACGCCAGCCTCGCGCTTGAAGAGCGACTCGATGAGGTCGCCGACCACGGCCGAGACGCTCAGAATCACGCCCAATACCACCGCGTGGAACGGCGTCATCCCGGCCAAGCGATCGCCCAACAGCGCGGCCAAGCCCAGCGAGCACGCCGTCGAAATGACCACCGCACCGGCGAATCCCTCCCAAGTCTTCCCGGGGCTGATGCGCGGGATCATTTTGTGGCGGCCAATGAGCGAGCCTGTGCAGTAAGCCCCCACATCGCTGAACTTGGTCACCACGATGAAGTACAGCACGTAGAAGCGCCCATCCACGCCGGGGAAGAAGTTGATCTTTTGGATGAAGTTCAGGAGCCACGGCACGTACATGAGGCCCAACAACGTCATGGAAATAGCCGTCATGGCGTTGCCCTGGTTTTTCTTCGAGACAAACTCCCGCAGGCACAACCCCAGCACGAAGAGCACCAGCACCGCCGACTCGAAATCGGCCGCGCGCGAGGGCTGGCCCGAAAACCGCGACCCGGGCTGGTACACCGTCAGGTACACGAAGGTGGAGGCCATGAGGAGGAGCCCGTTGGCCAAACCCCAGAACCGGAAGCACACGAACCCGCGCCGCTCCACCATGCCGTAAAACTCAACCAACCCCAATCCGGACAACAGCACCATGAGCCCAAGAAACACATAGCTGCGGATGAAGGCGTCGGTCGAAAAAATGGCCGCCAAGACGATGGACCACAGGAAGAGGGTGCTTCCGAGGCGTCTCAGAAAAATTTGCCCCTTGGACAGGGCGGCGGGAGTGGGCACCGGAGCATCGGCCATGACCAAGGCTGACGGGAAAAACTGCCAAGCATCAACCTCGGTCTCGGTCGAAAAACTCGGGCCCCCGGGCCTTGGGCCTTGAGAACCCGGTCAGCCCTAAGCATTTCGCCCCCGGCCAGGTCCAATTCGCCCCCCAGTTGTGGAAAATCCCCACTGATAGTTTCCTATCCCTTAACACTCATGGGAGAAACCGACCCGACAACCAATCCACCGGCCGCACCGAAGCGCTACGTCCGCGCCATCGGCCCGCGGCTGCGCTGGGTGCTGAACATCATTTGGTTGCTGTTGGCCCTCTTGGGAGCCAACTCGGTGTACCTGCTCACCATTACCTTCATGACCTGGAAAGACCGGGCCAGCGGGGTGATCTACCAGAACTACGCCTACCAAATCCAGTTCCTGGCCCACCTCATCCTGGGGCTGCTCTTCGTGGTGCCCTTCTTGATCTTCAACTGGGTCCACATCGCCAACACCTGGAATCGGCCCAATCGCAAGGCCGTGTATGTCGGCTATGCGCTCTTCGCCATCAGTCTGGTGGTGCTAATTTCAGGCGTGGTGCTGGTGCGCTTCGATGGCCTCGAGTGGATTCAGGTCAAGAGCGAGCGCAGTCGGTCCGTGGCGTATTGGGCTCACATCATCACGCCGCTGCTCTGCGTCTGGCTTTATCTGCTGCACCGGCTGGCCGGGCCTCGCATTCGCTGGAAGCTGGGAATCAGCTGGGGAGCCGCCGTCGCTGCGGCGGTGGTGATTCTCGTGGCCTTCCACCGGCACGATCCGCGCATTTGGTCAGCCAAGGCCCCGGCTTCGGGCGAGAAGTACTTCATGCCCAGCAGCGCCCGGACGGCCAATGGCAAGTTCATCCCGGCCAAGGCGCTGATGAACAACGAGTACTGCCTGGAGTGCCACAAGGACGTCTTCAACTCGTACATCCACTCCGCGCACAAATTCAGCTCGTTCAACAACCCCTTCTACCTGTTTAGCATCCGCCAAACTCGTGACGCGGCCCTGGCTCGCGACGGATCGGTGCAAGCTTCCCGCTGGTGCGCCGGCTGCCATGACCCGGTGCCGTTTTTCTCAGGTGCCTTCGACGATCCGAATTTTGACATGGTGAACCACCCCACCTCGCAGGCGGGCATCACCTGCGTCACCTGCCACTCCATCACCCACTTGGAAGGCGCCGAGAAGGGCCCCATCGGCAACGGCAACTACACCATCGAAGAACCGGTCCACTACCCCTTTGCCTTCGCGCCCACCAACTCGCTGGCCTACTTCGTTAATAAGCAGCTGGTGAAGGGCAAGCCGCAGTTTCACAAGGAGACCTTCCTCAAGCCCTTCCACAAGACGGCCGAGTTCTGCTCCACCTGCCACAAGGTGGGCATCCCCTACGCGGTGAACCACTACAAGGAGTTCCTACGCGGCCAGAATCACTACGATTCGTACCTGCTCTCAGGCGTGTCGGGGGTGAATGCCCGGTCGTTCTATTATCCCGACAAGGCCAAGGCCAATTGCGCCGAATGCCACATGCCGCTCCAGGCCTCGACTGATTTCGGGGCCAAGAAGTACGGCACCAATGACTTCCTGGCCGTCCACAGCCATGCATTCCCGGGAGCCAATACCGGAATTCCGGCCAAGGTGCTGCCCGCTGGGCCCGAACAAAAGGAGGCCATCCGTCGCCAGCAGGACTTCCTGAAGGACTGCATTCGCGTCGACCTCTTCGGCGTCAAGGAGGGCGGCACCATCGACTCGCCGCTCGTGGCTCCGCTGCGCCCCACCTTGCCGCGTCTCAAGCCTGGCAAGACCTACCTCATCGAGACGGTGGTCCGGACGCTCAAACTGGGGCACCCGCTCACCCAGGGCACGGTCGATTCCAACGAGATCTGGGCCGAGGTGTCGGTGACGGAGGGTCAAGGCCAGGTGGTGGGACGATCCGGAGCCACCGGGCGTCATGGTGAGGTGGACCCGTGGTCCCACTTCCTCAACGTCTACATGCTCGACAAGGACGGCAACCGCATCGATCGCCGCAACGCGCAGGACATCTTCACCCCGCTCTACAACAACCAGATCCCGCCGGGCGCGGCCCATGTGCTGCACTACAAACTTACCGTGCCCGAAGCGCAGCGTTCGCCGCTGACGGTCGAGGTGAAGGTCAACTACCGGAAGTTCGACACGATCTACTTCAACTACACGTACGCTTCGAACTACGTGAAGGACGGTCCGTTGCTAGTGACCAACGACTTGCCGGTCACCGTCATGGCCTCTGACCGGCTCCAGTTCGAGATCGAGGGAGGCGCGGTCGCGACGACCAACGCCCCCTCCAAGATCCTCGAATGGCAGCGCTGGAATGACTACGGTATCGGACTCTTCCTGAAGGGCGACAAGGGCAGCGAGAAGGGCGAACTCATTCAGGCGGCCGGCGCCTTCAACCGAGTGGAAGCCCTCGGTCGTGCCGACGGTCCGCTGAACCTCGCGCGTGTCTTCTTCAAGGAAGGCCGTCTCGACGACGCGGTGGCTGCATTGCAACGCGCCAATGATGCCAAGCGCTTCGACCCGCCCGGCAACCGCTGGACCATCGCCTGGCTCAACGGCCTGGTGAACAAGCAGAACGGATTCCTCGACGAATCCATTCAGCAGCTCACGAGCATTCTCGAAGACCGCTATCCGGAGTTGGAAAAGCGCGGCTTCGATTTCAGCCGAGACTACGAGGTGATCAATGAACTGGGGCAAACACTCTTCGAACGGGCCAAGATGGAACGCGCTAATCCGGCTCGAAAAGAGGAGTTCTTGCGGGCTGCGGCCGCCCGCTTCGAACGCACCCTGACCATCGACCCCGAGAATCTCACCGCGCACTATAATCTGGGCCTCATCCATGCGTCGCTCGGCGACTCGGCCGCCAGCGAACGTCACCGAAAACTCCACGAGCGCTACCGCCCCGACGACAATGCCCGCGACCGCGCCGTGGCCACCGCCCGACGCAACAATCCCGCAGCCGACCATGCCACTCAGGCGATCGTGCTCTACGATTTGCAGCATCCGCAGAGCCTGTCCATCGGTGCGTCTCCGTCCCGGGCCGTATCGACGTCCAGCCCCATCCCGGCGCCGCTGCCGGCCAAGACCACCGCCGCCCGCTGAGTCGCTGACCACCGGCCGCAGCCCTGATACAGTCACGCTATGCCCCAACGCCCCAACGAACCCGAAGAGTGGGTGGAGTCCGACGACCGAGCCATCCGCACCGGACTCCGCTGGTCCCTCGTCGCCTTGATCGTACTCGGAGTCGTGGGCGTCGGCGCTTTCTTCGCCCTGCGGAAAACCACGGGCCCGGCGAAGGTTCAGGTGACTCCCTTGGCGGCTCCGCAAACGGTTCAAACCGCCCAGAAACTCACCCTGCCCAAGGTGCCGTTCACCGAGGTGAGCACGGCGGCAGGGCTCCTGTTTCGTCATTTTACGGGAGCCACCGGCGAGAAGCTCCTGCCCGAAACCATGGGGGCCGGCGCGGCCTTCTTCGACGCGGATGGCGATGGCGATGCCGACCTGCTTCTAGTCAACGGCAACCGCTGGCCTTGGGATACTCAGGGGCCGGCCTCGCCCGGTTGCGCCCTATACCGAAACGACACGGCTCCCGGAGGAGCCATCCGCCTCACCGACATTTCGGCCGGATCCGGCCTCGAAATTCCGTTCTACGGCATGGGCGCTGCGGTGGGTGACTACGACAACGACGGCAAGCCCGACGTCCTAATCACCGCCGTGGGTGGGGCTCACCTCTTCCACAATGAGGGCGGCGGACACTTCAAGGACGTTACCGCGACGGCCGGCGTCGGCGGCAGTCCGGACGAGTGGAGCACCGCGGCCACGTGGTTCGACCTCGACAACGACGGCGACCTCGACGTGTTCGTGGCCAGCTACGTGAAATGGTCCCGAGCCATCGACGCCGAGGTGGGCTACAAGATCGACGGATCAACCAGAGCCTACGGTCCGCCCATGAATTTCCAGGGATCCTTCCCGCACTTGTACCGCAACGACGGCGGCGGGCGCTTCACCGACATTAGCAAGGAGGGCGGCGTGCAGGTGACTAATCCATCCACTGGGGTCCCCGCGGCCAAGTCGCTCGGCGTGGTGGCCGTGGATTTCAACACCGACGGGTTCACCGACCTCATCGTGGCCAATGACACGGTCCAGAACTTCGTCTTCGAGAACCAGCGCGACGGCCACTTCAAGGAGGTCGGAGCCCTAACGGGCATCGCCTTCGACAGCTACGGCAACACGCGTGGGGCCATGGGCATCGACGCAGCACGATTCACCGACGACGGCAAGCTGGGCATCGCCATCGGTAACTTCGCCAATGAAATGACGGCCCTCTACGTCGGGGGCACCACAGCGGGTCTCTTCACCGACGAATCCATCTCTTGGGGCGTCGGACCCGCCAGCCGTCTGCCGCTGAAGTTTGGCGTGATGTTCTTCGACTGGGACCTCGATGGGCGCCTCGACTTGGTGAGCATCAACGGCCATCTGGAGGAAGAAATCACCAAGGTCCAAGCCAGCCAGAAGTACCGTCAGCCGGCCCAACTGTTTTGGAATGCCGGTGCTGCGGGCTTCGTGCCGGTGGGGCCCGAACAGGCGGGCAGCGCCCTGTTCACACCCATCGTAGGACGGGGATGTTCTGTGGCCGATCTCGACGGCGACGGCGACGAAGACCTGCTCTTCACCCAAACCGGTGGCGCGCCGCTTCTGCTGCGCAATGACCGGCCCATCGACCGCCGCTGGGTGCGGCTCAAACTCGCGGGCACGCGGGCCAATCGCGACGCCCTCGGGGCGACCGTGCAACTCAAGGCCGGCGGCAAAACCCAGTGGCGCACCGTCACGGCCAACCGCGGGTACCTGAGTTCGAGCGCCCTGCCGATCACCTTCGGTCTGGGCGAGGCCACGGCCATCGAATCGATCGAAGTGGTATGGCCCGGCGGCCAACACCAGAGCGTGCTCGCGCCCCAACCGGGCACGCTCACTGAGGTCCGTCAGGCGAACTGAGCCGGATGACAACTCAGGATTGCCGGACCGTATCCGCCATCATCGGTAAGCCGAAACCGGCTTGGGAACCACCCCGAGTTCGGCGTAGTTGAATCCCGCCTCCAGAGGTTGGTAAGTGCCCACGATGTCCACGCTGCGTTTGGGATTAATGGCCGACTCCATGCCCAAGCCCCAGTAAATGGCATTGATGATTAACCGACGCAAATCGGCGCATTGAAGGTCGTGGGCGCTGCCCATGGTCGATTGAACCACGCGCGCCTGACGGCCATTGCGGGTTTGCCAATGCTTGAACCAAACCACCGGCAGCGGCTCCAACTCAGGATTGGGAGCGTCGGTGGGTTTGCGACCCAGGAGCGGCTGGCCCCAGACCAAGGCCGTGCAGCCTGCCGGTAAATGGCCGCCTTCCTTGTAGGTGCGGTACACATCGGAGTTGCCCCAAATGTCCTTCACCCCGCGCAAAATCGGATGCTCCTTCATCTCCGGAACCACGATCCCCCGGGTCGAGTCGGCATGCCACTGACCGTGATGGTTCATGAAGCTGCCTCCGAGCACGTCCTGACCCCAGTCCACCTGCTTGCCGTTGATTTTGTACGGCAACGCTCCGTGAAACCCGTGGTTTCCGGTGCGCAACGAGAGGATGGGGCGACCCGAATCAATGTAGTCGACGATGAGTTCGCGCTCCTTCATAGGCAGGGTCAGCAGGCGCGGGAAGAACAATACGAGATCGGCCTTCGCCAGCAGTTCCAGTCCCGGGATGTGGTGTTCGTGGAAGGGTTTCCCCTTCTCGGGATACACCGGCATGGTCGGATCCACCTCGCCCTTCTCATTCACCGCGAAGAGCACCGTGCAATCGAAGCCATGATGCTTGCTCAAGATCTTGGCCAGCATGGGCATCGACTGTTCGCTCCGGTACTCCTGATCGGCCGCCATCAAGATCACCCGCTTGCCTTTTCCGGGGCCTGATTTACCCGGATAATTCAGCCATTGCCCGGAGTCTGCGGCATGAACCACGCCCATAAAACACACGGCCAGCGCGGCCCATCGATGAATGGCGGAGTACCAGTTGTGAGGCATGCGGCTAATTTGTGGGGATTTCATTGACCGTGTAGTAAGCCTTGGTGTGGACCAGTCGACGCCCTTCTTTAGATCGGAGGCCGGACAAGTCGAAATCATGGATGTGATCTTCCATCACCTGGTTGAGCGTGAGGTGCACCGAACGCCCGTCCGCCGAGGGCACTGCCTTCACGACGCGCGGAGTCGTGTGATCCACCTCCGGACTCCCGTACCCGCCGTGGTACACGTGGGTGTAGGTGACAATCCGGTACGAGGCCACCGCGGCCGCTGTCTGGAGGTCCACGGGCTCGGTGAAGGTGATCCGGAACCCGTCCTTGCGAATATTAATCTCCTGAATTTCGAAGGGCGTGACCCCGTTCCAATCAATGCGCTGGAGCGCAAACGGCGCAGTCCCACGCACGGGCCATTGCCGACTCGTCGTGAACCCTCCGGCCATCAACTGGCCCTTCGGAGAGAACTCCACATTCATAATCCCCGTCGCCAACCCCTCGCGGAACGGATAACAGGCCCCCTGCCACACGCCGTTGATTTGCTCGGTCGTGGCCCGCATCACGAGGCTCAGGCTGTAGTCTCCCAAGAACAGTTGATTGTCGAAGGGGCCGAACTTGCCGCGGGTTTGGTTGAGCCGAAATCCGGAGATGGATCGGCCCATCTTGATGTACGGAAACTTCACGACCGGAGGCACCAGTTCGCGCACCCGCTTCTTCTCGATACCCATGCGCAAATCGCTCTTCGGCTCCAACGCGGGTGCCGAGACACCGGGGGCAAAGGGATACCAATTGTAGCTGGCCGGGTGGCCCAGAAACCCACCAGGCTTGAGGTGCTTGAGCGAACAGCAGCCATTCCAAGGTCCTTGGCTTTCGATGGCGAACATCACCCCCTGGGCATTGCTGCCCACGCCACCGGGACTACGCAAACCGCTGCAAATCGGGATCATCTTGCCGGCCGGCGTGACCTTCACGGCCCAACCGCGGAACAAGTTGTGGGATTCGTAGGAACTGCTCAGGCCCAGCGCGACCCAGATGTCTCCCGCCGGGTCATGCTTCGAAGCGAAGGCGAACTCATGCCCCTCGGCATAGCCCCAATTGTTGCTCAAGGTGTCATAGCGGTCGGCCACACCATCGGCATCCGAATCAGTGATCCGGGTCACCTCAGCCCAACTCGTGGCGGTCATGGCCCCATCCTTCCACGAGAGAGAAAAAACCTCATCCTGCCCGCTGGCGAAGAGGTGGTATTCCGGGCGCGGCGGCGAATCGAAGGCCCCTCGGACAAAGTAGATATCGCCGCGGCGGGTGCCCACGGCGAGGCGTCCATCGGGCAGCACTTCCAACCCTCCCGGATGCAACGGAACCCCGGACGGAATGGGGATGTCGACGATGGGATAATATTTAGCCTCCTCCTGCGCGGTGCCCCACATCACACCGAGGTCTTCCTCGGCCCGAAGGACAGACACGGCCGCCCACGCGGTGATCACCCCCAGCAGGCACGTCTTCGCCAACGATCCCCGCATCGAAACCAGCACCGACGACGAACTCGTTGCTCCAGCAAGACCCGTCTGCGATTCCAAAGAAGAAGTTACCATTGGTATTCGAGGGTCAGGGTGGATCGGCCAGGGGGAGGATTCAGAGGAATGAGCACTTCGTCGGATGCCCCACCGCGCACTCTGCCCGAGTGATCGCTGGTGATGCGCAGTCGCAGTGAGTCGGCACTGAAACTTCGCGCCGAGGACGACGTGATGCGCTGCCCCACCGCCGCGCGGAATTCAAAGGGCTGGGCGGCTGGGGAATCCGTCGAGGCCGTCGAGCCTGAGGGGCCCGTGAAAGTCAGGGTCCGCCGGAAATAAGCCTTGGCCTGCGCATCGAGCACGTCTTCAAAAAAGTCCTCCACCAAAATGCCCTCATAACGGTACCGGAAGGTCGGACGCCGACGGGCATCCAAATGGTAGCCGAGGAACTGGTATCCGTGGTCTTGGGGAAAGAGGTGATTAGCCTTCGCCTTGCGAGGCCAGGTGGCTTCGGCGGATTCGAGACGGTGGAAGGGAATCCCAGGTGGGAAGGTAATCGGATCGGTACCCCGCGGGTGGAAATGTCCCGCATCGATGCTCACAAACTCGCCCTTCCAAAGCATCCGCAGCGCCATTTCGCCAGAGTCGAATCCCAGATTGAGACGCTCCGGATACCCGACGCCAATCCCGCGGTAGCCCACCGGACCTTGCCCTCGGCACAACTCGGTCGTGTCGCCGACTCGCAGTTCTCGGGACTGCCGGGACAACCCCACGGGCTTTTTGGCCCGGTCGCCATCGGCCAGATAAACCCACAAGGCTTCGATTTGCCGGGCCGCATCGCCCTCAAGCAAATTGGTCCGCCCCGAACGGCCTTCGGGCCAGTAACTGGGCATGATGACCGTCGGATTGAATCGGGCCGGTTCCCGCAAATAGAGGTGGAACCAATTTTTCTGAAGTCGGTGGGAAACCGTCGCCAAATCGATCGCTCCCATCTCGCCAGATTTCTGTCCGTTGAACTCATGGCAGGCGATACAACTGAACCCCTCACTGCCGACCAGTTCGTGCCCGACGTTCCGGAAGAGCGGGCCTGGAGGAACCTCAGGAATGCGGGTGGATTCCAAATGGTCGACGCGGGCGAACAACTCCACCAAGTGCCCCACCTGCGCCTCGCCATATTGAGGCATGCTGGCATCGAGGTAACGGCGCGCGCGTTTGCCGTGCAGCAGCACATCGCGGAAGCCCTCCGGCGTGAGCTTGGCCCCCACATGATTCAAGGTTGGCGGCAGACGGCCTGCATCTCCCAGACCCGGTTCGGTCCCCGTGAACAATCCGGCCCGCTCCGCGGCAACGCCACCCACACCCGACCGTTCATGGCAGGCAATACAGTTGAAAGTGACGAGCGTTTTCTGGATTCGCTGGGAGTCCGTCCACTCAGGTGCTTGGGCCCGCGCCAAGGCCTGAGTGATGTGCGCGCGCTGCTCACGATTCAAATCGTACCGCGGCCACCGACCGACCGTTTCACTCAAACACCCCTGCCCCGCTCGCAAGCTGGCCCACAACGGACCCGGTGCGGAGCGAACCTGAAGATCATCGTGACAGTCGGCGCAACCGCGCGTCGCGAACTCCTGCCGACCTTGGGTCGCCAGAGCCGGGTCGACCGAGAGCGGTTCAAAGGCCGCAATGGGCTCGCGGGACACGGACAGGATAGATTCCGGCAAGGGATTGCGCGGGAAACCGGGACCTTCCATCTCGAAGGAAAACTTCGGGTCATGCCCGGTGTGGAAATACGTGAGCTGGATGGATCGCCATCCCGAATCCAATTCCAGCTCTACGTCCCACTCCTTCACCCCGCGACCATCGCTGGGTTCCTGAACGACGAGCGAATGACCATCGATCGTCAGGGAACCGCCGTTCATCGTCAGGAAGAACCGGTATTTGCCTCGCGCGGCGACCTTCATCCATCCCTCGTAGCGAATGGCTGTATGGTGCCCGACCTCGCCGAGGCTCTTGAGGGAAAAGTCGCGAACTTGCCCAGCCCGTTCGGCCCGGACTTCCTCGCTGTTCAGTCCCTCCCAGACCTGTCCCCGATACAGCGTGTAAGCCAAGGCTCCGGGCACCCGCGTGCGCTGCAGCAAGTAGTGCGCGATACGCTCCGAATCCTGAGGACTCAAACGCAAGTCTGGCATCCGGCCCGAAGGACGGCTCAAGTGCGGTTGGCGCAAGAAACCCGACAGGCTTCGGAAACTGTACTTCGACTCCAACGCCAAAAGCGGCACCGAACTCCCCGCCAAGGGCCCCACTCCATTGCTCTCCGGCGGCTGGTGACAGGCCGCACATCCCCGCGACACGAACAACCGTTGGCCATGACCGGCCGCCACTGCATCCGGAGGCTGCAGCGAAAACTCGTTCTTCCGGAGCGAGAGCAGAAAATGGGTGATGGCACGGGCGCTTTGGCGGCGTTCCTCGGGGTCGAGTGCCGCCAACACGTCGGGCATGGTGGTCCCGCTCCGAGTGCCGTGGGGATCGGCGATGTAGCGCTCCAAATAGGCGGGATTCACCCGCGAGCCCACCTCTGAAAGTCGCGGAGCCTGCTTCGATCGTGCCTTGAGCGAACCCTCGCCCGCATGACAGGCCACGCAGTTCAATTCTTCGATGAGCACCTGACCGCGCAGTTCCGGGTCGAGCGTTCCAGTAGCCAAGCCGGGGATCATGGGTTGGGCCAAAGCCCTGAGCATGAGCACGCACCCCGCGAGCAGGACGGCCACGCGTCCCCAGGCGAGGCTCTGAGGCGCCCTGCGCATTCCGGACATCGGCTGGACTCGCATGGGTTAAAGTCAGCGAGAACACCGAGCGGATGTCACCAGCAAATCGCCGGTGGCTCGCTGTAGGCCCGGTGCCCTCACCGGGCGTCTGTAGGGCTCAGATCTCGGAACCGGCCGGATGCGCCCTCGGCACTTGCGGCACCCGCCGCCCGGAGCTAGCTCACCAAAAATGAAACACACCCTGCCCTGCCTCATATCTGGAAGCCTCGGCGTGTTGCTGGGGGTTGGACTCAGTCACCTCCCAGGAAATGATCTAGCCAGCGAGGCCGCAGCTGAAGCTGAAGCCCCTCAACTCCTCGTCTTCACTGTGCCCGCGGAATCGTCGGCACCGTCTCAGTCGCAGCCCCGCCACCCGTGGTCGGAGCCCTACACGGTCCTCCCGATGAACCCACCGAAGTTCATCGGCCGATAAGTCCAAGGATTCGCCAAAAACGAAAATCCGTGAACGCGGGGGAACGCCGGGTAGGGGGACCCGGCGTTCAGGGAGAATCGTGGGCTAGGCGGTGCGCTACAGGCCCGGTGCCCTCACAGTTCTTCAAGACCCTCAGAACGTGCTAGGAAGGCTGTGGCCTCCGACTCTGAAGATGGGTCCCCTCGTCAAAGAGGTCAGGTAAAGGGGTCACGGAACGATTTCCGAATTTGTTTCAGCCGCATGTTCGCCGCCGATAACTGATGCCCCGACAAGTCCGCATAGGGTTTGGAGGGGCCGAGGCATGGGCTAGGCTCAAGAACACCTGCATGCGACGCTCAAAGCACTGGTCCGGAAACCTTCTGAGCGGGCCTGCCAAGAGCTTTCACCGCAAATTCAGTAATGGATGAGAGAGTTTCAATGGAGGCAGCAACAATTGGAAATCGTTCCCTCAACCCGTTCCCGTTTTTGGTCGCTAAAAGAGTCAGTCACCCAAGCCCTCTACCTTTGGGATGAGATCTTTCATGATCCAAATCGACTCTTTGGGTTCTGTGGTGAGCAGACCCAATCGATCAGACCCGGTCAGGGAGACGCCGAAGCGTTCAAGTCGTTCGATAGCCATGGCTCGATGTCGCCGTGCCTCGGAAATTCGCTCAACGGCTCGAAGGATTGAAGGATTGTTGGTGGGATTCTCAAATTCAGATCCTGAACCAATCTGGCGATTTTGGGCTGTTTGCTCGGACCACAAGATAGCCAAAAATGCATTATTAGCAACGGTGTATGCATTTCCAAGATCCGCGTAGGTCTCGAATGTGAGCCGATGGGCTAATTCGGGATTGGTCCGACAGACTTCGTACGCCATCAGGATCTTGTTGATCTCAACATACTGAGGAAATTGTTGCCCGACTTTCTCAACGATTTGCAACGGAGTCAACTGTGTGGGCTCATCGGTGAACGTACTGTTACTTTGATCTGTCGGTGGACGAAAGACAGGCTTGGATAGCGGCTTTGAGATGTTGTTTATAGGTTTGTCTTTCGATGAACCTCCGTTGATTGGGTTTATAGGCGTGATAGTGTTTGATCTTTGAAATAGTATTATTAATAAAATACCAACAATCAAGAACACTGTGACTCTAGTGTTTGTTTTGTTCATTATCTATTTTATTTTAGTCCATCGATAACTAACTTCTGTCGCCATCTCTTGGTTGAGGTCTGGGGTGAATTTTGCAGATATTATTAAAGGTCCATTAATAATTGATGTCAAACTAATTGTTTGAGTTTTTAGATACGCAGGTTTGTTCATCCATTCTGTATACTCTTTATCAGAAATGCATCCTGTAGGTACCGTTTTCACTGCTGCTTGAAGATCAAACTTGTAGGAAGGTACTTCGCTCTCACCGAGGATCTGCCCGGCGCGCTTCACGGGCATCTCGCGCATCAGGGTCAGGGCAAAGGCCTCAAACTCCTGGGTGAAATGCTTGCTGCGTCCCTCCCAGGGCGGAGTGACACGGTACACTTTGCCGTCGTCGCCACGGCGTCCTCGCGGCAGCGCACAAACGATCACGCACTCCTTGTTGAAGACGTTGAGGTGCCGCCACTGCATCGGCTCGACATGGTCGTGACAGGTCACCTTGGTGCCAGCCCGAGCGCTTTCTTCCGGCCACAACTCGGCGGTCTCCTTGACGCTCAAGACGAACGTCGAGGAACTGGCCTCAAGGCGCGCTTCCACCACTCGCCATGCCTTACCAAGCCCCAGCAATTGTCCAAATGTTTCCTCGGGTGTCATCGCACGGTATCATCCAGTGGCCGTCAAGCCCCCCCGATTCCACTGGAAATGACGAGGAACCGTTAATTATCATTAATTCCATTTTGATTCACTGATTTTACCTCAGTCCGCTGATTCATCCGCAACTTAGTAGTAGCGTAAAACCCGACGAGTAAAATGATTGTAAAACACAAAAAACTAACACTTACAACTCTCTTTCCCTGAGATACAGCTTTAGATAGTGTAATGCTCTCCAAAACCATCTTGGACATAGGATCGCCAGGAAATGCGTCAAGAAATTCCTTTCCAACAGTCTCCAGCAACAGCATGTTGTTTTGGTTTTCAGTCATTTTGAATGCAGTCAAAAACATTTGGCTAGCAAACTGCTTGTTACTAATTTTCCATTTGTAGTAGGATTCACCAAATATTTTTTCATAGGATTGATTTTCTGCAACGAAACGCGACAGTGTCAATGCTCTAATATCTTTACGGTCTGCAAACTGCTGCACCACCACTCCAATTGTTGCCAGTGTATCCGGACAGGCTGGACATGATTTGTCCCTCACGCTTTCATAGATTTTATCAAGTATTCTTTCATGAACACACTGAGCGGAGGGATCGTTGAGAAGGACATTATAGGCAACCATCTTTTCGCAAGGCACCTCTTCATTCTCAATTCTTCCAAGAGTCTGTGTGAGCTTATCACAATTACCAGAAGCCCCGAAAGAAGAAGCCTGCTGAATCAACAATCCGGATGATTCTCGAGGGGCACCATTCACAGCTGTATTTGTTGATTCTGCTAGTTCATGAATTTCAAACCTAGGCAACGCCGCCTCTCGGGAAAGTGCCTTCTCTATAAACTTGGCACTCTCCTTCGAATTGCCTGACTGCAATTCGATAGCAGCTGCTTTTTTATAAAGCATATTGGCCAACATCATGTTTCCTGCTTCAGAATCAAAGGGTAATGAATCAGCAACTTGCATTGCTAACGCAAACTCCTCGGAAAACATTTTATAAGCTTTAGGTCCATCGTGTTGGGTATCGAGAAGCTGTCGTACAGAGTCCATCTGAACAAAAATATCCGTTTTTTGTCTGCTCAGGAGTCTGAATATCGGAACAGCTAATTCAGCCTCACCCACAGAAACCAACTGGGACGCCACGCTGTGCTGAGCGGCAATTGAAACCTTGTTAGTATTGAGAATAGTTGGCGGAGGAATAAGTTCACAATCCTTGGCAAATCTTACAACCTCTGGAGCCTTCCAATTTAAGGAAAAGAGACTGTCAGCAATTTTTTCGTAATCTGTCGGATCTTCGCAGAGAATTTCCCCTGAACAAACCATGAGGACTAGCGTAAAACAAAATCTCACTTGTTTATGCCAATTTGTTTTTAATTGACTCTTATCTAGCGACATGCCGCTTGTTGTAAAAAATCGAATCACAAATACACTTATAAAAAATCATTCTTTTGGACATTCAGGACAATCAAGTATTTTATCACTTGTTGTTATAGCTTCTGCGCAACACCACTTGGTTCCGTTTCCGACTGCAGACTCAAAGTCTTGAAAAAATTCAACAGGGACGTGTAATGCGGATATGCAAATACCCCTCCAAACAGCCTGATTAATGGTCATGGATTTGGCCATAGTCTTGGCTGTGAAGCGGGTGGACATTTTGTAACACCGCGGATGTTTAGTTACAGTGGGGGCAACGAGCAGAGATTCCGATTTTTGAACCAGATAGGTTCCATCAACTTGGACAGCCGTTCCGCTGATCCCCAAAGCGCCCAAGAGACAGTTAGCGACTTCCGCTTTCAATTCAATTTTTGCCAGATTAAATAGAAAAAAAGCAGTGCAGGCTTGCGTTTTATAAATATAAACTCTATAAAACGCATCACTTACTAATTGGTAATAACTAACGCGCTATTTACTATAATCAAACCAACTAGTTAACGGGCCGTGAATGTTCTCTTGAGACATTGTAGGATTTACATCCGCAAAACTAAATGGTGCTGACGGACTGTAGTTGACCATAACACTTTGAATTTTTTCCTTTGCGGCGAGAGTGAAGTAGGCTAAAATGGTTGATTCGTCTAAGCAATTCTTAGGCACCTTTTTTGTGTTGAAAGCAACTTTAGTCGTGTGAATTGGCAGACTATTTATCATTAATGATGGGTAACGCAATGTATTCACAACGAGGTGCTGTTGAGGGCTTAGTGTGGACAAAAAACGGAACTTTAAGGATCAGGCCAACCAAAGTGGTGAGCATCAGTGAACCGGATCTTATCCACGATTTCCAAGATCCGATCGGGGTCCTTCACACCATAAAGATGGGTGAGCCTCCAAGCGAACATCTGCTGATGCACCGATTGAGACCACCGGCGCTCCTCCGCAGCAGCTTGGACTAGGTTGGGACTAGGTTTGTTGAAAAGGGCACGTTCCTCGGCGGTTCTTGAAAAGTTCGCCGGAAGACTGGTGTCCAGTCGCTGGTGCTCCCAGTCTTGAGCTTCCACTTTCAAAAAACCATACCCCCACAAATCCATCAGCATTGGGGAACCGAGGAGAGTGGAGGATTCAAACTCACCCCCCAATTCTCGCAGAACCTCCATCAAGGCCGGCCGACGCCCGTCCTCAATGATCCACTGGTAATGGCGGTTCATGACCGCTGCAGATTCCGCAGATTGAGATTGAAGCACTTCTTCCAACGACACATCCTCAAGTTGGCTGCTGATCCAGTCGACGACCTCGGTATTATTAGATTTTCCAAAGGATTCTATGACCGAATTGTAGAAAGTTTCGCCTAAATTTTTCGGGAGCTTTGGATACTTCAATCTAAGCACAGCCCAATCATCCAAGAACAAAATTCGTCCTATCGCCTTGGCCTCGTTTCTTACATTTGACTGAGTTTTGGATATCTCTCGAATCAGATCCTCGGTATGAATCAAAAAGGTCACCGATTTTTCAAAATTCTTGAGGTCCCTGCATCTCGGATCTAAAGCCTCGACTCTCTTGGACGATATCCGAAGGGAATCAGCATGAGGTGTGACCCAGTCGGCCGTCGTGTTCGACTGACCGTTTGAATCAGTAACCCCTCGCTTCTCAAAGACGCGTATTCTGGACAGCAGGAAAAACCAGAGAACACAAAGCGTAAAAGCCAAAAATAAATAAACTACAGGTTTTTTAAAATTCATAAACCCTGTTCAAAACCTACAATATTATCCGTGTAAACACCCAAACCCTTCCGAGTTATCACAAAAAATACTCAACCTGTTGCGCACTATTTGTTTTTTTCAAAAGAATAAACAACATCTCTGAGATTAATATTAGGAGGCCAGTCGTATCTATAATTTACCCAAGACGGCTTGCATACCGTTGTTGATTTCAAATCAACAGATAAACGAACAATCGAATTGAGAGTCACCGGATTTACCGAGAAACAATTATTTTGAATTCGGGTCGCATTAAAACTTGCCCAAGCATCAAATGGACCAGAAGAAGGAACCATCCCTGATTGGCTCACGTTCACTGCATTCACAGCAATATCAAAATCTTCCACCTTATTCTGATTAGCCCAATTACCATTGTAACCATAATCACTTTGCTCGCACTTGAAGTTCAACCGATTAATCGACTCTAAATCAAACAGGTTCAACACAAAAACTTCGTCCTGCTCACAACCATTAACCCACTGCCTTATATACGTCTCATACCTATACCCACCAGTATAACGATTAAGCCGAATCGTTCTAGTCGCAATCCAACTCCACCCCCTTAATTTTCCCCAGTTTTTCTCCTGCCATTGGTTCAATCTTAATTGGACACTAAAACTTGTGGAACCCATCATGCCCTCAAACCAATCAAAAGCTTTTACACCCGATTGGTAACCAGTGCTAAAATTTGGGGCTAGACCTTGAGCGACAGCACCCATCGTCCACGAACACAAACACAATAGAAAACACATTTTATTGATCATAATTTTTAATGTTGTTAATTGATATTTTACAATCAATTTTCAGGTTGCCATTTTTACAAATTTTCTTAACTCGATTTTATTGATTGACGTCTATCATTTTGACTTTATTTATTTGATCGGTTTTTTAGCTTCACAATATTATAATTTTATAAATCGGCATCGGAGATTTTACGGTTCCTCGCTGTTTTCGGTGAAAGGCGCTTTACTAGTAAAAAATGATGCCGAGCCATGACACTGGAGGAGTCGCTTGGACAGTTGCTGGCGTTTGGGAACGCTCGTCGTGGTCTGAAAACACGGCTTGAGGCGAAACCCTCGACGTTGGTGTTGAAGATGAGGGAAACGCCTGAGCTGTGGCCGGAACAGAGTGCGCGAGCCGGCACCCCAGTTGTCATCCACGACCAAATTCGGCAAGTCGGCAGAAGCCAAAAGCCATCACCCTGCCTGCGAACGGTCCAGCGCGACGATTGAGCGGGGATCACCAGGGCAGCGATGCCTGCCTCGGGCCACTTCGGGCTACCAACCCACACCACGGTCTGCCGACCGAAAATTCGGCGGAGATTCCATGGGTGTTGGTGATCTCTCATTGCGATACTCATTTTTGATAAACTTAACATCAATTTAAGTCAATATTTTGATTTTTTTAGGTGTTTTGATGCCAATAAAACCTGATTCGAAGGATGCAGATTTTGGCGCTTTTAGTGCCATTTTACGTCATCGACCTCCTGTTTTGGCACACTCCACTGACGCGTTGATTATTTTTGATCCACCCACCGATGACCGGCGGCGTTCTTCCTAGATTTCACGTAGTGGCGTTCCAAAAATTTTGTACCGGCGAGGGGGCTGTTGATCGAGGCGATGGCATGGGTCTGGTCGTGGATCCCCACAGCATCGGGCGGGGTCGTTTGCAGGATCGCAAGCGCCGAGGCCGGACTGAGGGCACCGCTACCGCGGGGCTTTTCTAGCACCAGTTCTAGACCCTTCACCGGCAGCGCCCCGGAACGGGACAATGACAGGCGTCTTAGCAATGTTCCGGAATTCCTTGAAAATTGCCGGTTGGAATTTCGCAGTTTTACCGGATCCTAGGATCCGTTTTCTTCCAGAATAAGCGCCCGCGTTTCTTCCTTCTTCCAGATGAGACTGAATGCGTCCGGGGCCCATCAGACTTGATAAGAATTCCCTCGGGCAATCGACAAGCTGAGGCCGAATTAATGATCCGTTGAGTTTCTGGGCTCAGCGGTTTTCACACCGGCAGGTTCCATCGGTTTTCACCCCGTCGCTGACACAGGCCGGCACCGCTGACGAAGACCGTTCCCTCTTGGGGTCATTTAGTTCCGAGGTCGCCAACATCGCCTCCGTACTTAACGAGACTTATTCTTCCACGGGAAAATAATCATCGCCGAACACCTGATCATCACGATCCCTCTCTGGGTTCACTGCCCGGCGCACCGCACGCAAGTTCTCCGAGAGCAACAGGCCAACCACTGCCGCCCAAGGCCTGCCCGTGCGAAAAATGCCCTGACCCGCCCACAGGCCCACAGGCGCAGCTGGCCCAACAGGGCGCAACCCGTGAGCACCACCTTCAGGGCCACCAGTGCCGCCATCGGCAAGGTCTCATGGATGAGTCCGTAGGTGTGCCAGAACGGATACACCCACAGCACCACGGTTGACCTCAGCAGGAAAAAGGGTTGCGGGACGATTTTAGCATTCGTTGCAGCCGCGTTTTCGGGGCCGCCAATCACGGGTGCCTCGATAAGTCCTTATCAGGTTTGGAGGGGTCGCGGTCAGGGCTGAGGCCAATCCCGGTCCCTACCGCGACCGTTTTCGAAGCCCCTCGGCAAGCGCCGGAAATGCCGTTGCTCCCGACTCTGATGATGTGTCCCCTCGGGCGATCGTCACCACCTCCTATTCGACTCCCTCGACCAACTGGGTCGCTGACCTGGCATGGCTCCAGAACACCGGCACGCGAAGCTGACATCACCGATCCGGCAACTTTCCGCACGGGCATCCAAGGGCTTTCAACACAGATTCAGGCGCTGATTAGGAAATCAAAGCAGAGGGATCAAATATCAGAAATCGTTCCCTGCCCCCGTTCCGCTGCCCCCCCTTTTCCTGACCCATTTACGTTCCCCTGATTACCTTGTCGGCCTGGATCTCAACGATCATGGCGTCGAGTGGCGGTCGGGGCATTTTTGCGCCGGAGTCATACTCGACGAAGAGCTGGAGGTTTGAGTAGCCTCTAGTATGACAAAACACCCTCAACTCCTATTTTTTGGAGTCGATGGATACCCTGACTTAGAGATCTGTCGCTGAGGCGGTTACGAACCATTTGTATTGTGAACAGGCTCGTCGAACACCGCAAAGTGCGCCCGGACAGCCTTGTTTCACAGCGTCCGGATGGGGTGATTTGTGAGGAGGTTGCCGGCTTAAGCACTCACCGCTTCGGTCGAAACCAAGGTCGAGGGTTGGGTTCATCGCCTTCCAATTTCAACTAGCATGCCCTCTCAGAATCCTGCCCAAGAATTCTCGGCCGATGCCCCAAGTGCAGCCGGTGCTGCCCTCAGGGAGGACACCATCGAATACGGGTTCATCGGCAAGCTCCAGGGGCTCAAGTACACCTACCGACGCGACATTTCAGACCGCGCCTCGCTGGAGAACAACTTCCGCGAAAACAAAGCCACCATGGATGCGGTGCTGCCTGAGGAAAACTTGCGCGGCTTCAAAGGCCAGTACCTCGAGACAGCCAAGAAGCTCAAAGAACAGCAGGGCAAGACCGGCGGCAAAGACGACACCACCGACGACCCCGTGGACCAGATCGACTTCGAGTTTGTCCTCTTCGCCTCTGCCGTCATCGATTACGACTACATCATGAGCCTCATTGCCTGCTACTCGGCCAAGGGACCGGGCAAGTCGAAGAGGACACGCGAGGAGCTCATCGGCCTCATCAGCGCCGATGCCAAGTTCATCCACGAGCGTGACGACATCGCCACGTGCCTCAGCAGCCTCGACTCCCTGATCACCGCCGAAACCCAACAGCTCGAAGCCCTCAAGACCCACAAACGCGGCCTGATACAGCAGTTTTTCCCTGCGCCAACGGAGCAACCGCATACCATCGAAGGGCACCACCCTGGATTCCCATCCCCGGAGGAAGCGGAGGCATGAGCGCCACACCCAAGATTCACCATTTCCCGTTGCCCCATAACCGTCGGGACCGTTTTCGTGGCATCACGAAAATGGTCCGCCACAGAACCGCCGAGCGACTGCCATGAACGGCCTGATCCTTTACACCACCGAAGACGGTCGCAGCCAAATCAAGCTGCGGGCCAAGGACCAAACCGTCTGGTTGTCCCAGCGGGAGATGGCCCAACTCTTTGACGTGAGTACCGACAATGTGGGTCTGCACCTCAAGAACATTTTCGAGGACCGAGAGCTGGAGGCAAATTCAGTTACCGAGGAATCCTCGGTAACTGCCGCCGACGGCAAAAACTACCTCACCAAGCTCTACAACCTCGATGCCATTTTGGCCGTGGGTTACCGGGTGCGCTCGCCTCGTGGCGT
>SXGS01776290.1_pt1 | contig 29458 bp, 21 predicted proteins | sample 3174681 | NCBI WGS metagenome assembly SXGS01 (sample SAMN11356861, study PRJNA531348) | freshwater metagenome | isolation source: freshwater sample F1-80 | place: China: Fuxian Lake, Yuxi | collected 2017-12-25 | reverse complement strand
GCTGGAACGCCTGCGCCGCGCCTTGGAACGCGGTGGTCATCGAGTCGGGCAGCACCTGCCGTCCGAGTTCCTGAATGCGTTCCACGGCGTCGCCCAGCGCCACGCCTTGCGCGAGATTGAACGACAGGGTCACGGCCGGCAACTGGCCGTAGTGGTTGATCGTCTGGGGTCCCGCCTTCGGCTCGAGGCGCGCCACGCTTTCGAGCGGCACCAGCGCGCCACCGCCGCCGCGGATGTAGAGCGCTTCCATGCGCGACGCGTCGGATTGCCACTCGCGTTCCACTTCGAGCAGCACGCGATACTGGTTGTCCGCCGCGTAGATCGTCGAGATCCAGCGCGGTCCGTAGGCGTTGTAGAGCGCGTTCTCGATCTGTTCGGGCGTGACGCGGAGCGCGGCCGCCTTGTCGCGGTCGATCACGACATTGAGCTGCGGCGAGCGGATCTGTAGATCGCTCGTGACATCGAGCAGACCCGGCAGCTTCACCATCTCCTTTTCCATCTTCTGGGCGGAGCCGTACAGGGCGTCGATGTCGCCGCTCATCAGCGTGTATTGATACAGGCTTTTCGTCAGCGATCCGCCGATGCGGATGGACGGCGGATTCTGTGGAAACGCGCGCATCGTGGGCAGGCTGTTCAATTGGGGCCGTAACTCGGCGATCACCTCGTCGACGTTCTTGTCGCGCTCGCTTCGGTGTTTCAGTTGGAAGAACATGCGGCCGAAGTTGGGGCCGTTGTTCGCCACCGCGCTCGATCCGCCGCCCACGCCCGCGAAGAACGCCCGCACGTGCGGACTCTTCTGAGCGATCTTGATCAACTCCTGCTGGTCGCGGAACAGATCGTGGAACGACGCTCCCTGCGCGGCTTCGGTGATCGCGAAGATCTGGCCGTTGTCCTCGGCGGGAATGAAGCCCATCGGAACATGCTGGAACAGCCACACCGTCCCGGCGAGGATCGCCACGCTGAACGCAAGGAACGCCGGCCGGTGGCGCAGCGTGAATCGCAGCGTGGTCTCGTAGAGGCCCAACATGCCTTCGAACACCGCCTCCGTCGCGCGGAAGAACCGGCCGTGCGAGCCGTGCGCCCGCAGGAATCGCGCCGCGAGCATGGGAGTCAACGTCACCGAGACGAAGCCGGACAGCAGGATCGCCACCACGATGGTCACCGCGAACTCGCGAAACAGCCGCCCCAGAATGCCGCTCATGAACAGCAGCGGAATGAAGACCGCCGCGAGCGAAAGCGTCATTGACACGATGGTGAAGCTGACTTCGCGGGCGCCCATGTACGCGGCGCGCATCGGCGGCTCTCCACGCTCCACGTGGCGCACGATGTTCTCGAGCACGACGATCGCGTCGTCCACCACGAATCCGATCGCCAGGATCAAGGCCATCATGGACAGGTTGTCGAGCGAGTAGTCGCAGACATACATCACCGCGAAGGTTCCGATCACCGAAACGGGCAGCGCCAGCGAGGGAATGATCGTCGCCGAGAAGTTTCGCAGGAACACGAAGATCACCAGCACAACCAGTCCGAGCGTGAGGTACATCGTGAACTGGATGTCGTGGAACGATTCGCGGATGGTCTCCGAACGGTCGAACAGCGTTTCGAGCGAGACCGAGGGCGGCAGCTCGCGGCGGAACTGCTGGAGCAGCAAGCGAACGTTGTCGGCCACCTCCACGGTGTTGGTGCCGGGCTGACGCATCACGCTGAGCGTTACCGCGCGATCGCTCGACTCGGGCGTGTTGAACCAGGCGGCCGCCTTGTCGTCCTCCACCGAATCGGACACCGTGGCGATGTCGGAGAGCCGCACCGGCGACCCTCCCTTGTACGCGACCACGAGCGGCTTGTACGCTTCGGCGCTCGAGAGTTGTCCGGTTGCCTGCAGCGTCACCGTGTGGTGCGGACCGTACAGCGTTCCGACCGGAAGATTCACGTTGTGGCGGCGAACCGCGGTCTCCACCTCGTCGATGCCGATGCCCCGCGAGGCGAGCTTGCGGGGATTCGCCTGAATGCGCACGGCGTACTTCTGCGAGCCCAGGATTTGCACCTGCGCCACGCCCGACACCATCGAGATCCGCTGCGCCATCATGGTGTCGGCGTATTCGTGCAGCCGGTAGAGCGGCAGCGTCGAGGACTTCAGCGCTAGATAGAAGATGGGCTGATCGGCGGGGTTCACCTTGCGAAATGTCGGCGGCGTCGGCATTCCGGGCGGCAGGAACGGACTCGCCTGAGTGATGGCGGCCTGCACGTCCTGCGCGGCGCCGTCCAGCGAGCGGCTCAAGGCGAACTGCAGCGTCACCGTGGTCGCGCCGAGGGCCGAGACCGAGGTCATCGAATCCAGCCCTTCGATCGTGCTGAACTGCCGTTCGAGCGGGGTGGCCACTGCGGACGCCATCGTCCCCGGAGTCGCGCCCGGCAGCGCCGAAATCACCACCAGCGTGGGAAAGTCGACGTTGGGCAGATCGGCGACCGGCAACGACCGGTACGCCACCAAGCCGAACAGCGTGATGCCGGCCATGATCAGCGTGGTGGCGACCCCGCGGCGGATGAACACGCCGGTGAAGCCTCCTCCGGCGGGAAGAATCATCACAGCACCTTCACTTTCACGCCGGGCGCGAGCCGTAACTGCCCCTCGGTGACGACGGATTCGCCCTCGGCCACGCCCTGATTGATGGCGATGGAAGAATCGATGCGCGGTCCGGTCACAACGGGCCGCTGCTCCACGGTCCGGTCCGCGCGGACCACGTAGACGAAGGCGCCCTGCTGGCCCGTCTGGATCGCGGCTTGTGGAACCACGATCGCGGCCGGGCGGTTCTCCATGCGCATCCTCACTTCGACGAACTGGCCCGGCCACAGGCGCGAGTCCGCGTTGTCGAAGGCGGCCTTCAAGCGAATCGTGCCGGTAGTGGTGTCGACGCTGTTTTCGAGGAACTTCAGCGAGCCGCGGGCGGGCGCTCTCGAGTCGCCGGGGATCGCCGCCGTGACCGGCAGACTGCCCGATCCGGCGCGGCGGCGGATATCCAGCAGATTCTCCTCGGGCACGGAGAAGGCGACATAGATCGGATGAACCTGATGAATAGTGACGAGTTCGGTTTCCGCCGCCTTGATCAGATTGCCGGTGTTCACGCGTATCGTTCCCACGCGGCCGGCGATCAGCGCCTTGACGTCGCAGTACGACAGGTTCAACTTCGCGCTCGACAGCGCCGCTTCAGCCGAACGGATGTTCGCCTTCGCGCTTTCTATCGCCGCCGATTCGGCCCGCACGGCCGTGCGCCGGGCGCGCGCCTCGACGTTCGACTGATCGGCCACTTCGCGCGACACGATGCCCTGCTCCGCCAGTTTCGTGTACCGCTCGGCCTGCTTTCCGTAGTGGGCCTCCTGCGCCTGCGCGCGAGAGAGGTTGGCTTCCGCTTGCGCGAGCACCGCCCTGTCGCGCGCGATGTTGGCCTCCCACATCCGGACGGTTTCCTCGTACGGCCGCTTGTCGATCTCGAACAGCGGGTCGCCGCGCTGGACCATCGCGCCGTCCTGAAAATGAACCTTGATTATCGTCCCGCCGACCGGGCTCTTCACCACCACGGTGGACTGCGGCTCGACATTGCCGACCGCCGTCAGATCCACCGGCACGGATCGCGATTCGGCCGCGGCGACCCGCACCGGCGTCTCCGGCGCGGCGGGCAAAGCGGCGACCGGCCCCTTCGCGGTTGAATTCGAGCATGCGGTGAACGCGGCCATGGCCGCGGCCGCCAGAATCGAACGCAGGGTCAACATGCGATGCCCCTCCAGACCAGATCGCACACGATCTCCGTGGACTCCTCGATGTCGGTGGCGCCGGGATCGAGCACGTGCTGGGCTATGGCCGCCCTTGTCAGGTCGTAGATCAGGCGCGCCGTGCGTGGAATGTTGCGGAACCGCACCTCGCCGGCGCGCACGCCTTCTCCCAGGATCTTCTCGAGCAGCACCGCCTGGCGGTTGTACAGATCCTGGAACTCCGGCCTGTCGTTGTGTCCGCGCACTTGCAGCGACGCGAACTCGGTGTAGTAGATGCGGAAGAAGTCCCGGTTGCGGTCGCAGTATTCCAACCGGGCGTGAATGAAGGCGCGGATGCGCGCTTCCGCCGAAGCGGCCGCCCCCACTTGGCGCTCCACCTCGGCGTGCAGATCGAGCACGCCGGCGCGAAGCGTCGCCAGGAAGATGTCGCGCTTGGAGGGAAAGTAGAGATAAACGGTGCCCTTGGCGACACCGGCCGCCTCGGCGATCTCGTCCACGGTAGCGGCCTGGAAGCCGTGGCGGGCGAAGACTCCGCGCGCGGCGTCCAGTATCCCGGCGGTTCGAAATTCCTGAACGACGTCTTTCTTGGTTTTTCCCGGATGCATTGAACGTAGGATACAGTCGAATGACCGGGCGGTCAATGGCGGCCATGCTACGATGGGGCCGGATTCGAACCATGCGCCTCGCGACAGCTTTCCTCGCCCTCTCCGGCCTGACGGCCGCCGCCGAGTTGAAGCTCGGCAAACCACTGACGCTCACCGAAGCGACTACCATCGGCGCGGTGCTGGCCGACCCGGGTCCGCTGACCGGCAAGACGGTTCAGGTCAAGGGTAAGGTCACCGAGGTCTGCATGATGATGGGCTGCTGGATGGCGCTCGCCGATCCCTCTTCCGGAGCGATTCTGCGCGTCAAGGTGAACGACGGCGACATCGTCTTTCCGAAGGAGAGCACCGGCAAGATGGCGGTGGCCGAAGGCAAGCTAGCCAAGATCGAGCTGACGCGCGACCAGGCAGTGGCGCGGGCCAGGCATGAGGCGGAAGAACAGGGCCGCAAGTTCGACCCCAATTCCGTCAAGAGCGGCGTCACGATCTACCAGATCCAGGGCGCCGGCGCGATCGTCTACCCGTAGCGGCCGGCGACGCGGCGGGGCTATCCGAGCAGGGCGCCCAGCCGCTCGACAACGGCCGGTTTCGTCCGCGCCGGGCGTCCTTCTTCGCGCGTCCCGCGAGCACCGGGCGGAACGACCGGCTTTCCATGCCGCCAGGAGCAGTCCGGCGAAATAGGCGCGCGGAGGTCTGTCCGAAAACGCGCGCCGCCGGCAACGCGGAAGCGAGGAACTTGCGGCGGTTCATCGCTGCCATCGTAGCACCGGCGGCGCGGGATCCCGGCCCGCTGTGAGGAGCTACAACGAGTTCAGGAAGGCGATCAGCCAGTTGCGCTCGTCGTCGCTCAACGACAGGTAGCGCTGCTGGGCGTTGCCCGCCTCGCGGCGATGACGGCGGATGGCGTCGTCAATGGTGGACGACATGCCGTCATGCATCAGAGGCTTGCGGGACCGGAGCCCCCAGAGCGGCGCGGTGCGGAGTTCGTTGGGACCCGCCGAGGCCTGCGGGATTCCGTCTCCCGTGCCCACGTCGTGGAGCAGCAGGTCGGAGTAAAGAGGCACGGGCTTGCGGTCGAATACGGGGTTGTTGCTGGGACCCGTGGTCAGGAACGGGACGTGGCAGGCCGAACAGCCGATCGATTCGAACAGAGCCTCGCCGCGCTGGGTGGCTTGATCGACGGGACCGCGCGGAAGCGGCGCGAGAAACTTCATGAAGTTCTCGAAGTGGTCGATGCCGCGAAGGCCGTGCTCGTCTTTCTTGTCCTCGATGGCGCCCGTGGAACCGCAAGCGGCGAGTTGAGCGGCGGTCAGGCCGCGGGCCGAGTCGGCCGGAAACAGGTCGTTGGTGATGCCCATTTCGTTGACATAGGCGTCGCCGGCGAAGGCGAGGAGCGTGGCTTGCTGCGCCTTCCAGCCGAAGCGCCCGACGCGTTCGCGCTTGCCCGCCAGATCGAATACACGGGAAACGCGGCCACGCACGCCGTCGCGGTTGGTGTCATTGGGATCGGCGCGGCTGGCGATGATGTCGTCCGGGATCGCCTCGATCAGCCCGGCGCCGAAGAGCGGCGTGGGAGCGCGCCGCGCGATGACGTTGGCCTCGCGTGGGATCTCCACCTGGCAGCCGTGTTCGGGATTCGAAAAGAGGTGGAACAACGTGCCCCCGCGCAGTTCGGTGAAGGATCCGTTGTCTTCGCGGCGGCCGGCGCGGATTTCCGTCATCGCGGTGACACCGCCCACGGCGGGCGCGGCGTGACAACTGGAGCACGAGTTGCCGTTGAACGCGGGACCGAGGCCGTCCTCCTCGGTTTCCACTTCCATGAAGTCTTCCTGGCCCAGACGGAAAAGTTCCGCCTCGCGAGGCATGATTCCGGGTAGAGGGCCGCCGGGGCGCCTCGCGGGCGGTCCCTGACTGAACGAGAGAGTGGCCAATAGAGCGGCCAGAGCGAACATTCCATTTCGAAACATCGAGGTTGTGAACTCCTTCTTTTGTTGTTGTTCGCCGAAAGCGGACCCTCTCACGGCCAGCGCCGCCGCCCGCCGCCTCCGGTGCTTACGATTTTTTCATCCGAGTGTAAGAACCCCTTGCGTGCAGTGTTCAGATCGTGTAAAGCTCCGCCGCCGATGCGGGGGCGCCCTATAATCGAGGTCTTTACCATGCGAGCTTTCGTCCTTTTCGTTGTCTCCGCGTGCGGCTTGTCCGCTCAGAACGCCACGCGGCCGGGCCGCTTCCACGTCGAACATCCCACGCTGCTGAACCTCGGTTTCGAATGGGCGATCGATGGCGACGCGAACCGGAACGCTGTCGTGGAGGTGAGGTTTCGCAAAGCCGGTGAGACTGCCTGGCGCCCGGCGCTCCCTCTGCTGCGAATCGGCGGAGAGCGCGTTTACCGGACGCGCGAGAGCATGACCTACACCGTGCCCGAGGGATTCGCGGGCAGCATCCTCAATCTGGAAGCGGCCAGCCGCTACGAATGTGAGTTCTCGCTCTCGGATCCGGACGGCGTGACGGGACAGGCTCGACAGACCGTCACTGTGTCCACGCGAGCGGAACCGAAACCCTACGCCGGCGGACGAGTGCTGCACGTCTATCCGCCCGATCACGAGGGTCCTCGCAAGGAGCCGGCCTTCACCGGCCTGAAGCAGGCCTACTATGGCTTGGGGACCGGCGACTGGACGTCGGTCCGCATGAAGAAAGCCCAGCCGGGCGACACGATTCTGGTGCACGCGGGCCTCTACCGTTCCGAGCGCACCAACTACGTCGATCCGCTCAGCGCGCCCTTCACCGGCTCGTGGTCGCTCTCGTTGAAGGGCACGGCGGAGAAGCCAATCACCATCAAGTCCGCCGGGGATGGCGAGGCCATCTTCGATGGCGCGGGCAACCACAAGCTGTTCGACGTGATGGCGTCCGAGCACCACATCTTCGAGGGCCTCACGTTCCGCAACACGGAGATCGCCCTTTTCGCGGGCGACAAAGATGTGATGGGCGCGGTGGCTCTCACCGTGCGTAACTGCCGCTTCGAAGACGTGGGAGTTGGCATCTGGACGGAGAACGCGGGCTCCCGCGACTTCCTCATCTCCGACAATCTCTTTCTCGGCCGCGAAGACCGGATGCGGCTCATCGGCTGGAATCAGGCCGGCATGCGGACGGCGGGCATCTACCCGTCGCATCAACTGCGGAGCTTCTTCGCGATCAAGGTCTATGGGCCCGGCCATGTGATCGCGCACAACGCGGTGGCCTACTTTCACGACGGCATTTGCATTTCCACCTACGGACCGCCGGACGCGGACCCCGAGCGGCGCGCATCATCCATCGACATATACGGGAACGACATCCACCTGTCGAACGACGACTTCATCGAGTCCGATGGCGGCACGCACAACATCCGCGTGTTCGAGAATCGCGGGGTGAACGCGGCTCACAACGGCTACAGCGCGCAGCCGATGTTCGGCGGACCGGTCTACTTCTTCCGGAACTTGCTTTATCACACGCCCGCCGGCGGAGCCTTCAAGTTCAACGCGAAGCCATCCGGCATCCTCGCGTATCACAACACGCTGATCGGCGAGCAAACCGCCACCGACCCCTATTCCAACGCGCACTTCCGGAACAACCTGTTCCTGGGCCGCGACACGCCGAACCGCGGCGTGATGACCTGGGCCAACTCGACCGCGAACCACAGCAGCGACTACAACGGCTACCGCCCCAATCGCAACGTGCGCGACCAGTACGCCTGGCTGGCGCCCGCGCCAGGCAAGACCGTGTACGAGCCTGGCGCCGCCGACTGGCGCAATTTCGCGACATTGGCCGAGTTCCAGCGGGGGTCCGGCCAGGAGGCTCACGGGATAGAAGTCGACTACGACGTGTTCGAGAATCTGGCGCCGCCGGATCCGGCGCGGCGGCACCACGTCTACCATTCGATGGATCTGAACTTCCGGCTGAAGCCGAACGGCAAGGCCGTGGATGCGGGAGTGGTTCTGCCCACCATCAACGACGGATTCTCGGGCAAGGCCCCGGACCTGGGCGCGCTCGAGTCCGGCCAGAAGGAGCCGCACTACGGACCGCGCTGGATCGGCTGGAAGCCGTTCTACCGGTAGCGGCTACAGGAACGATTTCTCCCAGCCCACTCCGGCCGCGTCGTGCGGCTGCATGTAGATTCCCTCCGGCCCGCGCGTGATCCGGTAGCCGTCCTCGAACTTCTGGTAGACCTCCTTGGGACCACCCGGCGGCGGCAGGAACAGTTCGCACCAAGGCGCGTTGGGCGTGGCGAGAGAAAACGCGACCGTTTCCGGCGACAGTCCGCCGCCGTGCGGAATCACCGGAATGTCGTAGGCCGCGGCCAGCGCCGCGATTTTGCGGAGTTCGGTGAGGCCGCCGCACCATTGGGCGTCCGGTTGCCAGATCTCAGCGGATTGATTCTCGAGCAACTGGCGGAATCCGTAGCGGCCATACTCGTGCTCTCCAGTGACGATGCGTGTCGACTTGATCGCCTGCCGCAGGCGGCCGAAACCGGCGTAGTCGTGCGGTTGCAGCACCTCTTCCATCCAGTAGATGCGGTACGGCGCCATCATCTCGGCCATCTCGAGCGTGTAGCGTTCGGTCCACGCCATCCAGCAATCGAGCATGATGTCGCCGTCCGGACCAAGGGCTTGGCGCGCGCGCTTCACCAGGTCCACGTTCTTGCGCATGCCGTCACGTCCATCCGCGGGACCGTGCGGAATCGCCAGCTTGAGCCGTTTGAATCCGAACTCGACGTGCTGCTCGATATCGTTGCCGGTGCAGTAGGTGGGAATGCGATCCTTCGTCTGGCCGCCGAGCAGCTTGTAGAGCGGAACGTCCAGCGCCTTTCCCACGATGTCCCACAGCGCGACATCGACGCCGCTGATCGCGTTCATCGTCACGCCCATGCGGCCGTAGCTCATGGTGGAGCGCCACATGGTGTCCCACAGCCGTTCGATATCGAAGGGATCTTCGCCCATGACGAGCTTGGCCAGGTGATCGCGCACGATGAACTCGCCCGCGCGGCCGCCGTTGCCGTAACCCTTGATGCCCTTGTCGGTGGCGATCTCCACGGTGAAGTCGTCCAGCTTGCCGGGGTCGGGATTGAACAACGACCGCTGCGCTTTGTACTTCGGGTAAATGGACATCGGGTTCGCCACCTCGACGCCTTGCGTGCTCCACGCGCCGGCCGTGGGCGTGTAGGCGGGCTTGTAGAGGCGCGACCGGGTGGGAACGATGCGGATGGAGGTGATCTTCAGCTTGCTCTTGCCGAAGCCGGGACACTGGGCGGCCAATGGGGCGGCGGCCGCGGCGGGCGTGGCGGATAGAAAGGATCGGCGGTTCACAGGGAGAATCTATCAGAAGTCGCGCACGGAGATCGCCACCAGGGTGAGCGTCAACCCCGACATCACCACCACGGCCGTCCACGCGACGGCGTTGTAGAAAGAGGTGTTGGTCCACTCCTTCATCACTCGGGACTTGTTGACCAGCAGCGTCATGAAAATCAGCACCAGCGGCAGCAGCATCCCGTTGATCACCTGCGACAACAGGATCATTCTCACCAGCGGGAAGCCGGGAATGAGAATCACGCCGCCGCCCACCACGATCAGTCCGGTGAACAGCCAGTAGAAGATCGGCGCCTCGCGAAACCGCTTGTTGACGCCGCTTTCGAAGCCCAGCCCCTCGCAGACGGTATACGCGGTGGAAAGCGGCAGGATGCTCGCCGCGAAGAACGACGCGTTGAGCAGCCCCGCGCAGAACAGCAAGTAGGCCCACTGTCCGAACGGCTGCAGGCCCTTGGCGGCGTCGGTGGCGTCGTGGATATCCTGCGGCTTCACGCTCCAGATCGCGCCCGCGCAGGCGACGATGATGAAGAACGCGATCACCGACATCACCACGCAACCCACGATCACTTCGATTCGCGACTCGCCATACTCCTTGGCGGTCACGCCCTTCTCGACGATCGCCGCCTGCAGATAGAACTGCATCCACGGCGCCACCGACGTTCCCACCATGCCGATGAGCATCTGCAGATATCCGGGATCCAGCACCAGCACCGGACTCACCGTGTAGATGGCCGCTTCCCTCCAATCGGGCTTCACCAAAATGCCGGACGCGATGTAGCAGACGTACAAGGAGCACGCGAACAGGAAGATCTTCTCGACGCTCGCGTAGGTCCCCTTGACGATGAGGAACCACACGGCGGCCGCCGCCACCGGAACGGAAATGTAGCGGCTCACGTGGAACAGTTCGAGCGAACTCGCGATGCCCGCGAAGTTCGCCATCACGTTGGTCAGGTTGGCGAGGACGAGCGCGGCCATGACAAAGAACGTGGTGCGAAGTCCGAACTCCTCCCGGATGAGGTCCGAGAGGCCCTTGCCGCTCACCGCTCCCATGCGCGAGCACATCTCCTGGGTCACGATGAGCAGGATCGTGATGGGCGCGAGAGTCCACAGCGGCAGGTATCCGTACTTGGCTCCGGCCTGGGAGTAGGTGAAGATTCCGCCCGCGTCGTTGTCGACCACGGCCGTGATGAATCCGGGTCCGAGGACCGCGAAGAAGACGCCGATACGATAACGCAGCCGCTTCAGCACCGGTTCATCCTTGGCGGAGCACCGTGATCACGTCGTCGGCGTTGATCGCGCCCACCAGCACGCCATTGCGGTCCACCACCGGCAGAGTCAGCAGGCTGTACTTGTCGAACAGCTCCATCACTTCCTCCCGCCGCACGCCGGCGCCGGCGCTTCGCGTCTTTTCCGCGGCAAGGCCGCGCAGAGGGGCCGAGGGTGGGCTCAGGAACAGCCGCGCCAGGGAGACCGATCCCGCCAGGTTGCCGTCGCCGCCAATCAGAAAGACCGTGTTCAGCCCTTCGGGAACGTCGCCCGATTCGCGTAGCGCGTCGAGCACCGACGACACGATTCCGGTCTCGGGAACCGCCACGAACTCGGTGGTCATCATGCCGCCCGCCGTGTCCCCGTCGAACTCCAGCAGTTCGGAAACTTCGGTTTTCGGCTCCGCTTCCATCTCCTCGAGGATCTCCGCGCTGGTTTCCTCCCCCATTTCGGCAAGCGCGTCGGCGGCCGCGCCGGCCGACATCTCCTCGAGGATCTCGGCGGCTTTCCCGGTCTCGAGCGACTCGAGGATGCTCGCCTGGATCTCGGGCTCCACCTCGGTCAGGGTGTCCGCCGCGACTTCGCTGTCCAGGGCTTCGATCAGCGCCTCGCGATTATCGGGGCTGAGCTCTTCGACGATGTCGGCGAGGTCCGCCGGGTGCATGTCCTCGAGGATCTTCGTGGTGATGTTCAACCGCAGCCGGCGCTGCGGATCGGGTTCCAGGATATTGGTGAGCTTCCATGGAATCGAGCTGACGGCGATCGGCCGCTGCATCCGCCGGATCCAGCGCGGGGGCAATCCCTGGAACAGCCGCCGGACCACGCTTCTCAGTCCGACGTCCACTTCCATCACCCGCAGTTCGCGCCCTTCGCCGACCTCGAACGTCACATCGGTGACGCGCACCACCTTGCGGCCCTGCGCGTCGATGATCTGCTGATCCAGCAGATCGCGCACCAGACGCAACGCGTACTCGTCGGCGTGGTGCGGCGTGAGCAACTCCTCACGGAGGTGGATGCCGCGCAACGAGATGGACGCCACCTGATCGTGCCGGAAGGTCATCCACGTCCAGCCCCCACCCCCGCCGATCATGTACCGGTCCACTCGCTCGGGGTCGACGAGGGGAAGCAGGGCCGCTTCCCGGATTTTGCCGATACGTTTCCCCTTCAGGTCGTAGACGACCAGACCCACGAGCTCCGTGAGGTAGAGATGCGTTTCGGCCATCCAGGGGGTTCCACGGCGAATCCAGCTTCCACTATAGCGGCCCGATGTCCGGTTGGAAACGGCGGGGCGGCGCCGATGCGGTAAATTTAGGGTTCCATGACAAAATCGATCGCACTCATCGGGAGCGCCCTGCTCCTGGTTTCGAGCTGCTCCAATTCCGGATCCAAGAGCGGCTACACGGGCGAAAAAGCGAAGGCGCTCCCACCCGCGGAGGCGCTGAAGAGCTTGAAGCTCAGCGAGGACTTTCACGTCGAGACGTTCGCCACCGAGCCCAACACGATGGATCCGGTCGACATCACGTTCGATGAGCGGGGGCTCGCCTACGTCGTCGAGATGCGCGATCTGCCCGACGATCCGCCCAAAGGAAAGCCCGCGCGCGGCCGCATCAAGATGCTCGAGGATACCGACGGCGATGGCAAGGCCGACAAGTCCACGCTCTTTGCCGAGGATCTGCTCCAATCGAGCGGCCTGATGGCCTGGAACGGCGGACTGATCGTGTGCGCGTCGCCCGACATCCTGTTCATGAAGGACACCGACGGCGATGGCAAGGCCGACGTCCGCGAAGTTTGGTTCACCGGCTTCTTCCACGGCAATCCGGAGGCGCACATCACCAATCCGCGGCTGGGCCCGGACAATTGGATCTACTTCGCCAACACCGGCAACGAGGGCAACGTCACGTCGCCGAAGAACCCCAAGCATCCCGCCGTGCAGATCCGCGGCAACGACTTCCGCTTCCACCCAATGACGTTCGAATTCGAGCCCGCCGCCGGCAACGCCCAGTACGGCGTCGCCATGAGCGACTGGGGCGACCGCTTCATCTCGCAGAACACGACGCACCTGCGCCACGTGGTGCTTTCGCGGCCGTATCTAGCCCGCGCGCCGATGCTCGATCCCGGCGCGGTGGCCGCCGATCCCTACGAGGGGCGCAAGCGCGACATGTGGCCGCTGACCGAGCCGCAGGAGTGGCGCGTGATCCGCACCAAGCTGCGCAACGAGCGCTTCCAGGAGTTGAAGAACGGACGCACGGAGATCCTGGCGGGATCGTTCACCGGCGCCACCGGCGGCACCATGTATCTGGGCGACGCCTGGCCCGCGGAATATCAGGGCAACATCTTCACCGGGGAGGTCAACGGCTGCCTCATCCGGCGCGATATCCTCACGCCCGATGGCGTCACGTTCAAGGCGGCTCCGCCGAAAGAGGGTGTCGAATTCCTGGCGTCCACCGATCAGTGGTTCCGCCCCACCAACTTCACCAACGCGCCCGACGGCAACCTGTACTTCACCGACATGCAGAGACAGGTGATCGAGACTCCGGTATCGATACCGGAGGAACTGCGAAAGCACATCGACTTCTACAAGGGCGACGATTTGGGGCGCGTCTACCGGATCGTGTCGAACAAGCCTCGCGCACAGCGCGGCCTGAAGCCCGATTTCGACGGAAAGACCGGCGCGGACATCGCCAAGTACCTCGAGCACGGCAACGGCTGGCATCGAGTCACCGCGCAGCGCCTGTTGCTGGAACGCCAGGACAAATCGGCGATTCCGGCGTTGAAGGAACTGGCGGCCAAGAGCGCTTCGGGTCCGGGGCGGCTGCGCGCGCTGTATCTGCTGCGCGAGTTCGGCGCCTTGGACGCGGCCGCCGTGAGCGCGGCGTTGAAAGACTCCGAGCCGCGGGTGCGCGAGCACGCCATCGCATTGGCGGAAGCGTTCCCGGCGCTGGAACGCGAGGTGCTGGCGATGATGAAGGACCCGGCGCCGCGCATTCAAATGCAACTCGCCATGAGCCTGGGCAACTTCAAGTCCGGCGCGGCGAAGGCGGCGGTGGTCGACATCGCGGCGGCGAACATGAAGGATCGCTGGATCCGCATGTCGGCGCTGTCCTCGGCGGCGGACGCGCCCGCGGCGTTCCACAAGGCGCTGCTCGCGAAGAACGTGGAGGTTCCGCGCGACATGCTCACCGCGATCGGCGCGCTGGTGGGGGCTCGCAAGAATTCCGCCGAGATCCAGGCCTTCGTGTCCGCGCTGGCGGGCGGCAAGTCGCCCGAGGCGGGGCTGCGGGGCGCCGCCAACGGACTGCGGCTGGCGGGCGCGAATCAGTTGCCAGGCGCGGGGATGGAAGCGGCGCTCTCGCCTTATCTGAACTCGGGCATGGATGCCGCCTGGGACGTGGCGCGTTATTTCGAATTGAAGGCGCTCATCGACCGAGCCTCCAAGGAGGCTGTGTCGGAAGCGGCGCCGGTGAAGCAGCGCGCGCTCGCCGTGACCGCGTTGCGCGGAGCGACGGCGGCCGCGGCGATTCCATTGCTGGACAGAGTGCTGGCGTCGAACCCGCCCGCCGACGTGCAGACCGCCGCGGTGCTCAGCCTGTCGTCGTTCGCCGATCCGAAAGTGGGTCCGGCGCTGTTGTCGCACTGGAAGTCGTATAGCCCGGACGCGCGGTCCAAGGCCGTGGGCGCGATGCTCGCGCAGAAGGATCGCGTGCCGCAGTTGCTCGAGGCGCTCGAGAACCAGAAGGTGGAACTGGCGATGGTGGAGGTGGCGGCGCGCAACCGCATGCTCGAGTCGAGCGATCCGAAGATCGTGGAGCGGGCGAGGAAGCTGTTGCAGTCGGCCGGAGGCGATCGCGCCAAGGTGACGGCGGCGCACAAGGACGTGCTCGAAATGGCGGGCGACCGCGAACGCGGCAAGGCGGTGTTCGAGGAGAACTGCGCCAAATGCCATTCGCCGCGCAAGCAGGGCGGACGCGTGGGCCCGGATCTTTCCGGGATCAACATGAAGTCGAAGGACGAACTGCTCGAGGCGATGCTGAACCCGAGCGCGGCGATCGAGCCCCGTTTCGTGAACTATCTGGTGACCACCAAGGACGGCCGCATGTACGACGGGCTGCTCGCTTCGGAAACCGCCGGAGCGCTGACCCTGCGGGGCGGATCCGAGGAGGATGTGACCGTGGCCCGCGCCAACATCGTCGAGATCCGCTCGTCCACGATCTCGCTGATGCCGGAGGATCTCGAGAAGTCGATGAACAAGCAGGCGCTGGCGGACGTGATCACCTACCTGCGCGGCGGGTTGTAGCGGCGCCCTCCGGCGCGGCGAGTTCGAGCATCAGGTCGCGAAGCGGAGTGACGATCACTCCGTTCGCGGCCCGGTAGCGTTCCTCGCCCGGATAGACGGCGAACTTGTGCGTCGCGCCGATATCCTGGCAGCCGTAGTGGAAGCCTTTGCCGGGCAACGGACTTCCGGTGGAGAGCTTCACTTCGATCGCCCAGCGGCTCGCCGGGCCGCCGTCCAGCACCAGGTCGATCTCCGCGCCGGCCGACGTCCGGTAGAAGTGCGCCGAATGTTTGAAACGCACGGCATTGAGAATGTTCTCGATGACGAAGCCTTCCCAACTCGCGCCGGCGACGGGGTGGCCCAGCAGATCCTCGAGGCCGCGGATGCCCAGCAGCGCGTGGAGCACGCCGGAATCGCGCACGTAGACCTTCGGGGCGCGCACCAGCCGCTTGCCTTCGTTCGACTCCCAGGGGAGCAGGCGGCGAACCAGCAGCAGGTCCACCATCAGATCCAGATAGCGCGCGACCGTCTGTCCGCTGACGCCGAGAGATCCGGCCAGCTTCATGGCGTTCAGGATCTGGCCGTGGTTGTGGGCGAGCATCCGCCAGAAGCGGTCGAGCGTTTCGGCGGGGATGCGGGGGCCGAGAGCCGGTATGTCGCGCTCGAGGTAGGTTCGAATGAACGAGTCGCGCCACTCGAGGCTCTCCCGGTCGCCGGCGGCGAGGAAGCTGTCGGGGAAGCCCCCGCGCACCCAGAGCGTGCGCGCGGAGCCGCCGGTTTCGAGCAGATCGAAAGGGGCAAGCTCGGTGTATGCGATCCTTCCCGCGAGAGACTCGCTGGACTGCTGGAGGAGATCGAGCGAGGCGGACCCGAGCAACAGGAACTGTCCGGTTCGCATGCCCTTGCGCTTGCGGCGGTCGATGATTCCGCGCAGTGGCGCGAACAGTTCGGGGACGCGCTGCACTTCGTCGAGGATCGCCAGTTCGCCTTCGTGCGCGGCGAGGTAGGTCTCGGGATCGGAGATCTTGGCGAGATCGGACGGCAGCTCGAGATCCAGGTAGACGGACGGTCGGCCTTCGGCGATCGTGTGCGCCAGGGTGGTCTTGCCGCACTGCCGGGGTCCACAGAGGGCGACCGCGGGAAAACGCTCCAGCAGTCCGGCGATCCGGGCGTCCAGGCGTCTCTCGATCATGCCTTTAGGCTACCACGAACCTAGCAAATCTTCCACGCCGTGGAGAGATTGCTAGGTTCCTGGCCTTCGAACCTAGCAAATCTTCCACGCTGTGGAGAGATTGCAAGGTTCGGGTTAAACGTTCTTGACGGGCCGCGCGCGGCCTCCCGGCTGTCCGTACCGGTGCCGGACCGCGGTGAACTTGCCCTTCCCGTACTCGCCCACGTCGACCGTCCCGGTGATCGCGTCCCCCTGCGCCTTGCCCTCGAAATCGTAGCCGATGCGCGTGCCTTCGTAAGCGTGCGAACTCCGCGCCATCACCGTGTCGCCCTCCACCGAGCCCCGCAGATCGCTTTTCAGGAACTCGCCCATGTGCGATCCAGCCAGGGTGGCTCCCTGCTGCTCGAGGAACATCGTGTGGTGCGCTTTGCCCACCACGTATTCGATGGTCACGTCCCACTGCCCGCCGACGTTGACCGAAGGGGCCGCCGGAGGCGCGACAGGGCTCTTCGCGGCGGTGGACAGCACCTCGCGAATGCGAGCCGCCGCCACCTTTTCGTCGCCCGGCATCATCATGTACGGCATCACCGTAAGGGAACTGGCCGCCGCGCCGCCGAGCCGGGTTCCACTCGATCCGCCCATCACGATCCGGGGCGTTCCGGTGTACAGCAGCTTCTCCACCTCGCCGCCGGTGAGCCCCATCTTCTCGCCGTCCCAACGAATCACCAGCCGGGGCGCGTTGTTCGACAGGCCTTCCGGCTGCAGGACCTCGGTGGTCACGCCATCCACCTTGACCGCCTCGTTGGAAATCGTGTCCAGCCACTTCTCCCACATCTGCCATTCGGCCGCGTGGTCGCGCTTGACCCAAGCCTCGACAGCGGCCAGCATTCCCATGATCTCTTCCTTGCCGCACTTCATCGGACGGCCGAAGGAATGGTGCGGCGCGCTGTGAATCCACGCCGCCTGGATGAGATCCTTGCGGCCGAGAAGCAAACCGGCGGTCTGCGGACCGCGCAGACACTTGCCGCCGCTGTAGGCGACCAGGGTCGCGCCCGCGTTCAGATGCACGTTCGGGATGGTGAGCCGTTCGGCGGCGGCGTCCACCAGAACCGGAACGTTGTGCTGTTTCGCGATTCCCGACACATTGGAAATCCCGAGCGGCCCATTGTCGCCCGGACCCGCCAGGATCATCACCATCGCGGTCTTGGCGTTGAACGCGTTGATGAGCTCCTCCCGAGTCGCTACCGTGATCATTTTGCCGCCGGCGCCGCGAACGGCGTGATCGTACACGTTGCGCGAATAGGCGGGCGCGATCACCTCGTTCCTCAGTCCCTCCGAGTGCGGCAGCCGCTGGAGCCTTTCCGGATCGGCGCCCGCGATACAGGCCGCCGTGGCGTGCGAGAGCGCCGCGGCGCAGCCGGCCGATACCATGCCCCACTCGGCCTTGGTCAGTTCGGCGAGGCGCTTGCCGACTGCGTCCATCAGTTCGTCGAGGTGGACGTAGTGGCGCGACGCCTGATCCATGGCCGCCTTTACCTCGGGCAGCGACTGCGAACCAGAGATGATCGTGAAAGTGCCTTTGCAATTCACGATCGGAGTGACGCCGATGGACTCGTAGATGTCCGGTCCCACCTTGAGTTCCGCCGCGCCCAGCCGGCCGGCGATGGATTGAAACGCGGCCGCGATAGCTCCGCCGCGGAAGAGATCGCGGCGGTCGAAGCGGTTCCCGAAGATACGCTCTAGCATGATGACGATGCTAACGCCGGGAGCCGGCCGCGCGCAACAGGAGCGCCGCTATGCCGCGGCGGGCTTGGGCGCGTATTGACGGCGCACCAGGAACAGATAGCAGAACACGCCGAGCACCAGCCAGAATCCGATCGCCTTGATCGGCGCGTCGAAAGCTCCGGTCCGCTGGATCAGCCAACCGGTCAGCCAGGGCGCCACGATACCGGCCAGGTTCGCGGCCGTGTTCTGGATGCCCACCACCAGCGCGATGCTGCCACCGGGAATCAGCGTCTGTGTCAGCGCCCAGTAGTTGGCGGTGGCGAGCCCCAGTCCGCACAGCGAGAACACGGTGAAGAAGATCATCACCTGTTGCGAGTCCGTGAAGACGCTGATCGTCTGGGTGGAGGCCATCACGAAGCCCGCGATGGTGAAGCCCTTGCGCACGTTCACCGGATCCCGGCCCGCGGCGATCATCCGGTCCGCCGCCCAGCCGGCCAGCGCGGCCACCGCGGCCATGCCGCCGAACGAGACGCCCGCGTACCAGCCCATCGACGTGATCGACATGCCGTGCTTTTCCTTGAAGTACAGCGGCATCCACGTCATGCAGTAGTAGACGAAGTACATGTAGCAGTACGTGCCGACGATGGTGCCCCACATGACCGGGCTCCGGAGGATCTGCCCGGTGGTGACCTTGGCCGCTTTCTGCGCGGCGCTCTCGGTCCGTTGCGACCGCGGCAACGCGGCGATGTCGCTGCCCTTGACCAGCGTCATCCACGGAATCAGCCAGACCAGGCTGGCGATGCCGACACTGACGAACATGATCTGCCAGCCGTAGTCCTTCACCAGATACGCCGAAATCGGCAGCCCGATCGCCGGGCCGATCTTGGTTCCGGTCATATAGAGCCCCACGGCGAGACCGCGTTGGCGCTCGGCGAAATGCATGCTGATGTAGCGCATGCTCGACGGCGTGACCACCGATTCGCCCACGCCGATCAGCAGCCGCATCGCCACCAGCGCCCACAGCCCGGTCATCATCGGCGTAAGGGCGGAAGATACGGACCAGAGCAGGAATCCGAAGAAATACGGCCACCGCACGCCCACGCGATCCACCAGCATGCCCGACGGGATCTGGAACAGCGTGTAGGTCCAGAAGAAGGCCGAGAAGGCCATGCCCTGCTGTTCCTTGTCGAGCGAGAATGTCTTCGAGATATCGGGCATCGCCGAAGTCAGGTTCACGCGATCCAGGTACGCGATCACCATGCCGAGGCTCAGCAGGCCGACCACCCACCACCGGCGGTCGCTCCACGATACGCCGGCCGCAGCGGCCGCGGCGGCCTTGGCGGAGGGATTGGGTAGAGTGGCGCTCACGCGGCGGCTCCGCGGTCGAGCCGCGTCAGATCGCCGCCCTCGATCGACGGGCACCAGAACTTCTCCACGTGCTCGATGATGAGGTTCGTGCCGCGCTCATGGCTCACCCACGGCGCCTGGCGCGGATCGTACATCGCGTCGGTGAGGTCGCGCGCCAGCACCACGCCGATTCCCAGCCTGGTCAATTGGCGGATACCGAATGGCCGGCCGAGCACGCACATGTTGGTATGCACGCCCATCATCACGACGTTGCGCACGCCTTCCTGGACGAAAAAGTTGTAGATCTCGCCGCCGGAGTCACTGATGCCGTCGCGCGCGTCGATCGCGATATCGGGGTGCTGGCGGTTGAATACGCGCACGCGGTCTCCCACGCGATCGTCGTCGCAAGGTTCAGTGGCGTCGTCCACCGGAAGAGCCGCTTCGTCCTTCGGGTCCAGATAGCACCACTTGGCGATCGGCACGGGCGGCTTCGCGTCCCTGGCGTCTTTCATGCGCTTGCGTTGCGGCATGCCTTCGTACTGGTCCATGGTTCCGCTGGGCGCGTGGATCACGCGGACGCCCAAGGCGCGCGCGCCGGCCACCACGCGGTTCATGTGGGGGATCATCACCGTCAGCCGCCGCGCGGAGCTCTTGCAGTAGTGGTCGTTCCACATGTCGCAGATGATGATGGCGGTTTCCGATGGCCGCCAGAGCAGATCCTGCGTGAGGGGAAGGCCTTGCCTCCGGGTGCGCGCGCGCAGACGAAGCACGCCGGACGGCGATGTTTGCGAGGTCGCGATGGACGCGGCCAGCGATCCGAGCAGAGTCCTGCGGGTGATCATAATGGAGGCATTGTACCAGGGCGCCGTACACTGGAGAATCCCCATGAAGACCATCGTTCTCGAGGAACCCGGCCGGTTCGTGTTGACCGAGACCGAGCCCCCGGCCGCTCCCGGCCCCGGCGAAGTCGCGGTGTGGGTGCGCAGCATCGGCATCTGCGGCACCGATCTGCACGCCTTTCGCGGCAAACAGCCCTTCTTTTCTTATCCACGCATTCTCGGCCACGAACTCGGCGTCGAGATCGCGGCCATTGGAGACGGCGTCACCGGACTCGCGCCGGGGGACCGTTGCGCGGTCAATCCGTACATGCACTGCGGCGAATGTGCACCGTGCCGGCGAGGCAAGACCAACTGCTGCACTGTCCTGAAAGTGCTCGGCGTGCACGTGGACGGCGGAATGCGCGAGTCCATCGTGCTTCCCGCCGCGCACGTCTACAAGAGCGGGAAGCTGACGCTCCGGCAGTTGGCGTTGGTGGAGACGCTCGGGATCGGCGCCCACGCGGTGGGACGATCGGACGTGCAGCCCGGCGAGCGGACTCTGGTAATCGGCGCCGGTCCGATCGGCTTGGCCGCGCTCGAGTTCCTGCGGATCGAAGGCGCGGATCTGGCGTTGCTCGAAACCAGCGAGAACCGGCGGCGGTTCGCGGCTTCCGCGTTCCCCGGCATTCGCCTCTACTCGAATCTCGACGAAGCCGCCGCCAACGCGGATGCAACGCTGGTGTTCGACTGCACCGGGAACCCGGCGTCGATGCATGCGTCGTTCAAACTGCCGGTGAACGGCGGCAAGCTGGTATTCGTCGGCCTCTTCCCCGGCGACGTCACGTTCCACGACCCCGAGTTTCATCGCAAGGAACTGACGCTGCTGGCGAGCCGCAACGCGCGGCCGGACGAACATCGCCGCATCGTCGCGCTGCTCGAGGAAGGACGCATCGATACCACGCCGTGGATCTCGGAAACCGCGCCGGCCATGGAGATCGTGGAGCGCTTCCCCCGTTGGCTCGACGTATCGGCCGGGGTGGTAAAAGCCGTGATCGAATTCTGAAGGAGTCTCTTTCTACTCAATGTCAAACGTCAGGAATTTCATGGATCTGAGCGGCCGCGTGGCCGTGGTGGCGGGAGGAACGTCGGGCCTGGGCCGTGTGATCGCGGTGGGTCTGGCGCAGGCCGGCGCGGACGTGGTGGTTACCGGCCGGCGCGAGAATCTCATCGACGAAGTAGCGCAAGAGATCGAGGCCGCGGGACGCCGCACCTTTCGGCTCGCGGCCGACGTATTGAACCGCGACTCGATGGACCGCCTGCGCGACGGCGTGCTCGCCGAGTTCGGCCACATCGACATCGTGCTCAACGCGGCCGGGCGCACCGTGCGCAGGCCCACCGTGGAACAGCCGGTGTCCGAGTTCCAATCGATCATGGACACCAACCTCACCGGAACGCTGATCTCCTGCCAGTGCTTCTACGAAGCGCTGGTGAAAAGCGGACACGGCCGCGTGATCAACATCGCGTCGCTCAGTTCGTTCGTCAGCCTGAAGGAAGTGGCGGCGTACGCCGCGTCCAAGGCGGCGGTGTTGTCGCTCACCAAGAGCCTGGCGATCGAGTGGGCGCCGAAGGGCATCAACGTGAACGCGATCGCGCCCGGCGTATTCCGCACCGAGTTGAACGCGGCGCTGCTCGACGGCACCGATCGCGGGCGCGAGTTCCTGCTGCGCACGCCAATGAAGCGCTTCGGGCAACGCGAAGAGTTGATCGGCGCGGCTGTGCTGCTCGCCTCCGGCGCCGCCAGCTTCATCACTGGCGAGTGCATTACCGTGGATGGCGGATTCCTTTGTTCGGGAGTAAACTCATAAGCGCCATGCGCGCGATTTCGATTCTGCTCGGATTAGGTTCGCTGGCGTTCGCCGCCGAACCCATCCGCGTCCAACTCACCACGGGCGGCCACGCGCACGATATTTCGTTCTACGGCGTGTTGGAAGGGCAGCGGGATTTCCGGATCAACGTGAATCCGCATCCATCGGCGTTCCGGCGGGACCTGCGAAAAGACGTCGACGTGCTCGTCGTCTACGACATGGTGGACGTCAATGACGAGGCGCAACGAACGCGGCTGCGCGACTTCCTCGAATCGGGCAAAGGACTGGTGGTGCTGCATCACGCGCTGTGCGGCAACTGGCAGTGGAAGTGGTGGTACGAGGAAGTGGTGGGCGGACGCTATCTGATGAAGGACGAGGGCGCGCTGCCCAAGTCGAAGTTCAAACACGACGAGGACATGAACGTCACGCCCGCCGCCAAGCATCCGGTGCTCGCCGGCATCGGTCCGTTTCGCGTGCACGACGAAACCTACAAGGACATGTGGATCTCGCCGAAGAGCACCGTCCTGCTGAAGTCGGACAATCCCACCGGCGATCCGCAGGTGGCTTGGATCGGGCCGTACCGCGCCTCCCGCGTGGTGGCGATCCAGTTGGGGCACGGGCCCGAAGCGCACCGCCTCCCCGAATACCGCGCGTTGGTGGCCAACGCGATCCGCTGGGCGGCGGGCCGCGGTTCGGACTAGGAACGGCGTCCAGCGCAATGGCGGAACCACAAGACGTCACGGTGCTGCTCCACAAGTGGAGCCAGGGCGACCAGGAGGCGTTGGGCATTCTGACGCCCATCGTCTACCGGGAACTGCATCGCATCGCTTCTGGCTATCTATCGCGCGAGAACGCCTCGCACACGCTGCAGCCGACCGCTCTCATCAACGAGGCGTACATGCGGCTGGCGCGGCAGGACGGCTTCGACTGGAAGAACCGCGCGCAGTTCTACGGCATCGCGGCGAATCACATGCGGCAGATCCTGGTGGATCACGCGCGGCGAAAGCTGGCCCGCAAGCGCGGCTCGGGGGCCAAGGCGGTGGCGCTGGACGCGGCCATGGAGATCGGCTCGGCGCCCGACGAACTGGTGGTGGCCCTCGATGACGCGTTGCGCGAGTTCGCCGCGATCGACGAGTTGAAGGCGCGGCTCATCGAACTGCGCTATTTCGGCGGACTCACGCTGGAGGAGGTTTCGGACGTGCTCGGCATCGCCGTCAACACGGCGCGCAAGTACGAACGCCTGGCTCACGCGTGGCTGGGCCAGTATCTGCGAGCGCCCGCGTGACGCCCGAACTCTGGAAGCGGATCGAGGAACTGTACTTCGATGTCTCCGAGCGGCCAGAGTCCGAGTGGGCGGCCGCGCTCGAGTCCGCCGATCCACTGTTGCGCGCGGAAGTAGAGAAGCTGTTGCGGGAGGACGGCGCCGCGCCGGCTCTGTTCGCGGGCGCGGTGCGGCAAGTCGCGCGATCGGCCACTGCCTCCAAGGAAGGCCGCCGCATTGGGTCCTACCGCCTGGAGCGCGAACTCGGCCGCGGCGGCATGGGGACCGTTTATCTGGCGTATCGCGACGACGACCAGTTCAAGAAGCAGGTGGCGCTGAAGCTGCTTCGCCAAGGCCTCGAGGACCAGATGTCGCTGGCGCGATTCCGCGCCGAACGCCAGTTTCTGGCGCTGCTCGACCATCCCGGCATCGCGCGGCTGCTCGACGGCGGCGCGACCGAGGACGGGCTACCGTACCTGGTCATGGAGTACGTGGACGGATCGCCGCTGGGCGAGTACGCCGCTCGCGAGAAGCTGGGCACGGCCGCGCGGCTGCGACTATTCCTGCGCGTGTGCGACGCCGTTCAGTACGCGCACCGCAACCTCATCGTGCATCGCGATCTGAAGCCCGCCAACATCCTGGTACCCGCGCGGGGCGAACCGAAGCTGCTCGATCCGTCCCGATCGCCAGTCACCGTGGTGGAGACATCCACCGGCTGGCACATGATGACGCCCGACTACGCCAGCCCCGAGCAAGTGCGGGGCGAGCCCATCACCGTGGTTTCCGACGTGTACTCGCTCGGCGCGGTTCTCTACGAATCGCTCACCGGACACCGTCCGCACGAGTTGAAGAGCCACGATCCCCTCGAGGTGGCCGAGTCCGTCTGCCGCAAGGAGACGCGGCCGCCCAGTCACCATCTGCCGGAGTTGCGCGGCGATCTGGACACCATCGTCTTGAAGGCCATGCACAAGGATCCGGCGCGCCGCTACGATTCCGTGGATCGGCTGGCGGACGACATCCGGCGTCATCTCGACGGACGCCCTGTGTTAGCGCGGCCCGACACGATCGCCTACCGCTTGGGGAAGTTCGTGCGGCGCAACTGGCTGGGAGTTGCCGCGGCGGCGGTGTTCGTGACAGGACTGGCGGCGTCCACCGCGGTCGCGGTGCATCAGGCTCGCGTCGCGCGGGCGCAACTCGACAACGTGCGCAAGCTGGCCGGCGAACTGCTGTACCGGGTGAACCGCGAGATCGTGGTGCTGCCCGGAGCGATCCCCGCGCGGCAGGCCATCGTGGCCACGTCGATTCAATACCTCGACGAGGCCGCCAAGACCAGCGGTGGCGATCCGAAGCTGGTGGTGGAACTGGCGATGATGTACGAGACTTCGGGCAATCTTTATGGCGGCGCGGGTACGGCCAACCTCGGCAAGCCGAAGGAGGCGATGGAGACCTATGGCAAAGCCATTGCGATGTGCGAGGAGTTCCGCCGCCGGCACGGAACCGACTACTCGGTGCTGCGCGCGCACGGGCTGCTCCATACGCGCCGGGCGGCATTGAGAAGCCGCATGGGCGACGTGGAAGGCGCGATCGCCGGCTTCAAGGCGTCGAAGGATCTGCTCGAGGACGCCAGCCGCATCGGCGAAGCTCCGGTCAAGGAACTGCACGAGCTTTACGGATTCCTCGGCGCCGCCGAAGTACGCGCGGGCCGGCCAAAGCAGGCCATCGCCTCGTTCGAGAAGACGATCGAACTGGCGAAGAGGTGGGCGGCGATCGACCGCGACCCGAAGAGCGAACGTAGCGTCGCGGCGTCGTACGCGAAGATGGGATCGGCTCAGCGCGCCTCGGGCGGCTTCGCGGCGGCGCTGGCGAGCCTGGACAAGGCGATGGATGGGACCCGGAAGCTCATCGCGGCGGAGCCGGAGAATGCGCGGCTGAAGCGCGACCTGGCGATCGAACTCGTCGATGTGGGGTTGGCTCTGGGCGCCGCGGACGAGCCGTCGCTTGGGCGCTATCGAGACGCCGTTCCCAAATTCGACGAGGCCATCGCGGCGATCGAGGCGGCCGCCAGGGATTCCAAGGACGCGCGCGGCGCGGAGACGCTCGCCGAGTTTCTACTGATCCGTTCGCGAACCTTGGTGGAGACCGATCCGGCGCGCGCGGCGGCGGAGTACACGCGCGCGGAGCAACTCATCGCGGGACTGCCCGAGGCGGCCCGCGCGTCGGTGTTCCTGCGGAACGCTCCTCTCGATATCGGGTATGGACGCGCGCTGCTCGACGCGAAGGCGGGACGCCCGGCGGACGCGGAGGCGCGGCTGGAACGGCTGATCTCGTCTCGCGCCCCGGACGGCGGCGCGGAAGAAGCGGTGGCGCGGGCGTGGACGGCGTTGTCGGTTTTGCGCGCGGCGGCCGGCAAGAGCGGCCCGGCGCGGGAAGCCGCCGGAAGGGCGGTCGCGATTCTCCAGCCGCTGGCCGCGGCCAAACCGGAATCGGACGCGATCCGGCAGGCGTTGGAGCGGGCTCGCGAGGCCGGGCGCTGATGCCGGAACTCCCCGACGTTACCGTCTACGTGGAAGCCATCGCGGCGCGAACGATGGGCGAACCCATATCGGCCGTCCGCCTGGGAAGTCCGTTTCTCGTGCGCACCGTGGACCCGCCAGTGAACGCCGTCGCCGGCCGTAGAGTGACACACGCGCGGCGCATCGGCAAGCGAATCGCGATCGGCGTCGATAGCGGCGATTGGCTGGTCATCCACCTGATGATCGCCGGGCGGCTGCACTGGAGCGAGAGGCGTCCGAAGGTGGATGGGCGGCGCAATCTGATGTCGATCGACTTCGCGGCTGGCAGCCTGTGGCTGACCGAGGCCGGCGCGAAGAAGCGCGCCTCGGTCCACATGGCGGGCGGAGAGGCGGCGTTGCTCGCGCTGGATCCGGGCGGGCTCGAACTGGCGGACGCCACGCCGGAACGCTTCGCCGCCGCGTTGCGCGCGGAGAACCACACGCTGAAGCGCGCTCTCACCGATCCACGGACTTTCAGCGGGATCGGCAACGCGTACTCCGACGAGATCCTGCACCGCGCGCGTCTGTCGCCCATCGCGCACACTCACAAGCTCACGGCGGAGGAGATCGAGCGGCTGCGGCTGGGGACGATCGAGTCGATGAGCGAGTGGACCGCCCGTCTTCGCGAACAAGCCGGCGGCCGGTTCCCCGAAGGCGTGACCGCGTTCCGCGAGGAGATGGCGGTGCACGGACGATTCGGGAAGCCATGTCCACGCTGCGGCGATCCGGTACAGCGGATCCGCTACGCCGCCAACGAAACGAACTACTGCCCGCGATGCCAGACCGGCGGCGCGCTTCTGGCCGATCGCGCGCTGTCCCGGCTGTTGGGCAAGGACTGGCCACGATCGCTCGAGGAACTGGAAGCGCTCAAACGGCGGTAGCCGTCCGCGGGCCGCTACACTAGTGGTATTGTGGCCGAACCGAAAAGCGCTGGCATTCATCTTCGCGACGGTGTTTCTGGACCTGCTGGGAGCGGGCATCCTGCTTCCGGTGATCCCGTTTCTGGTTCGGCCGTACCGCACCGACGCGACCACGGTGGGCCTGCTGAGCCTGGCATTCTCCGCCGCGCAGTTCGTCGCGACACCGATCCTGGGCGGGCTCTCCGACCGGCATGGACGGCGCCCGGTATTGCTGCTGAGCATCCTCGGTTCGGCGCTCGGGTACGGTCTGTTCGGTATCGGCGGATCGCTGGCTGTGCTGTATTTCTCGCGCCTGCTCGACGGATTCACGGGCGGGAACATCTCCACCGCGCAGGCGTTCATCGCGGACATCTCGGCGCCGGAGGACAGGGCAAAGAACTTCGGACTGATCGGAGTGGCGTTCGGGTTGGGGTTCATGATCGGACCGGCGGCCGGCGGCGCGCTTAGCCAGGTGAGCCTGCAGGCTCCCGCCTGGGCCGCGTGCGCGCTCGCCACCGTTACGACGGTTTTTGGCTATTTCGCGCTGCCCGAGTCGCTCCCACCGGAGAAGCGGCGGCGCGACCCCATGCGGGCGCGCGACTTCAATCCGTTCCTCATGATCGGGCAGATGTTCATCCGCGTGGGCATGGCGCCGCTGCTGCTGGCGGTGTTCGCGTTCAACTTCGCCAATAGCGGTATGCAGTCGAACTTCGCCGTTTTCACGAACGCGCGGTGGAGATTCGGCCCGGCGGAGACCGGATGGGTGCTGGCGATGGTCGGCGTGATGGCCGGGGTCACCCAGGGATGGCTGGTGCGGCGGCTGATGCCCCGGTACGGCGAGCGGCCGCTGACGCTGGTGGGTCTGGCGTGTAGCGCGGCGGGCTTCGTGGGAATCGCCGCGGCGCCCGGCATCGCGCCGTTTCTCGGCGCAACGATGCTGATGACGGTGGGGATGTCCTTGGCGGGTCCACCGCTAACCAGTCTGCTATCGCGCCGCGTGGGTCCTGGGGAACAGGGAGTTCTACTGGGAGCAACCATGTCCGTGGCGAGCCTGGCGCGCATGCTGGGGCCCTATTGGGCAGGCGTGACGTTCGACCACGTCGGCCCTGGCGCGCCGTACTACTCGGGGGCGCTGTGGACGGCCGTGGGACTAGCCCTGGTGGCGAGCGCCACCACGGCGGCGATGGCTCATGCCGCCGGCAGCAACTCGCGGATATCGCCGATCCAATAGTCCGGCGCCCAGCGTTCCATCTCGGCGTGGTTGCCGTAGCCGTAGCGAACCGCGCAGGTCTTCACGCCGGCGCGCCGGCCCGCTTCCATGTCGGGACCGGCGTCGCCGATCAGGAGGCAGTCGCCCGGTTCCACCCGCAAGGCCGCGAGCGAACGGTGGATCACGTCGGGAGCCGGCTTGCTCGGGAAGCCATCGGTGCCCTGCACATGCTCGAAGTATGGGAGCAGCCCGAACATCTCGAGCACGATGCGGGTGGTGGGAGTGCCCTTGGTGGTCGCCGTGGATTTCCGCCCACCCAGTGCCGCCACGGTCTCCACCACGTTCGGATACGGACCGGTGAGGCTGTGGCCGCGCGCGGCATAGACCGTTCGATACTGGACGATCAGATCCTCGCGTTGCGCGGACGAGTATTCCGGAAAGAGATCGGTGAACAGGTCGATCAGATGCCGGCCGATGTACGACCGCAGAAGCTCGAACGGAACGTCCTTGTGCCGCGTGGGCGCCAAGACCGTCTGTACGGCGCCGCAGATGTCGCGGGCGGAGTCGAGGAGCGTCCCGTCGATATCGAACAGATAGACCGGAAAGGCGGGGATCAGGCCGGTTGCGCTCCACCCTCGATGATCGGGCGGACACTGAGGCCGCCGGATTCCGGGCGGATCACGGTCTGCGTCTCCTCCTGCGCTCCGGGGCCGTCACCCGTGGCTCCCGTGGCTCCTGTCGCCTTCGGAGGCTCGGCGGCGATCAGCTTGTGGACTTCGTCGCCGTCCAAAACCTCGCGCTCGAGCAAAGCAAGCGCGATCCGAATCAGCCCGTCGTGGTGCTTCTCGATGACTCCCTTGGCGCGCTGGTAGGCGGCGTCGACCATGCTCCGCACTTCCTCGTCGATCTTCAACGCGGTCTCCTCGGAATAGTCGCGATGCTGGGCGATCTCACGACCCAGGAAGATCTGCTCTTCCTTCTTTCCGAAGCTGAGCGGACCGAGCGTGCTCATGCCCCATTCGCAGACCATCTTGCGGGCGAGGTCGGTGGCGCGTTCGATGTCGTTACCGGCGCCGGTGGTGGTCTGGTTGAGGAAGATCTCCTCGGCGATGCGGCCCGCCATGAGGATGCAAATCTGGCCCTTGAGATAGCTCTCCGAGTAGGAGTGCTTGTCGTCGAGCGGCAACTGCATGGTGAGTCCGAGCGCCATGCCGCGAGGAATGATGGTGACCTTGTGCAGCGGATCGGCGTCGGGCAGCAGGGCCGCCACCAGCGCGTGACCGGCCTCGTGATAGGCGGTGGTCTTCTTCTCCATCGCGCTGAGCATCATCGACTTTCGCTCGGCGCCCATCATCACCT
>SXGS01766136.1_pt1 | contig 29474 bp, 29 predicted proteins | sample 3174681 | NCBI WGS metagenome assembly SXGS01 (sample SAMN11356861, study PRJNA531348) | freshwater metagenome | isolation source: freshwater sample F1-80 | place: China: Fuxian Lake, Yuxi | collected 2017-12-25 | reverse complement strand
GTTGCGGTTGCGCGCCGCCCTCCTCACCCAGCGGCGGCTCGATCTGCGGCCCTTTGCCGCGTTGAAAGGGATGGCTGCTCCCGCCTAATCTACCGTACCAGGGAATCACACCCCACCGAGATCCACCCGTCTTGAGTAAGAAAGCGCACTCCCGCTCCACGTCCGAACTCGTCGGGCGGAACGATGTGCAGGTCCTCCACTTCCGGCAGGAGATCCACGAGGAGAGTCTTCACCTGGTGGAGCCGATTGCCGGCGGAGGCGCCCGCTGCACCGGACTGTCGAGCAGCATAGTCCGTCTGCAGAATCCACTCTTCGGCATTGACCAGCGCCACGTTGTCCTGGAACAGGCTCGCCCAGCGTTGAGGTGCTTCGTGCGGGCCGAGGCCACTGCTGCCCATCTGCCGGGACGCGCCGTAGGCAAAACACGCGAGGCGCTCGTGCAAGAACGGCTTCGCCACTTCGTCGCGCCCCGTACCGCGGGCAATCTCGCACTCTCGTGTTCGACTTCCGTCACACTCGACGAGGGGCGCACCGAAATGCAGCGTGGCTCCGATGCGCGGTGCCGTGCCGGAGTCGGGTGCGAAGCGGGTCTGCTCCAGCAGCCGCTGCTCCCGCAGGAAGAGCGGGTCTATTCCCGCGTCGAGGGCCGCCAGGCACCGCAACAGCGTGGTCTTCCCTGTGCCGTTGTTCCCCAGAATGACGGTCCACCGTGCCGGACGGTCCCCGGCGAGGGACAGATCGAGAGTCTGGCATCCCCGAAAACACCGGATGTTCTCAACGGTCAGCCGGAGCACATAAAAGGGGGGGCGCGAAGAGCGGCGCAGCACTCGCGTTCAGCACTGCTTCCATCAATTGCTGGAGCTGTACTAACCCCGGGCCGCCAGGACCCTCGACCCATTCAAGCAGGGAGGCGATACGCTGTGTCCCCGGGGCGGACGAGGGGAGCACTACGCCGGGCGGGGGCTTCACGGCGAAGAGGAGCGCCTCCAACTGGGCGACCGGGAGCGCTCCGAGGGTGCGAAAAAGACCCAGACGGTCCTGGAGGGAGAGGATTGGTTCTGCCGCCCGGGGCGCCGAGGCGGTTGCTGCCATCCTGTTTCCGCTGCTTCCAGCAGGCCCCGTGGGTTCGGGACCGGAAGCACCCTGACCCAGTTCCGCAGCAACTTCGGAAAGCTGCGGGTTGCCGGGATTTTCCTCGCAGGCGCGCGCGACCAGTTCATCTACCCGGCCGTGAGCTTCGGCCCACCGCAGCAACTGAAGCACGGTGTCGGTGAGTGATGCCCCCTCGGATGTCACCTGCCGTAATGGCAGGTCCATCTGGAAGGCAAGCATCAGTTCCAGCGCGATCGAGGTCGGGAACGCACTCATCAGCGCATTATGGAGCTTCGGGACTTGCTGGCCGGATAACTCGCGACGAGCCTGTCGGGCGTGGGGGTCACTCGCACCCATCAGGTCCGGGCCCCTGCAACGCGCACGGCGTCCACCCTCCGGGACACCGCACACGTCGGCAGACGTTGGTCCTCACCCCAGGGCACGTGGTCGTTCACATCGGCCGCACTCGGAGCAACTGAAGTCTCGCGGCATCCTCTGTCCGCAGATCGAGAGGGCCCGTCAGGGCTTGAACAGACCCCCTCGATCCGCAGTGCCTTCTTTGGGGCAAGCTGCCGGCGGGTTTCGCCTACGCCGCGATGGCTGCCTTCAGGTGATCCACGTCGCGCTTCAGGACGGCGGCGCGCTCGGCTTCGGGAGCCTTGCCGAGCGACTCGTCCTCGATCGTCATCGCGCCGTCGTAGCCGCATTCCGTGAGGATTGCGGCTACCCGAGCCATGTCCAGGTTGCCTTCATCCAACGGGCAGCAGTACTTGCCGTACTCGAAGCCGATCTCCCGCTGCGTTTCGCGGATGTCGGCAGGGTAGTTGATGTTCTTGACGTGGGTGGCTTTCACCAGTGGACCGAACTCCCGGTAGATGTCGTACACCCGGGAGAGCGGGTGTCCGTACCAGTACCAGTTTCCCACATCCAGTGTGAGTCCGACGCGGGGGCTTCCCACTCGTTGGATGACGCCGCGCATCCAGATCGGGTCGTTCCCCTGGCGACCGTGGTTCTCAATGCCGAGCGCGACGTTGCTCTCGGGCGTCTGCCGGAGTACCTCAGTCACTGCGTCGGCAAAGATACGAATCCGGTCTTCCAGACTCAGGTCCGCCTGCCCGCTCATGGCCGAGTCGATCCGGAGTGCGGGCACACCGAGAAAGTCGGCGGCCCGCACTGCCTGCGTGACCCACGCGATGTGCGCCGCGCGGTCCTCGGCGTTGAAGTTCTGCGAACAGAGGAATGCGCAGACGTGGGCGCCGCCCGATGCCAGTTCGTCCCGGAAGCGGGAAAGCTGTCCGGTATCGGTCAAATCCAGCATGTCCGCCGAGGTGAGGGAGCGTACCACGCCCGTCCGGTCAATCGCCACCTCGGTCGCTTCCACCCCCAGCGCTTGCATTGCTTCCAGCCCGGTCGTGTATCCGACCTGGTAGAAACTCGCATCGCGTACTGCTACTTCCATGACTCTTCCTTTCACCCTGTTGTTCGCACCGGTCGTCTAACGCGAGAGTATTCGGGCAGCGTATCAGGCGCCCGGCTCGGCGGGAGGAATCGCCCGCAGGTACTCCCACACGTGGCGCAGGTCCTGATCCGTCATCTTTCCGTACACCGGCCACGGCATCACCTGCAGCAGTTCGCCGCTGCGATCACGACCTGTGCGCATGAGCCGCAGAAATTCCTGGAAATTCAGTCCGGCAGGCAGTCCCTGGGGGTTGGGGGTGATATTGCGGGAGACGACGGGCCCGAACTGCTGCCCCCCGGCCAGATAGTTCGTGGTGTTGATCCGCTCCGGTTGCCCTTCGAACGGGCTCCCACCCTTGGCGTACGACGGGTTGGTGTGGCAGTCGTTGCAGCCTCCCTGGCCGTTGACGATGTAGCTGCCGAGGGCAACGAACTTCCGGTTCAGGCCGCGCACGTTCAGTCGCACGGGTGCGATGGCCAGGCCTCGTTGGACCTCATTGCGCGGCAGGCGATCTCCGCCCTGTCCGGCCGCCTCTCGTTCCACGGCAAACAGCGAGAACGATACGATGGCTCCTGCCACCAGTCCAGCAATAAAACCTCGGTTCGTCATCCCGCATGTGATCCTTTCCGATGCTGTTTCGCCGGGTGAGTGGATTGTCCCCCCCGGCACTTCTGGTTTCCGGAACCGTAGATTCCGCTCCATTGCACCGAATTCCTGTGCGATTCTCGCCGGACACGCCACACGCTGCCGGAATTCGGTGCGCCGTTGGCGGCGTCAGCGGTGAGTTTCGCGCCACACACTCCCCGGTTTTCACTGAAACGGGGTAGCATGTGCAGAGCAGACTTCCTTCGGGCAGCGGCGATCGCTCGGCGAGGGACTATCGGGTTTCTCCGCAACCAGACCTTCGTCGAGTGGGTCGCTGGCGCCGGAGAGACGGAAGGGGAAACGCTTGCGGGTACTGGTGACGGGCGCGGCAGGATTTGTAGGAAGCCGGTTGAGCCGGGCCTTGTTGGACCGGGGCGATGAGGTGGCCGGGTTCGACAATCTCGATGCGTACTACCCACAAGTCCATAAGGACCGCCACCTCCGTGATCTGAAGGACGAGGCGGGGTTCCGATTCGTCGAGGGCGATCTGCGCGACGCAGCCGGGGTTACGCGCCTGTTCGAGGAGTTCAAGCCGCAGGCCGTCGCCCATCTGGCCGGATTGGCAGCCGTGCGCTACAGCGTGCAGTTCCCCCTCCTCTACGGCCAGGTGAACGTCCAGGGCTCGGTACACGTTCTCGATGCCGCCCGGCAGCATCCTGTGGACGGCGAGTTGCCCGCCGTCGTCCTGGCCTCGACCGGATCGGTGTACGGCGCCGACACCCCGACGCCGTTTCGTGAAGATGCCGCTGCTGCGGCGCCGCTCGCGCCGTATCCCGCCAGCAAGCGGGCGATGGAACTGTTTGCCCATTCCTATCACCATCTGTGGGGCCTGCCGATCGCTGTGCTGCGCTTTTTCAATGTGTACGGCCCGCACGGCCGCCCCGACATGATGCCCTGGCGTTGGACCGAACAGATCCTGGCGGGAGAGCCACTCACGCTCTACGCCGGCGGGCGCCTCAAGCGCGACTGGACCTACGTGGACGATATCGTCAGCGGCTTCCTCAAGACGCTGGATGCGCGACCCGGGTGGGAGATCATCAACCTCGGGTGCGGGCGGCCGGTGGAGAATCTCGAGTTCGTCCGGATTCTCGAACAACTCCTCGGTCGCGACGCACAGATTGTGGACACTCCTGCGCCGCCGTCCGAACCGCTGATCACCTACGCGGACATTTCGCAGGCGCGTCGCATCCTCGGGTATGAGCCGCGTGTCAACGTAGAAGAGGGCCTCGCTCGCTTCGTAGCCTGGATGCGGGCCGAGAGACTGGTGTAGCTGCTCGAGATTCAGGGAGGATGCGATGGGAGTGATAACGGCGCGCCGGGATGTTGCCGAAAGGGTTCGAGGCGCCGCGATGTGGGCCGTCGTAGGGGTGGCGCTCGCGGCAGCGGCGGCCTGCCCGGCGCAGGCCCAGAGCGCGGGAGGGACACTGCGCCGGGTGGGCCCCGCTCCGAAACCGGCGCGCACCCCGAGTCCCGCGCCGGCAGCCACTCGGGTGGTGTTGCCGGCAAACGCCCCGCCGGTTCTCTCAATCACGTCCCTTGACCTGCACCTGCGGGCCGCGGAGACGCGTCTGGCCCAATTCCTCTCTGCGCTGCAGCGGAATCGACGCGACCGGGCCGCGCGCCTGCTCTCGAGCCGTGTGTCCGCCCGCAACCGCCGCGCGCTGCGCAGCGGTGCCTGGCTGTGGAAGAGTCCGCAGCGCGCGCGGGATATCTCGCAGATTCTGTATTACCCCGACCTGCAACTGCGGGCTACGGGGAAACGGTACGGCAATGTGCTCCTGGTGGCGGTGATGCCTCGGGTGCTGCGCAAGGGGCAAAAGGGCTTTCGTGCAGGCTACGTGGAGGTCCCTATGCGGTACGAGCGCGGTAACTGGTGGGTTGAGTTGCGCCGGTAGCACCCAGCAGGTCGAGACACGCATCTTGCAACCAGTGCCGGGGGAAGGACGAATCGCCGCCGTGCCAGCAGCCCACCGGGAGGCCGTCAATGCCGCTGAAGTTCGATGCGACCATCAAAGACCTGGTGAAAGAGCATCCCACCGACTGGGTACAGGTCGTAGGGTTGACCCACACCGGGCGGGTGATGATCAAGAGCGCGGATGTTTCGGTAGTGAGTGGGGACGCGGACAGCGTGGCGCTGGTGGATGATCCGGCGCCGTGGATTTGCCACTGGGAATTCGTTGCGGGCCCGGACCCGGAGTTGCCGGCCAAAGCCGGGGCCAATAATGTCCTCCTCACGCGGCGCTTCGGGATCGGGGTCCAATCGGTCCTGGTTCTACTGCGCCGCAAGGCGGATTCTCCGCGCGTGCCGAACGCCTGGGACGTGCGGCCTGCTACGGGGCGTGGCCGGACGCTGGTCCAATGGATCGTCTGGCGCGTCTGGCAGTCGCCGGCCGAGCCCCTTCTTTCGGGCGGACTGGGGACCTTACTGCTGGCGCTGCTGACGGATGACGCGCAGCAGCAACTGCCCCACGTGATCGCACGGGTCCGGCAGCGACTGGAGCAGGAGTTGCCGGAGGCCGAGCGCAAAGACTACTGGTCGAGAGCCTTCGTGCTACTGGGCCTCCGGAACACCGAGCAGAAGGCCGCCACACTGCTCCAGGGAGTAGGAAATATGGAAGAGTCAACCACGTACCAGGCCATTTTGCGGCGCGGCGAAGCCATCGGCATTCAGAAGGGCGAAGCCATCGGCATTCAGAAGGGTGAGGCCATCGGCATTCAGAAGGGTGAAGCCATCGGCGAGGTGCGTGGGGCACTGCAAGGCGAGCGGAGGATGCTGGTGCGGCTGGGGGAGAACCGCTTGGGATCCCCGTCACCGCAGGTGATGGCTGCATTGGACGACATTGCGGATGGATCCCGGTTGGAAGCGCTCGGCGCGCGTCTGTTCGAGGTGGAGACGTGGGAAGACCTGCTGGCGCTTCCGTAGGCGAGGATACAACCCCTACGTCGGCTTCACTGCTGCCGGTACCGGCCCATGCCCCGATACTCAAGGAACACGAGCACTATGAACCGCCCGAAACTTGCCGTCATCGTCAACTCCTATGGTGTAATCAGCCACGGCGACTGCATCGCCACCAAGCTACTCGAGGGACTGGAGTTCCGTGACAGGCGTGATCCGCCTCGCTGTGAGGTCGTCGCGATGCAATTGGTGGAAAAGGCGAAGGACGACATTGGGGAAGAAAAGGCCCGGAAGCTCGGCGTGCCGCTTTACCACTCCATTGCGACGGCGCTCTGTCGCGGTGGGGACACCCTGGCGGTGGATGGCGTCGTCCTCATCGGGGAACACGGCACGTATCCGTTCAACGACAAGGGGCAGCATCTCTACCCCCGGCGCGAGTACCTGGACCAGGTGGCGGGGGTCTTCCGCCAGGCAGGGCGCGCGGCGCCGGTCTTCAACGACAAGCACATGTCGTGGAACTGGGAGTGGGCGAAGCATATGTGGCGCACCATTCGGGACCAGCAGATCCCATGGATGGCGGGCAGTAGCCTTCCGTACGCCCCGTACGATCCGGTGGTTCCACTTCCCAGGGGGAAGAAGCTCGACCCGGTGGTTGCGGTCGGGTACGGCGGCCTGGAGTCCTATGGGTTCCACGCGATCGAGACCGGGCAGTTCGTCGTGGAGCAGCGCGCCGGCGGGGAGGTGGGAGTGCGGGCGGTACAGTGCCTTTCCGGGCCGGCTGTCTGGGAGGCGCACGCCGCCGGACGCTGGCCGAGGGACATTGCAGCAGCCGCCCTCGCGGCCGTGAAGGAGCCGAAGGGCCGGCCGCAGGACCACACCGAAAACGTGCATGCTTTCGACATCGAGTATCGTGACGGACAGCGTATGGTCGTCCTGATGGCGAATGGTTACTGCGGCGAATTCGGCTTCGCCTATCGCGAGCAGGGCTCCAGCCAGATTCTCGCCACCGCCTACAAGCTGGATCCGTACCCGCGGCGGCTGCACTTTTCCGCCCTGGTGCGTTCGATGGAGGACATGTTCCTCACGGGCCGCCCGACCGAACCGGGCGAGCGCACCTATCTGACCACCGGCATCCTGGCGTATCTGGTGGAGAGCCACCACCAGGGAGGGGCCCGTCTGGAAACGCCGGATCTCGACATTTCCTATCGCCCTCCCGCCCGCCCGGACCATTGGAAGGAAGTGCTTCGCTAGCAGAAGACGGACGATGCAGGACTGGGAAGCGGTCGTTGCCTGGGGCGCGCCCGCTGTGGTGCTGCTGCCCCTGGCGGTTTACCTTGCAAGTCACCTATGGCGGGACAGCATGGCGGAGGGCAGTAGCGTGCGTGTGCTGGTGTCAGCCCTGGACGGCTGGGCGCCCCTCCGAGGCCGCTGGCTCGCCGCCGCCCTCACTGCTGTCTTCCTGCTGCTCCCGTCCGCAGCGTTCTATGTCGGGGTCGGCTGGCTCCTCGGGTCCGTCGGCACTCTGCTCTTCCAGACGGTCGAGGCGCTCAGGCTTGGTCGCGCTGGTCCAGGCTTCGCGCCGCTCGTCTGGTTCCTCGGTGGAGCTTGGGGTGTGAGGCAGGGATGGCTCCTCTGGGTGGGCATCACCTGCCTTCTTTCTTTGCGGCGGCAGAGGCCTGGTGCATCGTGAACCGCCGGGGGAGGATTGCTCCCGGCGCGCGCCGCAACCTCCGGTGGGCGCTGCCGCCCTTCCACGCGACTATCAATGGAGCCGACCCTCATGAAAATCACTGATGTACGTGCCTACACGCTCGCCTGCCGACTGCCCCGGAAGATGGGAGGGGCCTTTCGCAATCCCGCGGGCTGGGACTCGCGGCAGGCGCTGCTCGTGCGTGTGGAGACGAATACGGGCCTCGTGGGGTGGGGTGAGTCGTTCGCAGTTCCTTCCGTGGGCAGCGTTATCGTGCGCGATGTGCTCAAGCCGATGCTCGTCGGACAGGACCCGCTGGAGGGTGAGCCGCTCTGGGATCGCCTCTACTTCGGGCTCGGATATGGCGGGGTGAAAGGCGCCATGGTCGAGGCGCTCTCCGGAGTGGACATCGCCTTGTGGGACCTGAAAGGCCAATTCCTGGGGAAGTCAGTCTCGCAACTGCTGGCCGAGGACCTGGATGTGCCCGCTCAGCACATTCGTCGCCGGGTAGATTGCTATGCCACAGGACTGTACTATGAGCCGCTGGCCGATTTGCTGTCCGAGGCGCGGGGGTATCTGGACGAGGGGTTTCGCGCCATCAAGATGAAGATCGGGCTGGGAGAGGACGAGGATCTGTGCCGCGTCCGGACGCTGCGCGAAGCCATCGGCCCGGACGTGAATTTCAAGGTGGACGCGAACTGCGCGTATACCCTGGCGGCTGCCCGCGAGATGGAACGGCGCCTGCGTCCGTTCGACGTAGACTGGTTTGAGGAGCCGCTGCGGGTTGAGGATCTGGGGGGCTACGCAGCCCTGAAGCAGGAACGCGAAGTGCGCATTGCGTCGGGCGAGGGAGAGTATTGCCGGTGGGGTTTCGACGCACTGATGCCTCTGGTGGATGTGGCCCAACCGGATGTGGCGCGCTGCGGCGGCTTGACGGAGATGGTGCGGATCGTACGCCGGGCAGCGGAACTGGGTTGTCCGATCGCCCCCCACGCCTGGACGGGAGCCGTCTGCCTGGCTGCGTCGCTCCATGTGGCGGCCGTCGCGCCCACGTTCGAGATTTTCGAGTACGATCGAACCCCCAGTCCGCTGCGCGACGCACTCACGCGAGAACCGTTTCGCTACTCGGATAGTATGCTGTCTGTCCCCCAGGGACCGGGGCTGGGAGTCGAGCTTGATCTTGACATGCTGCTGCGCCATACGACTGCTGTGGTCTGACTGCCGGAGACCCACAACACGGGAGGGAAACGATGGGACGAACGGGGCTGCGTATGATCATCGCGGGAATCATTGCGATCATCGCCATTGTGCGCTTCTTCACCAGTCAACAGGTCAATCCGGTGACGGGGGAGAAGCAGCGAGTGTCACTGTCTACGGCCCAGGAGATCGCGCTCGGCCTTCAGGCGGCGCCGCAACTCGCCGCTCAGCACGGCGGTGAGAGCCGAGATGCGCGGCGGCGCGCCCAGGTGGAACGCGTCGGCGCGCGCCTGCTGGAGCGCAGCAGCGCCGGCAAGAGCCCGTACCGGTTTCGAGTTCACCTGCTCGACGACGATCGCGTGGTGAATGCGTTTGCCCTTCCCGGTGGGCAGGTGTTCCTCACCGAAGCCATCGCCGCACGCATGCGGACCGATGCGGAGATTGCGGGCGTGCTCGGGCACGAGATCGGTCATGTCATCGGACGGCACGGCGCCGAGCAGCTGGCCAAGCAGCAGCTCATCGGGGGATTGGGGAGCTCAGCCGTGATCGCCGCATCGGACCCGAGCCGCCCCGGTTCATCGGAGCAAAGCCGGCACGTGGCGATGCTGGTGGGCCAATTGGTCAATCTGCAGTTCGGCCGGGATGATGAACTGGAGGCGGACCGGTTGGGGGTCCGCTTCATGAGCGAGGCCGGTTACGATCCGCGCGCGATCATCCGCGTGATGGAGGTGCTCCGCGACCTGGCCCGTGGTCGCCGGCAGCCCGAGTTCTTCAGCACCCATCCCAACCCGGAGCGTCGCGTAGAGCGCATTCAGGAGGCCATCCGGGTGCAGTTTCCCAGCGGAGTGCCGACCGGGCTGGAGCGTTAGCGCCCGCATTGAGCACGCAAGCCATGTCCCCACCGAACGCCGAGCGCAAGGACCACGACCAGCTTTTCAAGCGCCTGTTCGAAGCATTTCTGCCGGAGTACATGCGGCTGTTCTATCCCGATGAGGCGGCCCAACTCGACTTCTACCGCATACAGTTTCACCGGCAGGATCTCTTCGCCGGCCTTCCGCACGGCGCCCGGCGCACCCTGGACGTAGTGGCGGAAGTGGGTCCTGACACCCCGGACGGACAGATTGTCATCCTCCACGGCGAGATTGAGTACGACCGCCGGGCAGTGCTGCCGAAGGAGATGTTTGATGCCTACGGCTGGCTGCGTCAGCGTTTCCAACGACCCATTCTGCCGTTGGTGCTGTATCTCACCACAGGCGCCGCGGGGCGCACTGAAGAGGTGTACGTCGAAACAGTGCTGGGCCGGAAGGTGGTGGAGTTCCGCATCCTCTGTGTTGCTCTGCGCGGGGTGGATGGGCTACAGTACAGGGAAGATCCGAACCCACTGGGACCGGCGCTCGCAGCCCTGATGCAGCACCCGGGCGAAAGCCGGGTGAGCCACAAGGCGTATTGCCTGCGTGGAGTGGCGCAGGCGGACGTGAGCGGCGGCGGCAGGGTGCTGCTCCAACACGTGGTCGAGACCTACCTACCGCTCGACCCGCTGGAAGAGAAGGAATTTCAGGAGATCGTGCACACCCCTTAGTTTCAGGAAGTGAACTTCCTCATCAGTCCTTACGAACTTCGGGGAGAGGCCCGAGGAGAGGCCCGAGGTCAGGCGACTGAGGCACGGTCCATTCTGCTCCTGCTCCTGCGCGAGAAGTTTGGAGAAATCCCAGACGCGCATGTGGCGCAGGTCGAAGCAGCGGATCGCGCCTGGTGTAAGGAGCGACTGCGACGTATCCTCACAGCCCGAAGTTTGGACGAGATGGGATTCGACTGAACGGATCGCTCGCTGCGTGGTTCGGGCATGGGGGCGCCGGCGTGCATCCGGCTCGGAGTCGCGTGTGTGCCCACCGGGCTGAAAGAGAGAACAACATGGCCCTTCCCGCTCATGATCCCGGCCGGCTGCCCGCCGGTCTCTGCGTCTTCGGTCTGACCTATGCGTGCGGCATGACGTGGGCCGGCACGCCGCGGGCGAATCCGAACCCGTTGTCGGCGCGGGACGTGATCGTGCTGGCCGCCGACAGCGGGCTGTCGTGGGTGGAACTGCCCCTGCGGATGCTGGACGACGGCGCTTCGGATTCGCTCCGGGATGTGGGCGCCTTCGCCCGGGATCGCGGCATTCGCTTTGTGGTGCCGGGGGGTCAGGTGTCTGCCGAAGACCTCCGGCGTCATCTGAACGTGGCGTCGGAGCTCAGCGCTCCGACGGTGCGTTGCACGCTCAGCGGGATTCTGTGCGGGGACCGCCGCGGGTTCCCGGGAGGGTGGCGGGCGCGTCTGCGCTTCTGTGAGCAGGAACTCGCCGCGGTGGTGCCGGTGGCGGAACGCCTCGGGGTGGCGCTCGCGCTGGAGAATCACCAGGACGCCGATTCTGCCGACCTGCTGGCGCTGTGCGAACGCTTCAGCAGCCGGTACCTGGGGATCACGCTCGATTGCGGCAATCCCCTGGCGGTAATGGAGGATCCGGTCGCGTTTGCCATGCGCATCGCCCCGTACCTGCGCCATGCGCACCTGAAGGATTACACGGCGCACCCGGCGCCGAACGGCTATCGTCTGGTACGGTGTCCGCTCGGCGCCGGATTGGTGGACTTTCCGGCCCTGTTCCAGCTCTTCGATGCGCAGGAATGGCCGATCACGCGCAATATCGAGATGGGGGCGCTGCAGGCACGGCTGATCCCGATGCTGGAGCCGTCCTGGTGGGACGAGTACGGTGCACGTTCCGCGCAGAGCACGCTCCCGGCGTTGAGCCGGGTGTGGAATGGGCTCCGTCCAGCCGCCGAAGACTGGCGCACCCCGTGGGAGCGCGACGCACCCCCGGAAGAACTCCTGGCGTACGAGTGGGACCAGTACAATGAAAGTCTGGCCTCGCTCAAGCGGCTGTGCGGATCCTCAGCCTGACATCACGTACACCGCCGCCGGGTCGCCCAGCGCCTGGAGCACCTCTCGGAGTGCGGGGAGTAGATCGCGGGAGTCTACCCCCAGCGCCTGGATGCGCATCCCGGTGGCGTCGCGCAGTTCGTCCAGCGCAAACGGGTTATTGGGGTCCGCCATTGCCACCACAAGTGCCTCTCCGCTGCGGGCGATCGGCAGGCACGCGAAACGGCGCAGCATCTCCCGGGGGACAAGCGAAAGCAGTACCGGGTCAATGGGCCGCCCGCGGAAGAGAATCGTTCGGGCGAAGCCGGGGGGCGGCGGAGCTTTGGGCTGGGTTCGCGAGGCCCCCGGCGTTGTGCTTCTGCCCACGGAGGCCCCGGCCGCAGCGTCCCCCCGGAGCAGTGCGAGTTCTACGCTGCGCTGTACACGCGTGCCCGGCAGCACTTTGCCCGCCAGCACTTCGCCCCAACTGGTGACAATCACGTAGAGGTGCAACGCCCCCTCGGTAGTGTGCCCCTGCGCGCTCACCAGCAGTGTGACACCGCCGCGTTCCACTTCCGCCACTGAGTCGCCCGCGCCGGTCGGCACCTCAAGGCAAACGGAATCCAGCGTCCCACTACCGCTCAACACAGTGCCCGCACCCAGTTCCAGATCCCGCACTGCCCGTGCCGAAGTTTCGATCAGGTCTTCCCCGGCGCTGAGGCGCAGGGTGATGATCTCAACCGGACTGACACCCCGAGAGGACTGCATCTTGTTTCAACTCCGGACGGCCTGGGCCAGCAGAGCAAGCGCCTGATTGGCAGCCCCTGCCTGGTTTCCCGGTTCGAAGGCGCCCATTGCTGCGCCCCGGACCGCGGCGACCATCCCCAGACTAGGGATTATGGTCACTGTGTCGCGGTTCCAGAGACCATTCGCCTGATAAGTGTCCGGGGGGAGTGCCGGCCACACGCGGTGCCCATCCATCCCCGCCGGTTCATTGAACCAGAAGTTGAGGCCGTAGACGCCCGGACCGTGCGGGGTCTGGTTTGTACCGCCGCCGTAGGTGCCGATTTTCAGATAATCGGTACCGGGTAGGCGCGTGCGCGGCAGGGTGACCGGCACGGCGGGCCGCGCTTCGTCGGACCAGAGGCCGGCGGGCAGGAGTGCCTGACCCTCCCACATCCCCCGGTTCAGCCATAGCCACCCGAGACGCGCAAAATCCCGTGGTGTAGTTGTAACGCCGCGCCCACCGCGCGACGAGAACACTGACCCGTCCTCCAAACCGAGTGGGCGCAGGCGCCGGGTCAGTGCAGCATCCAGTGGCTCGCCGAAGAGCTTCTCCAGGGCGAGTGCGTAGAGTTGGATGCCGAAGTCGTTGTAACCCCAGGCCGCGCCGGGAGCCTCCCCACAGGAATAGCCGCTCACCATGTCGGCCAGGTGCCGAAACGTCATGGTGCGGTCTTTCTCAATGAGGTCCCACCCGCGCTCGTCCACCCGGCTCCGGGTGGCGGGGAGAATGCGCTCGCGTACGGCAAACAGAAGCAGTGTGGAGAGCACCGGCTTGGCGGCCGATGCCCAGTCCCGCTTCTCCTGGACCGGTCCCCACGCGTATGCCAGGAATCCATGCCGGACCACGCAGCCCGCCCCCCCCGCCCGCGCAGCGAGTTCTTCCAGGGGACCGGGGTCCAATCCGACCTCGCGCGGCGTACGGTGAATCCAGGCGGCGCCCGGGAATACGGGAGGAGGGGTAAGCGGCATTCATGTGGTCCGGGGTGGGTCCCCGAGCCTCAGCGCCGGGGAGCAGCGGTGTCGGTCGAGCTCAGGGTTTCGGCGTGCTCCCGAATGCGGTGCGCCTCTGTCAGCAGCTTCTCCTCTGCGTCATGGGCCTGTTCGCGCATCTGGCGGGCTCGTTCCTTCGTCTGCACCAGATCTCGCCGGGCCATCTCGATGCGGCCGAGGGTGCCCCGGCGGGCGGTGTAGGCGGCCTCGGCTGCACGGTGCGCTGCTTCCGCCCGGTCTTCTAATTCACTCGCCATCGCTTCGGCATCCAGCCGGGCCTGCCGGGCGCGCTGTTCCAGGTCTTCGGCCTGGCCGACCAGTTCCTCGGTGTTTTCCTGATCGGCAGCTTCCTCCCCTGCCGGCGCCTCGGGACGTTGGTCCTCCTCGGCTCCGGCCCTGGGGGATGGTGGGGCGCCGCCGCTCAGGTCGGCACGCGGGGCTCGCGGGTGTCGTTCGAGTTCAGGAGGAACCGGAACGACAGAACCGAGCGGAGTTTGTTCTCCTTCGCCGCGCGGCGACGGGCCGATTCGGCGTGCACGCGCACGCGACCCACGATCGTCCGGCAGGCTCGCCGTGCCCCGATAGGCGCCGCGGAACGAAGGATGGCCGCCGTCAGCGTACAGCGCGGCGCCGATCCGGCTGGAGTTGCGCCGATCGGCCGCGCGCGCGATCGGCTCGGCCGCCGGCGCATTCCTCCAACGGGGCAGCAACACGAGCAGCAACACTCCGGCGGCCACACAGAAGATCAGGCTTGCGGCGACGTAGACAGCGGTCAGACTACCCCAGCGGAGCGGCTGCGGCTCCGGTGCCAGGTCGCGCGCCACGCGCAGGCGCGATGAGTGCGATGTTGCCACGTTGTCCCTCTTGTTCCTCAGGGAGACGACAGACCGGGACTATTTTAATATGCCCGGACACTAACAGTCCACAATGGTTTTCACACTGTGCGTGCCAATTCCCTCGCACCTTCCGGGGGGCGTGATACGCTTCCGGGGGGCCTCCCGGACCCCTGGATAGGAGAGACCAGTGAAGATTCACGAATACCAGGCGAAACAGGTCCTGGCCCGGTACGGCGTTCCCGTGCCTGCCGGCGAGGTGGCGACCACGCCGGCCGAAGTGCGGGCCATTGCCGAGAAGCTGGGGAAGCGCGTGGTGGTGAAGTCCCAGGTTCATGTGGGGGGACGCGGCAAGGCGGGAGGCATCAAGCTCGCCGATACACCCGACGAAGCGGAGGCCGTGGCTTCGCGCATCCTCGGGATGGACATCAAGGGCCTCACCGTCGAAAAAGTCCTCGTCGAAGAGGCGTTGAACATCGCCCGCGAGTACTACCTCGGGATCACGCTGGACCGCGGTGCGCAGCGCAACGTCCTGATGGTGAGCGCCGCCGGCGGCGTAGACATCGAAGAGGTGGCGGCCGAGACCCCCGAGAAGATCGCTCGGGTGCTGATTGATCCGGCACTGGGGCTGCGGGATTACCAGATTCGAGATGCCTGCTATGCCGCGGGGCTGGATCGCGAGGCGATTGCGGGAGCGGGCAAGTTCCTGAAGGCGCTCTACCAGACCTACATTGATATGGATTGCTCGCTGGCGGAGATCAACCCGCTGGTGTTGACGGCCGAGGGCACGCTCATCGCCGCTGACGGCAAAATCAACATTGACGACAACGCGATGTATCGTCATGCCGATCTGGCCGACCTGGCCGAGGAAGGCCAGGACAATCCGCTGGAAGCCGAAGCGCATCGCCGCGGGCTCCAGTATGTGTATCTGGGAGGCGACATCGGGATCATCGGAAACGGGGCGGGTCTCGTGATGGGCACCCTGGACGAGGTGAAGGACGCCGGCGGAACGCCCGCCAACTTCCTGGACATCGGTGGCGGCGCCAAAGCGGAGGTGGTGGCGAGCGCGCTGGAGCTGGTGTTGATGGATCCGAATGTGAAGGGAGTGCTCTTCAACATTTTCGGGGGCATTACCCGGGGTGACGAGGTGGCGCGGGGAATCATTGCCGGTTCGGCACGCCTGAACATCCAGGTGCCGATCGTCGTCCGCCTGACGGGAACCAACGAGGCCGAAGGGCGCGCGCTCCTGGCGCAGACCACGCTGGTGCCGGCCGAAACGATGCAGGAAGCCGCCGCGAAGATCGTGGAATTGGCTCGGGCCGCCTGAGGCGGGGAAGGAAGACGACTGACGATGAGTGTGCTCATCAACAAAGACTCCCGCGTCCTTGTTCAGGGGATCACCGGCCGGGAAGGGGAATTTCACACCCGGCAGATGCGCGCCTACGGCACCCAGGTTGTGGCCGGGGTTACTCCGGGCAAGGGCGGCCAGGCCGTGGATACGGTACCGGTGTTCGACACGGTGGCGCAGGCCGTGAAGGCGACCGGGGCCAACGTTTCCGTCATTTTTGTCCCTCCGCGGTTCGCACCGGATGCCTGCCTTGAAGCCGCGGACGCCGGGGTGGATCTGGCGGTGTGCATCACCGAAGGCATTCCGATCAACGACATGGTCGCCGTGGTAGCCCACATCCGGACGACGCAGACCCGGCTGCTGGGGGGCAACTGCCCGGGCCTCATCACTCCGGGCGAGTGTAAGGTCGGAATCATGCCCGGGAACATCGTCATTCCCGGTCCGGTTGGGCTGGTGGCCCGGAGTGGGACCCTTACCTACGAAATCGTAAGCCGCCTGACTCGGGAAGGGTTGGGGCAGACTACGTGTGTGGGAATCGGCGGTGACCCGGTGCCCGGCCAGCGCTTCATTGACGTGCTGCCCCTCTTCGAGGCGGATCCGCACACGAAAGTGGTCGTGATGATCGGCGAGATCGGCGGCACCGACGAGGAAGACGCGGCGGAGTACATCCGGACGATGACCAAGCCGGTCGTGGCGTTCATTTCCGGACGCACTGCGCCGCCCGGCAAGCGGATGGGCCACGCCGGCGCCATCGTTTCCGGCGGGAAGGGCACGGCCCAGGCGAAAGTGGAGGCGCTGACGGCGGTGGGCGTGCCCGTGCCGATCAGTAGCCGGGAGGTACCCGCGCTGGTGCGCGAGCGTTTGGGGTAGGGGCGACCCCCCGTGGTCGTCCCAGTTGGTTGGGGTAGGGGCGACCCCCCGTGGTCGCCCCCGACGTGGCGCGGGAGAACCTCGCCGCGTCGCAGAGGAACGGCCCCGGAGACGTGCGTCGCGCCGCCGGGATGGGGTTCGTCCCGCTCCGGCGGAGGACGCACACAGCCGATCCGTATCACAACAAGGGTGGGAGCAAGCAATGGGATACCTGACTGACAAGAAAGTGGCCGTGATCGGTGCGGCGGGAATGATCGGGTCCAACATGGCCCAGGATCTTCTCTCCACCGGGACCGCGAATCAGATCGCGCTGTACGACCCCTTCGCCGCCGGCCTGGAAGGGGTGGCTGAGGAAATCTACCACTGCGCCTTCCCCGGCGCGCGGGTGACCTGGACCACCAATGAGGCCGAGGCGCTTGCGGGCGCGTCGTACATCATCTCCTCCGGCGGGGCGCCCCGCCGGGAAGGCATGACCCGCGAGGATCTCCTGCGCGGCAACTGTGAGATCGCGAAGGGCCTGGGGGAGGCGATCAAGCAGAATGCGCCCGGAGCCGAGCTGGTCATCATCATCTTCAATCCGGCGGACATCACCGGTTTGACCACGCTGGTGCATTCCGGGCTGTCTCCGGGGTGTGTCACCACGCTGGCGGCGCTGGACAGCACCCGGCTCCAGACTCGCCTGGGGCAGCACTTCGGGGTGCTGCAGCATGAGGTCACGGGCTGCGCCACGTATGGCGGGCACGGCGAGAAGATGGCGGTCTTCCGAGGAGGCATCGCCGTCCAGGGTGCGAAGCTGACCGATCTGCTGGCCGGCGGTACGGTCAACGGACGTGGCCTCAGTGCCGACGAGTGGGCGAAAATCCAGAGCGATACGCGCAACGGCGGGTCCCGGATCATCCAGTTGCGCGGCCGCTCGTCGTTCCAGTCCCCGTCGCACCAGAGCATCGCCATGCTCCAGGGTCGCATCCGGAACGGTGGTTACCCCTGGCCCTGCGGCTGCTATTTCTCCTCCGGCGAGTTCGCCCATGTGATGATGGCGGCTGACACCGAGTTTACCGCCGCCGGCCTGGTGGGCAGCATTCCGGAAGGGACCGCAGAAGATCTGGCGGACCTGCGGGATAGTTACACCCACCTCTGCAAGCTGCGTGACGAAGTGATTGCGGCCGGCATCCTGCCGCCTATCGCCGAATGGGGGACACTGAACCCGCATCTCTAGATCCGCCCGCCGGCGAAGTGGAGGCCATCCAGGATCACGCACGCGAGAGCTAGCGTCCGTCCATCCGCTCGCCGGCAATGCGGAAGCCATCCAGGATTACGCATGGGGGGAGCCGGCGCGCGTCAATCCGTCCGCCGGCGAAGGGGAAGTCATGCCAATGCTGGACCACTTTCACCCACCCATTTCGGAGGAGACCGCGTGGGAGGACTTCCACAGCCGGTGGATCGTGTACATCGCCCGGCTACTGGATCGGCGCTGGCTGCCGGAGTCCTATCGAACCGTTGTCGAACGCCATTTCGGCACGCACTTGGAAGTAGACGCTGGAGTGCTGCTCCTGCGCCGCGGGGGTGGGCCGGGGATCCGGACCGCCCCCGCGCTTCCCGACCCGGGATCCGCTATCGGGGCAACGTCCCCAGCGGTGCGCTCGCTCATCACCGCGGAGCGCAGCGCCGCCGACGTTGCTGTTGCAGAGGCAATGCGGCAGGCGTCCGCGGGTCCGGATGGCCGGGTCCCCTGGTTCGCCCTCCCTGAGGTGCGGCTACTCGTGCGGAACCCGGCCGGCCGGCTGATCGGGGCGATTGAACTGGTCAGCCCGCGCCACAAGGACCGTGCTGCGGCGCGCGACGGCTTTCTCGCGAAGATGCAGACGTACTTACAGGCCGGGGTCGCTCTCGTTGTGGTAGATCCCGTCACATCGCACCGGGCGTGTCTGCACAACCTCTGGGCCGACCGCTTCGGAGGCCCGGCTGTGCCGCGCCTCGCGGAGGACCGCCCGCATCCAGTGGCCATCACGGTCTATGCTCCCCGACCTGAAGCAGGCGAGGAATGGCTGGACATCTGGCTGCGCCGCCTGCAGATCGGGGAGCCGCTCCCGACAGTCCCTCTCCGGCTCGGGCCGGATCTGGTGGCGCCGGTGGAGTTGGAGGAGTTGGAGGAGAGCTATCGAGAAGCGTGTACCGACCTCCGCCTGCCACTCCCGGACGCCGCCTGACTGCCGCCCGCAACGGCGCGATCCGCGCCGCGCCTACCGCTCCACAGTGTTCCGGAATTGCTCGAACACGGTTGCCAGTTTCCCCTCTTCCAATTCCAGGATGGAGGTGCGCATACGGTTTTGCCACCAGTTCGCCACGTCCAGTAAGTCCTCCCGCTCGAACCGGTATTCGAACATGTCAAACGTATCTCGGCGGTAAAGGATCACGTCAATCGGGAAGTCCACATCGGAGGCGCTGGTGCGGGTGGCGTCGAACGCCAGGTAGCCGATGCGCAGGGCCTGGTCCTGGGGCGTATCGAACCGGAGCGCCCGATCCACGAGTGGCTTTCCATAGCTGGCCTCTCCGATGATGGAGTACGGTGTGCCCTCCCCCACCTCTACCCAGTTTCCCTCGGGATAGAGCAGGTACAGTTTGTGCTCCCGGTCGTTTTCGAGTTGCCCCCCCAACAGCGCATGCAGGTTGAAATTGAGCCCACTCTCGCGCAGCGCCTGCTTGTCTTCCGCCGCCACCCGGCGGACCTGCGCCGCAAATGCGTTGGCGGCCTTGTACAGCCGGTCAAACCGGGTGCCGCTCTCTTCAATGACCTCGTCCAGATAGGTGAGGGCCTTGTCCCGCACCGACCGGAGGCCGGAGGTCATCAGGAACATCGAGTGGCGTCCATGCTGATGGATCGAAATCTTCTTCGCGGTGGTCACTTCAGAGCCGCTGGTGATTCGGGTGTCCGCCACCGCCACCAGCCCCTGTTGGACGCGCATTCCCAGGCAAAACGTCATGCTCCGGCTTCCTCTCTTGCTTTCACCTTCGGCGTGGAGGCCGGTTCTTCCTCAATGAATTGCAGCGGAATGCGGCTTACCCGCGAATCTGCGGCGCTGCCTTCCAGTAAGAGGAGGTGTGTGCCGCCGTTGGAGAGGGCCACCCCGGTTGGGTCGGACACTGCGACGCCCGCCGGAAGGCGCATGCGGGCCGGCGCCGATCCTTCCGCCCCGGCGAACAGGCCCCAGGGACTCGCCACCGGGTGATTCGGCTCCGCACTGAGCCCTGTGACGATCCAGTGCCGGCGGCGCGCTGCGTCCCACGCCAGGCCGCGGACGCCCTGCCCGCCCAGATTCTGTGTGGTCACCTCTCCGAGCACCAGTTCCTCCGGCACGGCGGAAAACGGCCCTGCCGGATTCCGGATCCGCAGGAACACCGCATCTTCATGGCTGCCGTCCGGGCGGGGACGACTCTCCGTGACGGTGGGGGAGCGGAGGCCGACGAGCAACTCCCCACCCGCGCTCCAGGCAAGGCCCTCTAGTTTCAGGCCGGCCCGTGCCGGGGGACGGCGGAGTGCGTCGGCCAGAAACGGGATCTGGTTCACGATGGCGTCCGCGAGCGCACGGGTCTGGCGGGCCTCGAGCAATTCGCCCTGCGGGTCGAAACGCAGCCGGGCGAGCCGCAGGCGCGACTCCGGCGCGTCTCCCCGCGGAGTGCGTCCGTGAGCCGCCAGGAGGTAGACGTTGCCCTGCCCGTCCGCCGCCACGTCCTCCAGCCCTTCCAGTTCCACCTTGCCTTCGAGCTGGGGGCCCAGCGCGGTCACAGCACTGATGGGTACACCCGGCTCCAGCCGGCGCGCAATGAACACCCCATTGCGTGCGGACGCCACTACCAGCCAGCGTCCGCCGGGCAGCGGCGCCAGTCCCCGCGCGTGCGGGATCGGCAGGCGCACCGTTTCCACGCGGGATTCTTGTGCGGGCTGCATGGGCGCGCACCCCGCCGTATACGCCGCAGTCACGATCGCGTGGTTCCCCACGGCGGCGGACTCGGGTCCTGCACCGGCGCCGACTCCCATGAACGCCAGCACTGCGGTTGAGAGCAGAGCCCGTCCCCGGAATTGTACGCACGCCACTCGTCACTCCCCTTCCCGGACATCACCGTCCACTCCTTGCTTGTATCACGAGGATCCCATCTCCCGTACAGCTCCTGGATCACGCCCCGCGGCTTCCGACTCCGCAGCGGCGCCGACGCCTGGTGTTGTTCACACTGGGGGTATCCTGCTCGTCGAACCCCAACTCCTCTTTCAAGCGCTCGTGGTAGGTATGCGCGGAAGCCCGGCGGGGTACTGCTGCGCCTCCGGCAGCGTGGTGACCACGCGGATGTGGTGGCTCTCCGGATTGAGCACGGGATCATCCAGCGTGTACTCGATCAGGCGGAGCCGGACGCACCCGCCGCGGCGACGGCGTTCCGGGTCGGCGGGCTGGAGTTCCACCAACAGGGAATCATCAGGCAACGGCTGGAGCACCGTCGGTTTGAGCGAGGCTGACAGCCGCGCCAGGACCTGGGCCCTGCGCGCCTGGATCGCCATCACCCAGCCCGCGCTTTGGATCCCCCGATCCCACATGATGAGCGTCCCCTGGTCCACCGAACGCAACAAATGGCGCACCCACCTGGGCTTGCTCTGCCTGCACGGGCCGAACTGCGCGTTCACCACGGCGTGCGTACCACACTCACAGAGGTACATCCCGAGCATCTGCGGAAAGGCGCTGTCTCCGTGGCCCCCGGTGGGCCGCCCGAACGCCCGGGCGTTGGTCGGGGGGTCCGGGACATCGTGGTGCTGTCCATCGCAGGCCGTCAGCCGGGAGGGGTCTCAGGAACGCGCCCCGGGGGCGCAGCGTTGCGCCGCATTGGCTCCACTGCTCTCGGGTTGTGCCGAACGAGGCACGCCCCGCCCCGGGGTGGATCTCAGCAATTAGTCGCGCTCCGCCGAAGCGCGATACCTTTGTGTAGCTCCGGCGACCGTCCGGCGCCGTCGTACCACCTGAGCCTGAAACATGCGCACGCGATCCCCCTTCATGTTCGTCCTCGTGACCCTCGCGACCCTGCTGCCCCTGGCCCGCTCGGCCGCACAGGATCCGGCCGACACCCCGATTCGCTTTGCCAGACACCCGGCTCTGTCGCCGGACGGGCAGCAGGTCGCCTTCGCGTATCAGGGTGACCTCTGGACAGTACCCACTGTGGGAGGGCGAGCCCTGCGCGTGACGCTGCACGAGGGCCACGACCAGTTGCCCGCCTGGTCTCCGGACGGGAAGTGGCTCGCTTTTTCCTCGAACCGCGCCGGCAACTACGACGTGTGGGTCATGCCCGTCGGCGGTGGGAAGGCGCGCCAGTTGACGTTCCATTCGGCAGATGATAGCGTGTCGGCATGGTCACCGGACGGAAGCGCGGTGTTGTTTGCGTCCGCTCGAGAAACCACCCGGACGCCGGCGATCTATGCGGTAGACCTGGTCATGGGCCGCTCCCACCTGCTCGCGGCGGACGAAATCGCGCTCGCCAACGGAGCGCTCTCATCGGACGGGAAGTGGGTCGCCGCCACCCGAGGGCGTGACTGGTGGCGCAAGGGGTACCGGGGGAGTGGCAACGCCAACCTGATCCGCTTCCCGGTGGGGCTTCCCCCAGCGCCGGGCGAGGGAACACAGTCCGGGGACCCGACCGGGGATGCGATAACTGCTGCGCGCGAACCACGAACCGGTGGCGGGCAGTGGATTGCGCGGGATCCGGAAAACGAGCGCTGGCCGCTGTTCTCTCCGGATGGGAAGATCATCTACTTCGTGAGCGACCGGGACGGCGCCAATAATCTCTATCGAATGTCGGCGGAAGGGGGCAACCGTACTGCGCTGACCCGGTTCCGAGACGGGAACCTGTTCTACCCGAACCTTGCCCGGAACGGTGCACGGCTGGTCTTTGAGCGAAACTTCGGACTCTGGATCCTGGATGCGAAGGGCGGAGAGCCCCAGGAAATCCGCATCTTTGCCCCTTCGGACGATCGCTCCAACCTGATCCGCCCGGAAGCCTACACCACCGGCGCCCAGGAAGCAATGCTCTCGCCCGACGGAAAACAGTTGGCGTTGGTCGTCCGTGGCGAGGTGTTCGTGCTCCCGGCGGCCGGGGGAAACTCTCCAAAGCGGATCACCACCACACCGAGTCGCGAGGAGGACGTGGCCTGGTCACCCAACAGTAGGCAACTCGCGTTTGCCTCGGACCGGGATGGGGACCAGGACCTCTTCGTGGCGGACGTGGACGGGAAGACACAGCGCCGCCTCACCCGGACTGCCGGCATCTCTGAGCACTCCCCGGTGTTTTCGCCCGACGGCAAGGCACTCGCCTTCCTTCGCGGCTACAATGGCGCCGAACTTTGTATCGCGCCCGCCGACGGAGAGGCGGACGGAGCCGAACCACGGGTGCTGGTGCGCGATCCGGCCATGTCGGGTCTCGCCTGGTCCCCGGATGCTCGCTGGATCGCGTATGCCCGCACCAGAGCACATTCGGCGGGAACCCAGGCGGATGTCTTTGTCGTGTCGCTGGAAGACGCCCGGCGGATCAATGTTTCGTCCTACCCGGTGGTAAATCGTGCGCCCGCCTGGTCGCGGGACGGAAAGCGGCTCTACTTCCTCTCTGACCGGACCGGCAGCCCCCAGGTGTGGAGAGTTCTCCTCCAGCGAGGGGACGCCAGCGATGAACCGGAAGTGGGGAACGATCCGGCGGGCGAGAGATCGCCCAGCGTTGAGCAGGGCGGGCCGGTCACCATCGAGGACCAGGACCTGGATGAGCGGGCCCGACAGGTGACGCGCGCGGACACCGGAGTGCAGGGCTTCGCTGTAGCGCCCGATGGGCGCTCCGTACTCTTCACGCAGGCGCAACTCGGGCGAACTGATATCTGGCGCGCGCCCACAACCGGGAGCGGCACGGCGACCCGGGTGACGCAGAGCGGGGAGGCGGGCCTCGGGTTGCACTTCGCGGCGGATGGGGCGCGCGCCGTGTACCGCGCGGGCGGTGGGGCCCGAAGTGTGGCGCTTCCCGCCGGTACGGTGATGCCGATTCTGTTCCGGGCGCAGATGGATCTGGACGTGAGGGCCGAGCTGTTCCAGATGTTCGACGAGGCATGGCGCAAGATGCGCGACTCGTTTTACGACGAGAGGCTCCACGGCGCTAACTGGATTCAGGTGCGCAGCACCTACCGGCCCATCGTGGGTGACATCACCTACAAGGAGGACTTTTACGCCCTCTTCTCCCTGGTGCTCGGTGAATTGAATGCGTCCCACACCGGCATCTCCGCCGCCGGGGGGGGAGGCGGTGCTGCCACCGCCAATCCGGGTGTAGCCGTGGATGACCGCCACCCGGGGCCCGGTGTGAAAATCGCATTCGTTATGCCCGAAAGTCCGGCCGCGCGCGAGAAGACCCGCCTGCAGGCCGGTGAATACATCGTCAAGGTAGACGGTTTTGCCGTGAACACGGCGGAAGAGTACGCCCATCGCCTGGCGGGGAAGGCAGGCCGATCTGTCGAACTCCTGGTCGGTCGAGGACCACGCGAAGAAGGCGCCCGCGCCGTGACGCTTCGCCCGCTCAGCGGCGTCGCCTACCGTGCTCTGGAATATGATCGGTGGGTCAAGGAACGTAAGCAAAGGACCGCCCAACTGTCCGAGAACCGGTTCGTTTACCTGCACTTGAATGCGATGAACGATGCCAACCTGGAGCGTTTCCGCCGGGTTGCGTTCGGTGAAGGGCAGGAGAAAGAAGGACTGGTCCTCGATCTGCGGTTCAACGGCGGCGGTTCCATCGCGGATGAGATGCTCGCCATCCTGCAGGATCGGATCTTTTCCTACCGCACGATGCGCGGGAGCAGCGCCAGACTGCCCGCTCCGCTCCAGGTATTCACCCGCCCGGTCGTGGTGCTCATCAACGAGGGGTCGTTCAGCAACGCCGAGGCATTCCCGTGGGGTTTCAAAGCGCTGAAGCTGGGGAAGATCGTCGGAGTGCCCACATTCGGGGGCTGTATCGGCACCGGCGCGACGACCCTGATTGACGGCAGCACGCTTCGGACCCCCTCTACCGGCGCCTACACGCTCGACGGCATCAACATGGAGAACAACGGCTGCCCGCCGGACATCTATGTGGAGAACACGCCCGCTGACGTGGCGCAAGGCCATGACCGGCAACTGGGACGGGCAGTGGAAGAGTTGCTGAAGCAGGTGCGCCGCACGCGCTGAGCCGAGGAGACGCAAAGTGGGTGGGCATCGCCATCGCCGGCACTGGCTCATCGGCGCCGGCGGATGCCTCGCGCTCACGATTGCCTTTCTGATCTGGTTTGCCTGCGAGGATCCGCCCGGACCGTCGCATCGCCTGCCGGACGGCACGGTGATGTCCCTTCGCGCCGCGACCTACGGTACCGATCCCCACGTCCACTGCGACGGCCCAAACTGGGTGCGCGTGCTACACAGGATGGCGCCCGCCGTAGGGGCGGCGGGCAGCTTCGGTTGCTGCGCTCTGGACGCGCCGGCCGATTCGCCCCAACTCTGGTTTCGGATCTCGCCCACCATGGCGGAAGCGGCATCCGAAACGGAGTGGCTGGTGGAAGATCAGCACGGCTGTACTTTCGGCCCACCGCTCTATGGAAGCGAGTTCATCGCCCCCTCGTTCCGACAGGACAAGCAGATTCGTTTCCGCCTGTTCGCGCCCGAGGTGTACCCGCGACGAGAGCGGAGCTTTCGTTTCGTGCTCCGGCACGCGTCCGGGAACAACCCGGCGGCCGCCTTCACGATTGCCAACCCCACGCCGGGCCGGCACCCGCGCTGGCAGGCCCTCCCCTACCCGGTGCGTGCCACTCGCGGGAGGTGGACGTTCGCATTGACCCAAATGCGCGCCGAACCCAGCACTCCGGAGTGGTCCTCCCCCTGTGTGGCGGAATTCGCCTACTCCCGAGACGGTGTAGCCGGCGGTCGTTGGTTTCCGGCGTCCGTGCGGGTTACCGATGCCACCGGCAATCAGTTCGAGGTGCCGGCTGACGGTACTGCGGCGCACCGCATTACGTTTCCGGCACTATGCCGCCGCGAGTCTGCCTGGAAGCTCAACGTTCGATTCGCCCACCGAGACCCCGAGACCGCGGCGCCCGTCGCCACCTTTACAGCCAGGAACCTCGCTGCCCCCGGTCCCCGAAGCAGCGTCAGCTACATGGTGAATGCTACCGTAGCAGGAGCGGTGGTTCGCACGGTGCGCCTGACCCGCACTCCCGCATCCGCGAACGGGAACGACGAATGCATGGTGGGACTTCTCGTCGGTCGTGCGGATAGTGACGCGCTCCAGTGGACTCTACTTGACGTATCGGCCGAACGCGGCCGGGCGATCGCCCTGCCCGGTCGCGCCTGGCCGAACCGGACCACCGTTGCCGAGGGGCGGGATGCGGACCGCCTGAAGCTCGGACGCTTTCGCCTGCCTGCCGGCGTCCAAAAGGTCAATCTCACGTTCGCGGTCCACGCGGTAGAGACAGCGGAGTTCGTGGCGAAGCCCCCAGCCCCGTGAGGTATACTGGAAGGTGTGGGGTTTCACTTCCCGCACCACATGCATGCGTTCCCGTACCAAGCCTGAGATCATCCTCGACTACGACGCCGCCTGGAAGTGGCTCATGGAGACGTTCCTTGAGGCGCTGATGCGACTGCTGTACCCGGACGTGGCGGCGGACATTGCATGGGAACGCGGCTTTCAGTTTCTCGACCAGGAACTCAACCAGGTCTCCCGCGGCATCCGGCCTCGCAAGGGCGCCGTGGACAAGCTTGTGCGCGTCTGGCTGAAGGACGGCGCCGACATTGTGGTGCTCATTCATATCGAGTTTCAGGCGCAGAAGGATGACTCCTTCTCCCTGCGCATGCGGCTCTACCAGGCGCGCATCTATGACAAGCATCGGCTGGAAGTGTACAGCTTCGGGATCCTGGGGGACGACGATCCCAACTGGCGGCCGACGGAGCACGGGTGGGAACGCTGGCGAACGGGCAGCATTGTCCGGTTTCGCACGTGCAAGCTACTGGACCACGAGCCGGTCCTACGAGAGATGGCCGCAGCAGGAGACCTCCTGGCGACGTTGTTCTGCATCCATCTGGATTCGTTCGATCGCAACCGCAAGGCAGCGGACTGGCTGACCTGGAAGGTGGAAATCACCACGGGTCTGCTCGAGCGGGGTTTCGGGCAGACTGACATTGACGATCTGCTGGTGTTTCTCGACTGGCTGGTGGTGCTGCCCGAACCGGAGGCCCAGCACTATGAAGCGGAGGTACTGAAGATGACCAAGAAGAAGTTCGAGGAACTCTACTCCCCCTGGGAGCGCAAGGTGGTGGCGCGGCGAGACCCGGAACTCCGCGCAGCACTGATCCCGAAGCTCCGCGAAGAACTAATTCCTGTACTCCGGGAGGAGCTCCGGCCGAAACTACGGGAGGAGCTTTCCCAGGAGGTTACGCAAGAGGTCACGCAGCAGGTTACGCAAGAGGTCACGCAGCAGGTTACGCAAGAGGTCACGCAGCAGGTTACGCAAGAGGTCACGCAGCAGGTTACGCAAGAGGTCACGCAGCAGGTCACGCAGCGGGTGAAAATGCAGACGTTGATCGCGCTGCTGCGCCAGAAGTTTCCGGCGGCGCCGGAATCCCTGGAGGCACAGGTGGCCGCGCTGCGGGCGCCGGACGCGCTGGATCGGCTGCTACTGACCGTGGTGCAGGCGGGCAGCGTAGCGGACTTCGAGAGAGCACTGTCGGGGCTCACTTCGTGATGGATGCCTTCCCCCGCCCGGTGTCCATCGTGCTCATTCCCGCCGCCGTCGCTCTGCACGGCCGGCGGCGGGCGCCCGTAGCCCACGGTGTGCCGCAGGTTCCGCGCCAGTTCGGGGAACATCGGCGTCGAGGCCGCCTCAGCCTTCGCCCTTGATTCCCCGCCTGCGTCGAACTGCAGCACGCGATCCCGTGGCGGTGGACCGCTTCGGCGGAGGGGAAGCGCCCGCAACCCGGAGCTCATGGGGCAAGCCGGCCTCCTCCAGTGCGAGCACCGCGTTGAACCGTTGGACGGCGCCCACTCCCGCGACTGCCCATCGGTCCGCCACACCTTCCACTCCGACGTGTGGACGCGAACTCTGCGTGGGGCCCACAATTCGCTCGGGTTCGTGCTCTGCGACAGGAAAACCGGCAGGCTGAGTGAGTTCAGCGCGACGCAGTTCGATGGGATTATGCTGCGAGGAGATAGCCGGAATTGTCGGGATCGGTACTTTGAGACCGATGAGACGGGGCTCGTGATCGGGATCAACGACTCGAGGCTGGACCGGATCCTGAAGCAGACACCTTCCGCGATCGCCGGCATCGGGGACAGGCTCAATCGCGAATGGGATGGAGCAGCAACTCGCGGTTTACTGCACGCCGTTTCCGACTGAATGCGGATGGGCCCAGGCACTGCATTCGAGCAACACCGTCGCTTCGCTGGTGACGTGCACCGTGGAGGCCGACGTCGTGGATCCACCTATACCAGCAACGGTGGGTCTTGCCGGGGCGGGTGTTGCGCCCGCCCGAGGGCCCGAACCCCCACCCCGAGTGCGCTGCTGGAAGGGGTTTGGGCCTCCGGTGCATAACACCCAGGTGGGAGGGTTTCGCAATGATCTCGCGGAGAACAGTACTGGGGACGGCGGGGGCTGGATTGGTGGGACTGACCAGTCCTGGGGCAGCCCAGGAGGGTACCGGCGAGCGCAAGAAACTTGCGATCGTGACCACGGTCTGGCGCTATGGTTCGCACGCCTGGCACATGGGCGAGCGGTTCCTGGCTGGCTATCCCAGTGAGGGGAAGTGGCGCCGTCCGGCGCTGGATGTGGTGTCCGCCTACGTGGACCAGACACCGGAAGGAGATCTCAGCCGGGGGAGGGCCGCCGAGTTCGGGTTCAAGCTTTACCCCTCGATCGCTGAGGCGCTGCGAGGCGGCGGAAGCCGATTGGCAGTGGACGCCGTGCTCATCATCGGTGAGCATGGCCGCTACCCGCGCAGTGAGTTCGGGCAGACTCAGTATCCGCGCTATGAGTTCTTCAAACAGGTCGCCGACGTTTTCGAGAAAGACGGCCGCGCTGTGCCGGTGTTCAACGACAAGCACCTCTCGTGGAAGTGGGACTGGGCGAAGGAGATGGTGGATACCGCCCGACGCCTTCGTTTCCCGTTCCTGGCGGGCTCCTCGTTGCCGCAAACCTGGCGGATGCCCGCTGTGGATCTCCCGTACGGCGCCGAGGTGGAAGAGGCCATGTGTGTAGCGTACGGTGGCGTGGACTCCTATGATTTCCACGCCCTTGAGACCATCCAGTGCATGGTGGAACGGCGCAAAGGCGGAGAGACCGGCGTCACCGCGATCCAGGCACTGAGCGGCGACGAAGTGTGGAAGGCGATGGAAGGCCGGGCATGGGATCCGCGGCTGTTCGAAGCGTGCCTTTCCCGCAGTCAGACCCTCGCCCAGGGCGCCACCTTCAGCCATCGCTACCCCACTCCCGCGCAGATGCGAGAGATGGTGCGCCGGCCCTACGCCTACCGCATCGAATATTCGGATGGGCTGAAGACGACGATGTTCTTGCTGACCGGACTGGTCTCTGACTTCACGTTCGCGGCCCGCCTCAAGGGCAAACCTGAGCCGCTTTCCACGCTGTTCTACTTACCGCCGAACCCGAACGTGACCTACTCGGCTGCCTTGATGGCTCGCGCAGAGGAGATGTTCCTGACGGGTCGCGCGCCGTTTCCGGTGGAACGCACGTTGCT
>SXGS01579153.1_pt1 | contig 29476 bp, 22 predicted proteins | sample 3174681 | NCBI WGS metagenome assembly SXGS01 (sample SAMN11356861, study PRJNA531348) | freshwater metagenome | isolation source: freshwater sample F1-80 | place: China: Fuxian Lake, Yuxi | collected 2017-12-25 | reverse complement strand
TTTTCGAGCTCTTCCTTGAGCAGCGCGGCAGTGCCGCTCTCGATCTCCGGCGACACGAATTTGAGCTTCTCCTGAACGACTTCGGCCTCGCTATTCTTCAGAACATTCACTTCATCGACCTGTCGGACAACGTCGAAGAGCTTTCAATGTTTGCACAGCTCTTTGCTCGGCAATATCCGACGGATGCATCGATCTATCGTGCACTGTCACGGGAAACGAAGGAGCATGCTGAGCAAGAGCGATCCCGCCTCTCCTCAAGACCGAGGGGTCTGCTTTGGTAGTTTCATGTCAAGGCGCATCGATTTTGCTCCGATGCCAAATCGCATTATGATCGGACTGCTTTCCCCCATACTCCATGACGAAGTCTTCCTCATTTCTCCTTTGCTCGCTTCTGCTTCTCTCCGCTTGCGGCGGCTCCGATGAAGTGGAAATCGTTGAGGACAAAGTTCTCGAAGTTCAAAAGTACAATACGGTTTACCAGGGTTCCGGTGATCCCGAGCATGGGAAGCAGAAAGCATTCAAGTATGGAGCAATTGAAGGAGTAGGGGAGTCCAAGGCGAATGGAGTCGCCTACTTCCCAACTTTTGAGGATGGAGTTTCCGTTCTCACGGTGAACGTCAATATTCTCGTTGCTCCTGAAGGCAGTCATTACCAAGTGATGCTCTCCGACGGTTCGCCGACGGGACTCATCGAGGTGGGGACGCTTTCAAGCATCATCGGCGATGTCAGACACTCCGTGAAGCTTGTGACTGAAGAGGACATTGAGAATTACAATTCCATTCTCATTTACCAGATGCCTGACGAGGGTACGGGAGGACAGGGCCTTGTCGCTCAGGGCACTTTGAAGAAGGGATAGGAATTCTATCCTCCGACTTTTTCTTATCCGATGAGGTTATTGGTTGGAAGGCTGATGAGCATTGCGACCGTCACGAGTGTGATGAGAACCATGTGCGTGACGAGTAGACGCAGCGATAAGCCTCTGGAGATGCGAAATGTTGGGTTCATAGTTCGTGAAAAAGGTTGCGAATTGTAAAGGCTGCTTTGCTTTTGTCCAGAAATATGAACAACTTTTGTGTTCAACAAATTCCCGTCTGAATTTGGAGTTGTGGCAGGTCATCTCGCATTGGAACAATTGCATTCATTCTGTACTATAAAAAAGCGTCGGGGCGTAGCTCAGTTGCATAGCCGAGCGAAGCGAGGCGTCTAAAAGAGAAGGCGCGCTCTACCCTTGATCATTCCTACCATCACTTTTTTTTGTCGGGGCGTAGCTCAGTTGGTAGAGCGCGTGGTTCGGGACCACGAGGCCGGAGGTTCGAGTCCTCTCGCTCCGACCATTCGATTTTTCATCGCTTCTTATGCTCATCATTGGAGACAAAGCACCCGAGTGGAGTGCGCTTGATCAGGACGGTCACGAGAAGTCCTCTGCTGAATTTTTTGGCAAACGATACCTCCTTTATTTTTATCCAAAGGACGATACGCCAGGCTGCACCGCGGAGGCCTGCGGTTTTCGAGATGTATTCGGCGGGCTGTCTTCGTGCGTGACGGTTCTCGGCGTGAGTCCGGACAGCGTCGAAAGTCACAGGAAATTTGCATCGAAATATTCTCTTCCATTTTCATTGCTCTCGGATTCCGATCGTTCAATGATCACCTCGTACGGCGCAGATGGTCTTTCCTTTCCGAAACGTACGTCATTTCTTGTGAATGAAGACGGTTGCATCGGGAAAATCTACCAGGGCTTCGATTGCGCTCTTCATGCAGGCGAGGTTCTTCAAGACGCGAAATTGCTTGTGGCCTAAGGTGTCTCTGCTGACTTTTTTTGCTGCCGTAGCTCAATTTGTTTGCGAATCGATTCTCTGGCTTTCTGCAGCTTTGAAAGCATTTCTAAAAATTGTTTTCGTTTTCTCTCCCTCAGTCCCGCCTTCTGCTTTGCTGTCAGCGCTTTCGGAGGAGCGGATACAGATGTATTACGTCTTGCTCGCCGAGCGGATTCTGAGGCTTCGATGGACTGAAGCAACTCCTCAGGACTGAGTGATGACGAGGCGCTGCTTGCGGCTCTGACAAGAGCCGCCTGAGTCAAAAGCAGCACAAAGCATGTGTAAATGCCGATTGTTCTCGCAGGCGCCTTCATGGACGGTACACACTATACACTTTTTTGCTATACTTCCCGCACTACTTCTTCCACCTCTTATTATGCGCAGGATTCCCCTTACTTGGATTGTCGCCGCCGTCATTGTTCTCGCCGTTCTCTGGATCATTTCCGGATATAACGGACTGGTGACTTCGAAGGGAATCGTGGACAATTCCTGGTCTCAGGTAGAGACCCAGTACCAGCGCAGGATGGATCTGGTTCCGAATTTGGTGAGCACGGTTAAGGGTGCCGCTAACTTTGAGCAGGAAACGTTTAGAGAAGTCACCGAGGCAAGAAGTGTCTTTGCTCAAGCGAAGTCGATCGGTGATCGCAGCGGTGCAATACAGGCAGCGAGCGGTTTCGATGGAGCTCTCTCCCGCCTGCTTGTGACCGTGGAAGCATATCCTCAACTGCAGGCCACGCAGGCATTCCGAGACCTGATGACGCAGCTTGAGGGAACGGAGAACCGCGTCGCTGTTGCGAGAAAGGATTTCAATGATTCGGTTCTCGCATACAACCTTCGCGTGACCAGATTCCCGGGCCTTCTTCTTGCGAAGCTTTTCGGATTCGTTTCTGAGAAGGCATTCGATGCGGTCGAGGGTGCCGAGAAGGCTCCGGCAGTCGATTTCTCCAATTAGTCCATGCTTCACACCATGCGATTGTTAAGGGGTTTCATCTTCTGCGGTTTTGTTTGTTTGTTTTTTTTCTTTTCAGTTCCCGTATTTGCAGCTTTTACCGTTCCTCCAAACGATGGCTTTGTCACCGATCTCGCTTCGATTTTAACGACTGAGCAGCAATCGTCACTTGAGACAACGCTTCAGGCGTACAGGGAGAAAACCAGCAACGAGATTGCGATTGTCATCCTGTCCGATCTCTCGAGTGAGCCGATTGAAAATGCAGGTCTTGCGATTGGAAGGGAGTGGGGTATTGGCTCACAGGGAAAGAACAACGGCATCTTGATTCTTGTCGATTATGCGGGTCGCAATGTTCGATTCGATGTCGGATACGGACTGGAGGGTGCCGTACCGGACATCGTTGCCAAGGGAATCATCGATACTGACATTGTTCCGAATTTCAGGGACGCCAAGTACTTCGAAGGCCTTATGCAGGCCGTCGTGTCTCTTCAGAAACATATTGGAGGCGAGTTCACTGCGGAGCGCTATGCCGAGACGCAGCAGGACAGCCCTATTCCCGGCTTTGCGTTTCTTCTACTCTTTATTCTTTTTCAGTGGATGATTTCGATTCTCGGTCGAACAAAATCTTGGTGGTTGGGCGGAGTTTTCGGAGGTATGGGCGGGGTGACGCTTGCGCTCCTCTTCGGATGGTGGCTGACCATTCCGTTTCTGATTCCTCTCGGACTTCTCCTCGATTATCTCGTTTCAAAAAATTATCATTCCCGCGGAAGGACGAGCTGGTGGGCGGGTGGCGGGTGGGGTCCGGGGGGAGGAACCCGCTTCGGCAGCGGAAGCGGGTTTGGTGGATTCGGTGGTGGCGGATTCGGAGGAGGGGGAGCAAGCGGACGGTGGTGATTCGGTCCTGTCGTACAATGCTACAATCGGACTATGAACTTCTCCTCTTCTGCGATTGTTGCCCTCATGCTCATTGACCTGATGCAGCCGATAGTGACTGCTCCCGTTTCCTCCTCGGAAACGAGGCATTTCGATTCAGGATCCGGGACGCTGACGGTTGTTACGGATACCCAAGGTACCCTTGGTTCCATTCCGCAGGGGGCAACGAGAGTACCGTTTCTTACCGTTAGCATGTCTGCATCCTGCGATGCGGACATCAGGGTGATGTCGGTCGATCTCAAACACGAGGGTCTTGGAAATTCCCAGGATCTTGCATCCGTGTACGCAGTGGAGGGATTCTCCCGCATCAGCAGGGTGGCAAGATTCGATCCGAATCGCTCGGCTCTCACGCTTCGCTTTCGGTCCCTTGTACTTCCAAAGTGCGGAGCTATGACGTTTGTCGTGTATGCAGACATGAAGACCGATGCATCAGTCGCTGCGGAGCACAGTATCGTTCTTTCCGATCCCTCGGCGATTCTTTCGACGGCAAGACGACTGACGGTTTCCGAAGGGGATGCCACGAAGCTGGTCATCGCTCCTCAGGGCAGTGCGGGATCGCTGACGGTACGAATGCTGCCGGTAAACCCCAAAGTCAGTTATGGGAGAATAGAGACTGTCGCGAGAATCCAGCTGACTGCCGGATCGAGAACATCGCAGCTTCTGAAGAGAATTACATTCACCAATGAGGCCACGGCCAGGGATATGGATCTGCAGTGGCTTTCGTTGGAAATGCTTTCCGGTACCGTCCTGACAGCTCCGCTTCCTCACATGCGTGGCTACAAGGCAACACTCATCTTTGATCCAACCTTTGTGCTGCATGCAGGGCAGACAATTGTCCTCAATTTGAAGGCCGAGGTTCGGGGTTCACAAAGCAAGAAAATTCAGTTTGGCATCGAAGAACAATCCGATATCGTCGCAAGTCCTTACAGGGAGCGATGAACGGATACATCACGAATCACCATCACTTTCCTATTTCGTCATCATTTGAGCGAGGAAGCCACTTCCTCAAACGAGGTCTTCCGTGGATACTGTAGAAAATGACACCGGAAATTTCTTCAACGGATTCAGTCGACGGCATTGCATCGGCACAGCCAGTGCAGTCACCGGAACCTTCTTTACCTTCAGGTAAGAAGCAGGACCCACTTTCTGACGCTCAAAAGAAATCAAAATCTAGGGCAATCCTACTTCTTACGTTCTTGGGATTTTTGACACTGGTCTATTTCTTTTTTGCAGTATTTCTCCTCCTTCAGTTTCCGCGCAGCGATGGAAGCGGAGAGGGATTGAAGATGATTGGAACCCTCGTTCTTGCAGCGGGACTGATTTTCTCGGCGCTCGTTGGGGCTCTTGGACTGATGAGAATTGCTTCTGTTGGAGACAGAAAGCAGTTGAAAGTCATTGCTTTGGTTCGGCTCCTCATCGGAGTGTTGCCTCTTTTTTTCGTTAGCGGTCTCTCGCTCTACATGATCAATCGGGAGCCTCGTCTTTCTCTTGAGTTACTGGAGCCCAGAAAGGCAGATGCTTTGGTCGCGCCTGTTTCAGTCACATTCGGCATGCCGACGACGATGAGGATTTTTCAACAGCTCAATCTTATTCCGCTCAAATATCAGTGGGATTTTACGGGAGATGGAACGATCGATCAGGAGACATTTGATCCGGAGGCGACATTCATCATTACGCGTTCCGGTGTTTATTCAATACGCGCGACCATTACCATGACGAATGGACTCCAGAAGAGGGCAGAGCTTCGACTGATTGTTCCTCGCCAGAGTTTTGCCGTCGAGCCGATGCATCCAATCATCGACGACCCCGCCCAGTTTTCTGTCGAGAGTCTTTTGCCGCCGGGGGGTGATAAGGCCCCGAAATTGCTGACAGCAAAGTGGGATTTCGAGGGTGACGGCATCATTGATTTGGAGACCGATAAACCCACTGCCACCAACGTCTACCGAAAGCTCGGGCAGATGAATGTTGCGGTCACATTGGCGTATTCGAACCAAACGCAAACTTCGTTTCAGCGTCAGATTGAGGTGGTGAAGCCGCCTGAGCAGCCATTTCAAATCACACTTGAGGCGGAGCCGGCAACCCTTCTCGGGCCGCCTCCTTTCGGTGCCGTTTTTACGCTGAAAACGAAGGAGCCGATTGCAAATGCTTCCTGGGATTTCGGCGATCAAAAGACCGGAGAAGGTTTGAGAATTGCCCACGTCTTCTCATCGGTTGGCAGCTATGCAGTCACTGCGACGATTCGCTCTCAGAGCGGAGCTACGGCAAAACTTTCCAAGCTTGTGAGGATTACGAATCCTTTTGTCTTGCCGGATCTTATCTTTCAGGGAAAGCCTGAGGTGAAGTCCTATGTCATCGACGGAGAGGTTCCGCTCACGGTGGATATCACTCCCATTACGGCGCAGCCGCTTATCTCATTCTCCTGGGATGCGCAGAATGCGACCGAGGTGTTGGCAACCGACAAGAGCTTCCACGCAGTCTATAGGGATGCCGGGAGATATTTTCTCGATCTCATCGCCATCGATCCGGATCAGAATGTTTTCAGGAAGCGCATCATCGTCAACGCGAAGTCTCCAAAATCGGTCGTCAGTTTCACCATGGACCCTCCAACCCCGACCGCTCCCGCAAGCGTCACCTTCGATGCGTCGGACACGTATGTTCCTTCCGGTGAGGAAATCACAGGATTTGTCTGGGATTATGGCGACGAGAGAACCGGAGGATCGAATGCGGACAGTAAGTTCTCAGGTTCTCGCATCACGCATTTATTTGAAAACCCCGGGACCTATACGATTACCCTTACGGTCAGGACGACGTCCAATCAGCTCTACACAGGTCGACAGACCCTCGTGGTGAAGGCTCCCATCATCGATGCCTGCTTCATGCCCAGTCGAACGAATGGCAAGGCACCGCTTGGTGTGTTCTTCGATGACTCGTGTTCCGCAGGAGATTTTGTCTCTCGTCTCTGGGATTTCGGTGACGGTTCACAGAGCGATCAGGCAAGCCCGACGCATGTGTTCACAAAAGCCGGCACCTTTACCGTCACACTTGTTTCCACCACGAAGGATGGACGGAGGAGCAGCAAAACGGCTACGATCAACGTTACTGCACCATGAAGTCCAAAACATTCATTCGAGGCGTTGCTCTTGCCGGAATCCTTGCGATCATTCTCGGAGCTTTGCTGCCAGCCATGAGCGCCTTCCAATAGCGGATTTCACTCATGCATCTTCGCTGTTGCTCTTGTCACAAATGACGTAGAGATGGTTTCTGGTTTCTCTCGGTGGAGAAAATACCCTGCAGAAGCGATCATTGCTCCGTTATCCGTGCAGTAGCGAAGCGTTGACGGCCATCTGATTTCGACGTTGTGTTTCTTCGCAACGGACGTCGCGGTTTGTCGCAGGTGTTCGTTTGCGGAGACCCCCCCGACGATATGCAGCTCTTTTGCATCCGGCTTCAGTTCCAGGGCATATTCGATTGATGTGCAGAGGTGGTTGCAAATTGCATGCTCATAACTTGCGGCAACCGATGCTTTCGTTTCCGGATTTTCCATTTCGCTTCCGAGATCGCGAATAAGATATTTCAGGGAGGTCTTCAATCCTGAGAAGCTGAAATCGCACGTTTTCTCTTTTGCGAGCGGGAGAGGAAAAGGGTAGGCAGATGCATCTCCGGATTGCGCCAGAGATGCAAGTGCCGGTCCTCCCGGGTACGGAAGTCCGAGCATGACGGCACCTTTGTCGAATGCCTCTCCCGCTGCATCATCGCGGGTGGATCCAAGCAGATCACCTTCGGTATGCGTCCTTCGATACCAGAGGTCCGAATGGCCTCCCGAAACGGACAGTGTGAGGATAGGAAACGAAGGTTCAGCGTCTTTCTCGGTATCACAGAGCCACGTTGAACTTAGGTGCCCAAGCGTGTGGTGTACGGGAATGAGAGGAATATTCCAGACCGATGAGAGCGTTCTGGCAGTCGTCGTTCCAACGAGCAGGGAGCCCAGGAGGCCCGGCCCGAATGTCACTGCGATTGCATCGAGTTCTCTTGGTGTCATCGATGCATCTCGCAGTGATTTTTGTATGACAGGCAATATGCTCTCGAGCTGTTTTCGTGCCGCATCCTCGGGAATCACGCCACCCGTCTTCTCAAAATCTTTTCCTGAGCTCGCAATCACGCAACTGAGTACGGTGCGACCGTTTTCAACGACGGCTGCCGATGTTTCATCGCACGATGTTTCGATACCGAGGATGCGCATGCACGAAGTATCGTAGCTGAGGATGCGCGTTTCGGCTGACGAAATAGGACGAATTTCGGGTATGCTGCTGCAGATGATTGCACTTTTTCCCTCTCGTACAGTTGCACTTGCACTCGGTCCTTTAGATATCCATTGGTACGGCATTCTCTATCTGCTTGGTTTCCTGATCGGCATGCGTCTTTTGCCAAGGCTGATTGAATATCGAGGTGTTTCGCTGACGGAGAAGCAGCGTGAGTCTCTTCTTCTGCACGTTTTTTTGGGAGTGTTACTCGGCGGACGCCTCGGGTACGTATTGTTCTATGGACTTGCCTTCTATGCTCAGCATCCCGCTCAAATCTTTGCGGTCTGGCAGGGAGGCATGTCTTCACATGGCGGATTCGTCGGCGTTGCACTAATGCTTCTCAGGTTCGCAAGAAGGAATCGCATTTCACTTCTTTCTCTCACGGATATTCTTGTGGTTCCCGTGGCCATCGGACTTTCCCTTGGAAGGCTTGGAAATCTGATCAATGGCGAGCTGTACGGCACGCTGACCACTGTACCGTGGGGTATGCATTTTCCAGGAGTCGAAGGCCTTAGGCATCCGACACAGGTGTATGCCATGTTCAAGGATGTACTGATTGCATTGATTTGCTTCGTGCACCTAAGACGGTCCTCTGCTCAGCAAGCCGGTGCTGATGCAGTCAGCGTGAGTACGACAGCACTCTTTCTGATGATGTACGCAATTCTTCGTTTCACTATTGAGTCTTTACGCGACCAACCCTTCGGCTACTCGATGATTCTCGGATTCTCATTGAGCAGAGGGCAACTTCTCACGATTCCCTTATTTGTTCTTGGGATGGGAATTTGGTTGTGGCGTTCATCGTTGCGAGAACGTTCCTGACAATTTCTCTTTCATTCCAAGGAACCTGGCCATGTGCCGTCATCATCGTCGTGTCAGAGCCTTTTCCGGCAATGAGGACAATGTCATTCTGCTTTGCCTCGGTGAGAATGAGGCGGATGGCTTCCAATCGGTCTGAAACACGGAGGCAAATTTTCCGGCTCCTATTTCCCTGCGTGATTTCGCCGCTTCTTACGTCCAAGGGATCCCTGAGGACAATCGTATCTGCAGAAACACCCGTCAAAATAGAATCGATAATCGCTTCCGGATCCTCGCTGTACGGATCCTCATTCGTGACAACGACGATGTCAGCAAGTTTCGAACAGATGCTTCCGATAACCGGGCGTTTCTCCTTCATACGATCGCCGCAGCTTCCGGTCAGTACCAGCAGGCGTTTTCCCTCAGGCAGCATCGATCGGAGGGTAGTCAGGGTTGATTCGTACGATTTCGGGGTTACCGTAAAGTCGACGTACACCGCAAAATTCTGGCCTGCGTCGATGCGTTCCATTCGGCCTGCGACTCCGGAGAATGAGTTCAGTGACCTGACAATCGCTTCGAATTTCGGACCATCAGCAAGACTTTGAACACAGCCGATCGCACAGAGTGCGTTCTCAAGATTGAATGTTCCGGGGATTCGGAGTGACAGAGGAAATCTTTTCGTACCCGATGCCGATCGGTCATCCACTGCAAGCGTTGCCGTCGTGCCGTCCTGCGTGACGTGGATCTCTTCCAGCCACAGGTTGAGCGGGGCGCCGAGCCTCGAGTCGATGGCGGTTTCCTCTCCGTCATAGAGGACTGTTTCCCTTGAGGAGATTGCTTGCAGCATAGGAAGAGACTGGTCCGAGTAATGCAAGACCTTTGTTCCGTTTCCGCGAAGCATGCGAAAGAGCAACGATTTTGCACGCATGTATTCCTCCATACTTCGATGGTAGTCGAGGTGTTCTTCCGATACGTTGGTGATTCCGGCAACGGAAGGATATGTATGATTCATTCTTCCCTGCAGCAGGCCATGCGAAGAACATTCAAGCACGGCATGCGTACATCCTTCCCGGACGAGCGTGCGCAGGAATTTCTGTACCAGAAAAGGGGAGGGGGACGTTTTCTGCGTAGGATTCCATCGCACCTCGCTTCCGATTCTGAAGAAGGCCGTCGAAAGCGCCCCTGTTTTTATTCCGCATGCATTCAGAATGTGAGCGGCCATTCCAACGGTGGTCGTTTTGCCGTCTGTGCCTGTGATACCGATTACCGTAAGTTTCCTTCCGGGAAATCCGTACACAATCGCAGCGATGAGTGCCTTTGCGCGGTGATACGCAAGACGCAGAAAGGACGTTTCAGGGATGATGCTCCTCAGATGCTTTTTCATGCTTCTGCAGCATAGCACGTGTTGCCTGAATATCGGCGGCAATGGCTGATTTCAAGCCTTCAGGACCGTCGAAATTCCGGATGTCGCGAATTCTGCTCACGATAAGAATATCAACGCATGCAGGGGCAACTTCGATGAGTGTATCCAGAACATGTACTTCAAATGTCTCGGAATCGTTGAATACGGGACGTAAGCCGTAGTGTATCGAGCCCATATGCTTCTTGCCGTTCAGCCAGATCCAGCATGCATAAATGCCATGCTTCAATTCCTTCGGAACGCAGGAAAGATCGATATTGATCGTTGGTATTCCAAGGCGTCGCCCACGGGACCGACCGGAGACAACTTTTGAGCCCTTCATCACGATTGTCTGTTGAAGCAGATTCATAATAGTGAATGGCGGAGAGGGTGGGATTCGAACCCACGAACCCCTTGCGGGGTTAACAGTTTTCAAGACTGTCGCCATCGACCACTCGGCCACCTCTCCATCATCAACAGTTTAACATACTGCATGCCGTACCCAGTCTACGAAATCCTTATCAGCGCCTTCAATGTTCAGGGAAACGATGCATGGACAGTCGTACGGGTGCAGAAGACGAATGTCTTTCTTCAAAGCGTTAAATTTCGCATTCGTCGTCTTCAGAATAAGAGGAACTTCCTTCGACCTCTCATACTTTCCATTCCAGATGCAGTGCGATTCGCAGGGAGCGAGAACATTTGCACAGGCAGCCAATCTCTTGGTGATGAGCGAGGCCGCAATTTCATGTGCGGACTTTTTTGTAGGACATGTCACGTACACCAGTATCGCTGATGAGGAAATTTTCTTCATGAGTGACTATGGTACAGTACCGCCACTTCTCTTGCCTATGAGCCAAGATCTTCGTCTCTCGATCATTCGTAGTTTGTCAGCCTCGGAGCAAGGTCTTTCCGATTCAGACGTATCCAGAATTCGGGAATCATCCGGTTTCAATGAAATTCCACCAAAGAAGGAATCTGCATTCAAGCTTCTCATCAGCCAGTTTCAGGATACGATGGTCTATATTCTCCTTGCGGCTGCGGGGGTTTCCGTCATCGTTCCGCTCATTCGTCATGGTCATCTGGATTCCCAGGAGCTCACGAATGCACTCGTGATCATGGCCATCGTGCTTCTGAACGCTGTCCTTGGTTTCACCCAGGAGTGGCGGGCAGAAAATGCCATTGCCGTTCTCGCAAGTTTGTCCGCTCCCAGAGTGAAAGTTCGGCGATCGGGAAAGGTCACCATCATCCCTTCGAGAGAGCTGGTGCCAGGTGACATCATTCTCGTCGAGGCCGGCGATCGAATCAGTGCGGATGCACGATTGATCGCCAGCTCCTCTCTTGAGGTCGATGAGGCGAGTTTGACCGGGGAGTCCGTTCCTGCGGCAAAATTTGCCGAGGCGAAGGTTGCAGCGGGCCTCTTGTCTCCGGGGAATCTTTACTCCGCGACTCTCGTGACTCGAGGATTCGGCGAAGCGGTTGTGCAATCCACAGGACTCCTGACCGAAATAGGAAAAATCACTTCGATGGTGATGAATCTGAAACCGCCTCCGACTCCTCTCGAAATTGAACTGCAGCGAGCGGGGCATAAAATAGGGATCGTCGTTCTTGCGCTCTGCAGCGTCATTTTCGCAGCTGGCATTCTCTCGGGAATGGAGATCAGTGAAATATTTTTCACCGCAGTCAGCCTCGCGGTAGCCGCTGTTCCCGAAGGCCTTCCTGCGGTTGTGACCATTTGTCTTGCAGTCGGCGTACAGAGAATGATTAAGAAGCATGCTCTCATCAGAAGATTGGATGCAGTGGAAACGCTTGGCAGCGTGACCGTCATTTGCGCCGATAAGACAGGCACCATTACCGAAAACAGGATGGCAGTGCAGCACGTGTGGGTGGCCGAGGGATCCACGCGCGAGTTGACGCTTGAAATAGGCGCTTCGTGCAACAGGAGCGAATTGCCTGATATCGGAGATCCGACGGAGGTGGCGCTCCTCAGACATGCGGAGTCAGAGCAAGTCGGTCGCTTGCAGATACTCGAGGAAGAAGTTTCCTTCACCTCGGAGGCAAAATACATGGTGACGATTCACCAGAAGAACGGCAAAAAACTGCGCTACCTGAAAGGAGCACCTGAGGTGATTTCCCGGTTTTTGAGCGAGAGCGAGAGAAATGCTTTGCTCGCTGAAAGTATGAAGCTTTCGAAGTTGGGTCTCCGGGTGCTTGCATGCGCGTATCAGGGCGACGGTCCGATTCTCAGTGCCGGTCTCATTGCCATGATGGATCCTGCACGTAGCGGCGTGAATGAGGCGATACTGGAAGCGAGGAATGCGGGCATCCGCACGATCATGATCACCGGTGATCATCCTGCGACTGCCCTGACGATTGCGGAGAACGTCGGCCTGCTTTCCGATGGCGTCATCGATGGTGAGATGCTGGAGAAAATGGATACTGAGGATCTGCAGCATGCGCTGAAGAAGATTTCTGTATTCGCGCGTGTACAGCCTGTCCATAAGGTGAAGATTCTCGAGGCGCTTCAGGGCCTTGGTCACATCGTCGCGATGAGCGGTGATGGAGTGAACGATGCACCCGCGCTGAAGCGAGCTCACGTCGGCATTGCCATGGGATTGAAGGGTACCGACGTCGCGCGCGAAGCTGGAGCCATGATTCTTACGGATGACAATTTTGCGACCATCGTTGCTGCGATCGAGGAGGGGAGGAGGATTTACGACAACATCAAGAAATTTGTCATCTTCTTGATGCGCAGCAATTTGGGAGAGGTGATGATGATTTCCGGTGCGATGCTTCTGGGGATGCCTTTGCCGCTCCTTCCGCTTCATATCCTGTGGGTTAACCTTGTCACTGACAGTTTCCCTGCCCTTGCTCTTGCGGTCGAGGACGGTGAGCGAGGCATCATGGATAGGATGCCGAGGAGCAGGACCGATGGTATCTTTACCGGTGAGTGGCCTCTCCTGATTCTCGCAGGCGCTCTGAATGCATCGCTTGCGCTCGGTCTTTTCTTCTTCGTACACTCGCAGGGCTCCGAGCACCTTGTCCTTGCGAGGACGGTCGCTCTGACGGCAACCATTCTTTTTCAGATGCTTCTTTCGGTTTCCACGAGAACGAAGGCGCCGGTCTTTTTTGATTCTCCGCATCGGAACCCCTGGTTGATCGCAGCGATTCTCTTTTCCCTCTCTCTGCACTCCGTTCTCCTTTGGACTCCGTTTGGCTTGCTCTTTGATGTCGTGGCGATTCCGCCTCGTCTTCTCCTCGAAACCGTAGGTGCATCCATTGTGTGCTTCCTGTTTTTTGAGTGCGTGAAGTGGGCGAGGTATTCGTATATAAAATGAAAAATGTATCCTCGCCACAATGCGAGGAACCATGAGCGGCCACGTACAAGTCGCCTTCAGCTCCTGTACATGGCTCGCCATAAACCGATAAAACAGCTTTGCGCTCGAAGCGCAAAGTACTGCTCCGGAGCGGAGCACTGTTTTATCTGGTTTATGGCGGCGAGGGAGGGATTCGAACCCTCGAGACCTTGCGGTCTGCTACGTTAGCAGTGTGGTGCCTTCAGCCACTCGGCCACCTCTCCACGGAGAAGTATACGTGCATTACTTCTTCTCTGCACTTCGAAATCATTCTCGGAATTTCAGTGCTTGCCGCTTTCCTGGAGGCCGGTCATTTTCTCTTTTAAGACCTCATATGTGAGGGTTTCATCACCAAGGCCATTGATGGTTCGCACCGACAGCTCATTCCCGTTCAGCGCAAACGTTTCGATGATTCTATCGAGGACGAATTCGGAGACAAGAACACAGCCCATGCTTCGGTATCGTTCCGTGCCTGCAAGCATCTTTTCGATGTATGCATGCGAGTGAATGCCATATGGAGTCCTCGTCTCTTCTGAATCTTCCCTCTCATAGAGTCGCAAAAATCGACCGTATTTTCCGAATGTGATTCGGTCTCCTTTAATTTCACTGCTTTTCGCCTTCCATAGTGAGGCAGGAGTCGTTGCATTGTAGGTTCTTCCGATGTATCGAACGACTCTTCGCTGGCCCGTTGCCACCGGAAAGGCCGTGTACGTTCCGTCCAAACGAATAAGATAGCCTATATTTTCTTCGGTATCGACGAGCAGCTCATCGCCCTTCTGCGGCTGCCATTCTGCAAATACTATGGGGCTCTGGTCGCGAACACCTATTTCTGCAGCGTAGGCCGCATTTGCCCCAGCGCATGTGCAGGCACATATGCAGAGAAACAGCCGTAACTGGTGGATTGTTCTGAACGACAAGGGCAGACATTTTACTATAATAAATAAATATGTCAACTGTGATATTCTGCCAGTATGCGCATTGGAATCGTGACCTACGATTATGACCCGCCGATCGGAGGACTGGGAGTGATTGCACAGTCTTCAAAGCGCGTACTTCATGGTCTTTTTCCCGAGGATTCCTACATCACCATTTCTCCAAGCTCTGGTGCTGATGAGCGCCTCAGCCTACTTTCATCATTTTTTTGGAAGAAGCGTTTTGGTTGTCCTCTTTTTTCTCTCATTCTTGCCTTTAAGCTGTCGTCACTTATTCGCCGGCATCGGCTGGACCTTCTACATGTGCATGCGGGGTCGGGAGGAGTGTTTCTCGTTCGCAAGCCTTCATGCCCTGCTGTCGTCACGTCGCACCACACGTATCTGCAGGAAGCTGAAATCGTTTTCAGACATAACCGGCTCAAGCGCATGCTGAAAAAGCTCATGGCGTTTTTCGAGAGGAGAACGTACCTCTTTGCAGACAAAATTGTTTGCGTATCGAAGGATACGGCTGATTGTATCGTGAAGCGTTATGGAGTTGCCGCGTCCAAAGTCAGTGTCATTGAGAACTTCGTCGAGGATATCCAAGGAAAGCGGCTGATTCCCAAATCGGTCGAGACGATCCTCTTTGTCGGTCGATTGGAAGAGAGAAAGGGAGTCACCGTTCTTCTCGAAGCGATGAAGATCGTGAAGGTTGCAAATCCGACCGCTCGTTTGCGTCTCCTCGGCGAAAATCTTATGGGAAATAGACTGTTTGCGCTTTTAAGGAAATGGGAATTGCAGGACATCGTATCCGTGAGCGGATACGTGCATGACCCTCTCTTGTTTCGTGAAATGAGGAATGCAACGGTTCTTGTCGTGCCGTCTCTCCTTGAGGGCTTCGGTCTTGTTGCCGTTCAGGGCATGCTGCTTGAGACCTGCATCGTTGCAAGTAATGCACCCGGTCTTCGCAGCGTCATTCATGATCGCAATACAGGGCTTCTCTTCACATCGGGTGATCCGGTCGATTGCGCTAGAGCTATTCAGGAGGTACTTAGGGATCCAGTGCTTCGAGGTCAGCTTGAGAAGCATGCAAGGGAAGACGCGCTCATCAGATTTTCCCCGGTTGATAGGATGAGGGATCTTCATCGGGTATTTCAGTCCGTTGTCCGGTGAATATACTTTTCCGTTATTTCTTGCGATGAAGCCAAACCACATTCCTGTATTACTGGCTGAGACCATTCAGGTTCTTGCTCCGCAACAGGGCGACAGAATGCTGGATCTCACTCTCGGGCTTGGCGGCCACAGCGAAGCACTGCTCAATGCAGTCAGTGGAAACGCATCACTTGTCGCTCTCGATGCAGATGTGGAGAATATTGCGATAGCAACAGAGAGACTGAAGAAGTTTGGCTCGGCCGTTGACGTCATTCATGCGAACTTCGGCAATCTCCCGGAGTGCCTTCCTCAGGGGAAGCGCATGTTCGATCTCATCCTTGCTGATTTGGGTCTAAGTTCTCCGCATATTGACGATCCCTTGCGTGGTTTCACATTCAGAGCCGATGCTCCACTCGACATGCGTTTCGACAGATCATTGGGGATGACGGCAGCAATGCTTCTTGCTTCTCTCGATCCTGAGAGATTACGAAAAATATTTTGGGAGTACGGCGAACTTCCGAAAGTTCGTCATCTCGTGGATGAAATAGTTCGAAGGCGTTCCGAGTCTCCCGTACGGACAAGTAAGGATCTCGTCGACATTGCAAGCCTCGTCTACGGATACAAGGCATCCGGCATTTTACCTCAGATCTTTCAGGCGCTCAGAATCGCAGTCAATCGTGAAATCGAGGTGTTGCAGCACATGCTCGATTCGACACCTTTACTGCTTGCACCTGGCGGACGGATGGCGATTATCAGTTACCACTCGCTTGAGGATCGAATGGTGAAGTCCGCATTCCGTTCTCTGACTGCAGATGTGAAGGATTTCATGACCGGATCATCATTGAAAGTTTCTGCATTTCAACCCCTCACAAAAAAAGCCGTGACTCCGTCGGAGGAAGAGAGACTCGGCAACCCTCGGTCGAGGTCCGCGCTGTTGCGTGCAATTCAGAGACGTACGGTGTAGAATACGTGCCGCTTCCCATCATGTTGAGCTCGATCTCCTTTCCCTCGCTCCCGTCCGCCCTCTCGGTTCCGAGGAGGCATTCACTTGGACGTCTGATGACGAGCAGCACGGCTCTTCTGCTCACGGTCATCGGTGCGCTCATCATCGTTTTGGCTTTGCTTATTCTTTTTCATCATAATTTGAATGCCACGAAGGGTTATAAACTTCGTACGCTTGAGCGAGCGAGATCAGAGCTCCTCCTCGAACAGGAGGTGGTGAACATGCAGATCGCCAAGTCCAATTCGTTGGAATCCCTTCAGAGTGATCCTCAGATTCAGTTGATGCAGAAGCCTACGAAGCCCAAGTATGTGCAGAGCGAAGTCTCGGTAGCCGAGGCTGCAACGGGTCGGAACTAATTCTATCCAATCGTTCGTATCTGGATGGTCATGACAGGGGTGTTGCCTGTGCGAATGTCGGAGACAACGACAACGCGCTGTCCTTTTTTAATGCTCTTTTCCTTCGTGAGCAGCGCAAGGGCACGGTTGAGTGTTTCCTCTGTCTGAACGGAGAAGGGAATCGCATGGGGAATAATGCCCCAGACCAGCATAAGCTTTCTTCGTCTGCTCTCGCTCTCGACAAATGCATGAATGGGAATGTGAGGCCTGCAGTTACTGACTGCCATTGCCGTGTGCCCGTGCTTGCTCATGACGAGAATGACATCAGCACGAAGGTTCGTTGCAAGAACGCTTGCTGCGATCGCCTGTTCCTGCCTCGGCATATCGCTGTCGATGTTTTCAGTTTTTCTGATGACAGACTGAACGCCGTCAGCATGTTCGATTCGCTCGCTGACTCTGAGAACTCTGTCCATTGCGGCAACTGCCTTGAAGGGATACAGCCCTGTCGTTGTCTCGCCCGAGAGCATTGTTGCATCGGTCTGCAGCGTTGCTGCGTAGGCAATATCCGTGACCTCCGCGCGCGTCGGCATGGGGGAGAGGATCATGCTTTCAAGCATGTGAGTTGCGACGATCACTGGCTTTCCCTTCGCCCGGCACTTCGCAACGATCATTTCCTGAATCCTGGGAACATCTTCGAATGGCACCTCGGCTCCAAGATCTCCTCTCGCGACCATCACGCCATCGGATGATTCGATGATCTCATCGATGTTGTCGACTGCCTGCGGGGTCTCGATCTTCGCAATGATTTCACCGTCGCTCTTATGCTTCAGGAGGAAAGCCTTGAGTGTGCGGATGTCCTTTCCGGTCCTCACGAACGATGTCGCGTAGAAATCGACACCGTGCTTCACTCCGAATGAAATATCGGCCCAGTCCTTCGGTGTGAATGACGGAAGACTGATGTACGCACCCGGAAGATTGACGTGACGCCTCGAGCCGATCTTTCCGTCTTCCAATGCTTTTGCAATGACTAATCCTCCCTTCTCGATGCTCTCGACTTTGAATTCGATCGCCCCGTTGTCGATGAGGATGCAACTCGCATTTCGAACGTCATCCGAGAATTTCGGATAATCTACAGTCACCGTCTTCAATTTTTCCTTACCCGTTTTCTTCGATGTGAAGATGACCCTGTCGCCGCGTTTGATGATGATGGGTTCCGTGACGTCTCCGGTTCGCACCTCAGGGCCCTTGGTGTCCAGCATGATTGCAAGCGAGTAACCGCGCTTATTGACCGTCTTGATATTTTCGATTGTCTGTCCGTGTACCTCGTAGCTTCCATGCGAGAAGTTGAGTCGGCAGACATTGATGCCAGCTTTTGCCAACTGCTCGAGTTTCTCTATGGATGAAGTGGCAGGTCCGATCGTGGCTACTATCTTTGTGAATCGCATGTGAGAGGTGGTGAAGAAAAAAATTTGCGGAGAGTGTAAACCTTGTTTGAAACATTGGGTAGGGCTTTGGTACTACGACCTAACGTACTTCACTCACCATTCCTAATTTCCTTTCGGCACGACAATCCAGCTCAGACTCTCGCATCGAACGCATGTCAGTTCCCAAAGCTGAAGAATCGAGCGTTTCTTCACCGCATCGTCGGTTAATGGCTCGTAATAGGTGAGTGGTCGGTAGAATTGGAATGATGCGAAAATAAGAAGTGCAAGTGCTGTCATGAAGACCGTTCTCCTGTCTTCGGTTACCTTGAGACGACCGATCCGCTGAATGTTCATGAGGACAAGTGCACTGAGAATGAAACTGAAAAGCAGCGGTGTGAAGTAGTGGTACAGGTACATCACACGCGTAATCCTGCTGACTGCAAACATATACGAGCAGTAGAGTCCAAAAAACGTGAGCAAAAGGAAATGGTGACGAAGTTTTTCCTTCACGGTGAATAGCACGTGCGCGAGTAGGAGTACGAGAGATAGGACAACGCTCAGGAGGCCTATTCCCCATGAAACCGGATTACTCTGGAGATACAGGTAGCGGTATTCGTTGTCGTTCTCCTGTGCCCATCTGTAGTTGATGGATCTCGCGCCGAATGGCCAAAAATACGATGGACTTCCATTTTCATCTTGCTTACAAAGATCAAGTCTCGGAACACCTCTTGTGTAGTGCGGTCCGAATTTCAGATGATCCCGAAGCATGATAGGAAAGGAGGAAAACTCACTCGTCTTTCCAGCGTTCAGGATTGCCTTCAATTCGTTCGATGCCTGATAGTAGCCGTTGTCCGGAAGCTCAGGGATGACTTTTTTTCCAAGGGAAAAATGTATCTGCCATACGGAGACGTATGCAACCAGCATGACCGAGGCACTGCACAAGACAAAAAGCGTTACCTTCTTCCAGTCCGGAATAAGGCGGAAGATGATGAGAGGGAAGAAGAGAACGAAAATCATCGCGAGGACCTTGGTCGCCATGGCAAGTCCGAAGGACAGACCGAAGAGAATGGAAAGGGCGCAGTGCGACTTTATGCCAAGGACCTTGTCTTTCCTCTGCAGGTGAAGAAACAAGAGTACGCACAGCATGCCGAAAAATGTCAGTGTGCTGTCGACCATTGCGCCTCTGCTATGGACGATTTCCGCGTTTTCGAAGACATAGAGGAAGGAGAGCAATGCCGAGAGAGGACTGCTGCCCGTGATGAAGAGGAAGATGAAGAACAGGATCGGTGCCGTGAGCCAGGCAAGTAAGGAAGGGAACAATCGGTATCCTGCAAAATTAAATCCGTCCGGAATATTTCCTGCGTAATCCGTTTTCAGGAATTGATCGTTCCTTTCATTTTCGTGAACGATCTTCTCACCGAGAGCGATGAGGAGTTTACCCAGTGGGGGATGCGGTTCCATGAAGTAGACACCGTTCAGGTATTTCTGCGCTGCAACGATATGGTACGGCTCATCCCAGAACGGATTCGGCGGATAGTCGTACCTATACATGTAGGTAAAGAATGACGTCACCAGAACAAATCCGGCATAGAGCCACACATTTGCCTTTTTGGATTTCGTTCTCTGTAAAATTTTTCTAATCATGACATTAGTGTATGCACGAGAACGTTCATTGTGAAGAGCGATGGCACCGGTGTCGCGTGCTGTGAAGTCTGCTACTCTGTCTTCATTACCTCAAACGATACGTGCTTCGTGTCCTCATGAAAATATTCATCGTGCTGTTCTGCCTCTGGCACATGGGTGCAGCTCTCGTGCAGGCATTTTCACTCGTCAGATTTCCTGCGCCTGTCATGGCGAAGATCGGAAGCTATACAACGTACGTTCAGCCGTACATGTCACTGATCTCGAGTCATCAGGACTGGAATCTCTTTGCACCCGACCCGTTGCTTCGGATTACAGAAATGAGTTTTGAGAAACTGACCGCCACGGGAAGTTGGGTGATGGTACGGAGGCTTGATGGAGATCATCTTTCCTTCTTTAGACGTGCTCCAGAACTCAAGATCATGGGAAACATGCTCGATCGATCTCAAGATCATATGAAGGAGGCTTACATCCAAGATCTCTGCAGAACGGAAGAACTGCCAAACGGAACTCCAATTGGTCTACGAAGACGCTATGCGGATATTCCCGGCTTCATGGAAGCACTTTCTCTGGAAGTCTGGAGACAATGGAAACCTGTGTGGACCGAGTGGTTCGATTACTTCACTTCCTGCAAGCAAACATCGTGAATAGTATTTTCTCTGCCATTGACGGTTTTTTCTTTCGGAAGATTTCCGCATCGGGATTCGGCCTGATGCGCATTGTCTGGGCTGCGTGCATTCTCTTCATGATGCTCGGTTCCGGAGCGGATACTGTGCGTTACTACAGTAATAGCGGCATCATACCGAGGAGTATCTGGCATCTGGCGTTTCGCAGTCAGTACCGCTTTACCGTGCTCGACTGGATCACAGCTCCGGAGCCGGTTGTACTTCTCTGGACTACATTCATGCTCTGTCTGTTTTTCATGATGCTTGGTATTCACTCGAGACTGATGACCGTTTTATCCGTTTTGCTCCTCGCATCGTTTCATGAACGGAATTTGCAGATTATCAACGCAGGCGACACGCTCTTTCAAATCATGGGATGGATTCTCATGATTTCTCCGAGGGTGGATGCCTTCTCGCTCGATCGGCTGCGTCACCAGTACCACACGTGGATGAAGAAGGGGAAATTGCTCCCTCCAATTCGTTCGAGCATCTGGGCGTACAGATTGCTCCTCTGGCAACTCATCGTTCTCTATTTGATGTCCGGTTGGGCCAAGCTTCACGGCCATATGTGGGGCGCAGGGACGGCAATCGCATCGACGTTTCACCACACCGACTACTTCCGCTTTCCTAAAATCTTTGCTGATTACCTCACCATCGTTTCTCCATTCTTCTCCAGATTCTGGCTTCTATATGCGCCTCTCTGGGGCCTGCTTCTCATTCCGAAAAGCGTATGGAGATTTTTTCCTCCATTCTTTCGCAGACATTCGCTGAAGAGGTGGTTACTGATTGGCGGTGCGTTCGTTCATGCCTGCATCGGCTTCTTCATGGATGTCGGAGCATGGGGAATCGTCATGCAGGTCGGCTTCATTGGCGTCCTTCTCGATGAAGATTTTTCAGCGATGCGTTCTTTTTTCAATCGTAGGTGGAAGAGAAGATATTCTCTCGCTCAAGCAAAAAAAATCGGTGAAACCATAAGCATTACCGTTCTCTATGACGGTTCGTGTACTTTCTGCAGGCGAAGCATCTTCGTCCTGGTGATGCTTGACCATCTTCATCGTCTCACCATTGTGAATTTCCGAGAGCCCGCCATACGGAAGAAATATGCACCAGACATTTCTGAGAAAGATCTGAATCGAGCCCTACACATTCGATTTCCTGACAGAAGCACCTTTTCAGGATTTCATGCATTCAGGCAACTCGCATCAAACCTTCCCTTACTCTGGATATTCGTTCCGATCCTGCACCTGCCCCTTGCTAGTTACATCGGGTCGAAACTCTACCGAAGAATTTCGTCTTCGAGAGCCATGTGCAGTGACAACTCGTGCTCTCACTCATAACGAAAAGTTGCTTGCTCATGTTCTTCAATTATTGCTAAGATCCATGGGATTTTATGAAAGCGTTACCCCTCGCTCGACTTGCAGGCTACTTTGCAGCAATTCTGCTTCTTGTGACCGTTGTTTTGATGCAGTCGAAGAGTGGGGTTAAGATAAATTTACAGGGCAATATTAGTCCTCCCTGTGATGGCGATAATGATCCTCCTGGTAGTGATTACCCCGCCTGTAACAACGCCGGAGCAGGTTTAGGAGAAACGTGCACAGTTGGCATGCCTTGTTGTCAGGGAAACATCATGATGATGGATAACACGTGTGCTTCACCAATTCCAGTTGGAACTCCTAATATCTGTTCAACCGGACCGACTTCTGCAGAAATCAGTAACGTTTCCTGTCAGGACATTAACAGTACTGGCTTTCGATGTAGGACAACTTGCGCTGCCTATATGGCTGCATGCCCTGGCGATGGAACGAGCTGTCCGGAAGATTCAACTGAGGGAGCAGTCACAACTACTACAACCACAACTACAACAACAACGGGGGCGGGCGGGTCGTCTTCTGGAGGAGCTGCGGGAACGGCTGTCACTGGAATCACAGGGCCAACCGGACCTGCCGGTCCGACCGGTCCAGGGGGAGTGACGGGACCAACAGGTGCTACTGGCCCCACAGGAGCAACGGGACCGACAGGCCCTTCCGGCCCCGGTGGACCGGGAGGCTCAGGAGGCAGTGGGGGATCAGGCGGAAGCGGAGGCTCGGGTGGGTCGGGCGGATCAGGTGGTAGTGGCGGAAGCGGAGGATCAGGAGGTTCAGGAGGCAGCGGCGGTTCCGGTGGGTCGGGCGGATCAGGTGGTAGTGGCGGAAGTGGAGGTTCAGGAGGCAGCGGTGGATCTGGAGGAAGTGGAGGTTCCGGTGGCTCGAATAATTCGAATAACTCTTCCAGAAATTCATCGGGTGGTTCGAGTGCTCGGTCCTCGGCACAGTCATCAGCGAGATCTTCCGCGGGATCCTCGGCTCGGTCCTCTGCACAGTCTTCCCGAGTTTCCTCACCTCGATCCTCCGCACGATCTTCAAGAATCTCATCAGCTCGATCTTCAATTCAGTCTTCAGGAATTTCCTCATCACGATCTTCGACACTGTCCTCGCGCCGTTCTTCAGGAGCTTCTTCTAGAGTATCATCGAGGCAGTCCTCGAGAGCTTCCTCGAAGCAATCATCCAAAGCATCTTCAAAGAGATCGTCAAAAGCTTCTTCCAGACGATCTTCGAGACGGTCATCCAGGAGATCTTCTACCGCTGCGGCTGCGTTTGGTGCTTCGTGTGCATCTCCAAATACATGTGTCGGATATTGCCCAGTAGGCAGAGAAGCAACGGGTACATGCACCGGTGGTCAGTTCTGCTGCGCTCCTCCTCCTCCTTGTGTCTCCCCAAACAGGTGCAGAATTTCGGCATTCTGTCCGGTGAGTAAGAGGATTCAGGGCGACTGCTACTCAGGTTTTTCCTGCTGCACACCCTAGGTCTGGATGATAGAACGTTTGAGACATGAAGAATTTTAAATTTGAATAAAAAAACAAACCCAAAACAACATCATATAAGTGAAGAAAAGCGAGCCGTCCTTATCTTGTAGAGAGAGCTTCCGTAAGCCATAATCTGAGACGTTCCCCCCATGCGTCTTCAACTGTCTCTCGCAAGGCTCGTTATCGGCATAGTTTTGGGGATCGTTGCAGTGACTGTTTTCGTACAATCAGGATTGCGTGTGAGGGCACCGCTTACGGGAAATATCACTGATTTTTCTTCGGTCGCATTTTCTGCTTCCGCGTTCTATGCTTGTCCTGCTGGAATTCCCGTCTGCGGAAGCGCAACGTTCCCGGAAATCGGTCCCGGAGGTTCCTGTCCGGGTCCGATGGTTCAGTGCTGCATGGGAGGAGTGTTGTTCACAAATTACGTAAATCCGCAACCCTGCGCAGCAGGCCTCGACTGCATTGCGGGAACGTGCACAAGTTCTTCAGTTGCTGGAATCAGTAGCGTACCTTCCGCCTGCACCTCGAATGCAGACTGCGTGGGTCAGATGCTCCCGATGCAGGCACAGGTCTGTCAGGACGGATGCGTTGGAATGCTGATGATGAGGTGTCAGTGTAATTTGGGTTTCTGTGCCATGGTTGGCGATCCTCCGAATAGCGGACCTTGTATGCCGACCACCGTAGGAGGAACCACAACCGGTGGCACAGCGGGAGACACCACGACGACAGGCGGCGCGACGGGGACTACCGGAGGAATAACAACAGGAGGTACGACGACAGGTGGGGCAACCGTCGGTGGCTTTTCCTCGTTTTCTTCATCCTCCTCATCCGCGGGAGGGTACTGCTGTGTCCCGATGACAAACACTATTGTTCCCGCGACAGGTGGAATGTTTGGCTGCCCGGCCGGAACGATGTACTGCGGTGCGACTCCTGAATCGTGCGAGATGCTTGCGATGTGTACGAATCCCTCTTCATCGAGTAGTAGTATGGGCGGTTGTTCTCTGCCAAGGCCTCTGTGTCTGCTTGGCACCGCCGAGTGTTGCGCGGGTGGTGGATGGGCCTGTCCAAATGGCATTACCGGTGCAAGTCAGTGTCCGGTGATGCCGTGCGGAGTGACTTCGCCCGGTGTCTGCGGCGGAATGTGTCCAGGCGGAGGAGCGTGCGTCGGGACCGGTGTGCTGGGAGCTGAGACCTGCGCTTGCGGTCCGGCCTCATCGAGCAGCACTTCGTCGAAGAGAAGTTCCCGGTCCAGTCGATCTGCCTGCGGAGGATCCGCTCCGTCATGCTCGGGAGCAGGAAAACCGTACTGTTGTCCGAATGGGAGCTGGTTCTGTTTGGATGCGACGCTCCCGAGCAGCTCTTCAAGCTCGACACCGGCTTCCTCCGTGCAATCATCAGCAGTCTCATCGAGGGCTTCCTCCTGCAACAGCAGTGCCAGTTCTATAGGCGGCTATAGCACGCGCTGCATCGAGTACGGTCGATACGACTGCAATGGTAACCAATCGACGACGGATATGTCGCCCTTCAATTGTGCCGCGAATAAAACGGCAACGATCACTTTTGATGCCCCGCGTGATGGATGCAAAGTGTCCGCAAAAGTCGGTGGCTACATGGCCGGAGCAACGATTGCCATTTCGAATGGCGGAGGTTTTCCCGGAACCATTAACTGGAGCGTCGACGGAACGAATGACATTGACTGCTTCGCAAGGCCGCAGAAATACAGGAATCTTGGTCCGGCCGAAGTAACGCAGGGATCGCATACAATTTCTATTGTTGCCAGACCCGATGCGGGATACATCGAGCCGAATTTTTCCTTTTCGCTTTCATGCCCGTGCGGATCCTCCAGTAGGTCTTCGCTCATGCCGTCGTCAGCACAGGTGAGCTCTGCTTCCGCGAGTTCCGGTGTCTGTTCTACGAATCCGCCGACGTGCGGCGCAGGAGAAACACCTCTCTGCTGTGCGTCGACTGGCTGGAGCTGTTGGAATCCAAACACTCAGTGTCCGTATGCATGCAGCACGGGGAGCTCGGGCTCTACTCCCTCTCAGGCCTCGAAGGCATCAAGTGCTTCAAGGGCTTCACAGGGCTCCACCGGTTCATCGGGCTCACAGACTTCGATGGTATCTTCGACGCCTGCATCCTTGAAGTCATCGAAAGCTTCTTCCAGATCTGTCTCCAGAATTTCGTCGAAAGCTTCCTCAAGGTCAGTTTCAAGAATTTCCTCGAAGACATCTTCAAGATCGACTTCCAGAATTTCTTCGAAGACCTCCTCGAAATCTATGTCCGCGATTTCCTCGAAAGCATCATCACGAACATCATCGATGCGCTCTTCGGCATGCGGTGGCAGTAAGCCTTCATGCCAGCTGCCCGGCGAACCGTATTGCTGTCCCAATGGAACTTGGTTCTGCTTACAGGGATATACGGAATCCTCTGAACCTTCACAATCTGCGCCTTCATCCTCACCGATTGTTTCTTCTACGCTTGTGTCCTCGAGGCAGAGTTCGAAGCCCGCAGGTGCTTGGGGCATAAGCTGCACTCACATGTTTTTTCCTGCGCTCGTCGATCAACCTCCTAGGCGATCGAAGAGATATATTTATTACACGGGAGGGCAACTCTATAGCTGCAATTACTTGGAACGCTTCCAGAGATGGTGGGTAGGGCCCGGTCCGAATGACTATCACAGTACGTGGATTCCCTACAACTTTAACACTGTTTCTTATGACGTTTCCGAAAAACCCATCACAGCAACATGGATGTCCTACGAGCCCAAGGTGACGGGCTCCACATCCGGATGTTCAACCGGTGTAGTTCCGCAGAAATCCAGTCCGCTGCTTTCAAGAGCTGATGCTGATGCCGGAGTGCTTGCGGCTTTCTCAGCGTACGATCCTGCAGACATCAATCTGGAGAGTCTGAAAAGCGCAACGCAATATGGAGACGGTCAGGTGGTGACTTCCGGTCCGAGCAATACCATCGTCGTGCACTATGCATACGGCGGAAACTATTCTGGAACGCAGATCTGCAAGCCTGAATTTTCTACGAAATATCTGAAGCAGAGTTCTGGAAAGTCATCCGCAGGACTGAAGTCATCCGTTGCATCGATCAAGCTTTCTTCTGCTCAAACTTCCTCGAGGGCAAAGCTTTGCAGCGGTGCGGCACCCGTATGCGGAGCGAATGAGAAGGCACTCTGTTGCAAGGATACAGGTTGGACTTGTTGGAATCCTGCCCTTCAATGTCCGATTGCCTGCGGAGGAGGATCGGAGGGATCTCAAGCATCTCGTGTCTCGGAGGGCTCTGCAGGATCATCTGTCTCTTCTGGATCTCAAGGCTCTTTGCAATCAAGTACTTCTCAGACCAGTGTGGGATCGACTGCATCTTCGAGATCTGCATCCTCTGCTTCAGTCAGATGCAGAGGTGAGAAACCCCTCTGTGGACCAACCGCCTCACCCTACTGCTGCGCAGACGGCACGTGGCAGTGCTATGATCCGGAATTTAACGGAACGATCGTACAATCTCAGACTTCTCCCGAAGGCGGCTCCTCGCTTCTTGGAAGCCTTTTCGATTTCGGAGCAAAGCCTTCTCAAGTTGCCTCGAGTTCATCTTCATCCGGCAGTGGCCTTTGGAATGCGATCAAGAGCATTCTTCGCACGATCATAGATACGATCGGCAGTTTCATCACGGGATCTGGTGGAGATTCATCGAGTCTGAAAGGTGATTTGGTTACTACTGACGAGTACTGCTGCCTACCGATCGAGTGTGCACTTCCGCCTGATGCTCCACCGGATTTCGCCTGCCCCGTCGCATGTCAGTTTTGTCCTGTAGGCCTACAGGGCACCTCGCAGAGCCAGTGTGAAAGTCAGTGTCCGGCGCCTTCTTCGCAGGCCTCGGCCCAGAGTTCCGTATCAAGTAAGTTGTCATGTACTGACGACTCGAAACCTGAATGCACGAACACTCTCGTTTGCTGTCCCGATGGCACATGGATGTGTTGGGATCAGACAACCCAGTGTCCATTGCAGTGCAAGAAAACATCGAGTGCCAGCTCTGCCGTAAGTTCGAAAATTAGCTCAGTACCTTCGGAGTCCAGTAAGTCCTCTGTTTCCGTATCTTTGGCAAGTGTTCGAAGCTCTGCGGGATCATCGGTTTCTCTGACGTCCGTTGCCTCATTATCGTCAGCCCGATCACTAAGCAGCAGGAAATCAAGCTCGAGGAGCACCGGTTGCCCTGCCAATTCCACCTGCGTGTACTTCTTCGAGTGCACACCGGAACAGACCGTTGGGTCCTGTTCACTTTCGGAAGTCTGCTGCACTCCGGCCTCCAGCAAGTCGAGTGTGCGCTCGAGCATCTCTTCATCGATTCGTTGTACGGGAACCGAGCCGATTTGTCTTGGAAATTCGTATTCGTATTGTTGTGGAGACGGAAGCTGGATGTGTTGGGATCCAGACATCAACGGTACCATTGCAGGTGCTTCACAGGGCGGCGGATCCACACTGGCAGGAAGCCTCCTCTTCTCGAGAACGGCTACTGCTTCGACGAATGTCGGAAACGATTCCGGGTTCCTTAGTAGCATCGTAAATCTTGGCAAGGGAATACTTGGTTTTGTCGGCAGCATCTTTAACGGAGCTGGTAGCGAACTTCGTGGTGATCTGACTGGAGGAGGTGCCATTTGCCTCGGAACGACAAGCACGGTGACCAATACCGTTGACGCGGGCAGCGGAGTCTTCGGCGGATCGTTCAGGTGCCCTGCGGGGCAGGTAATAACGAGCATTGCCTACCTCGGCATTCAGGCAGGCAACGACAGTACTGATGGCATTACGATTGCCTGCAGCCCGATGAACAGCGACGGTACGCTGGGACCGCAAAATGCGTACGCGAATAACGCGGACTTCAATAACAATCCACGTTTCCCTTCGGATCTTGTGCAGCCCACCTGTTCGTCCGGGAATGCCGTCACCGGCATTTACTTCAGCGAGATCACTGATCCTTCTCGTCGCGATGCCATCGATGGAATCGGTATCGGTTGTAACGGTATTTCGGATCAAGGAGTCGGTACGACCGAACTCGATACGAGACAACCGAATGATATGACGTGGGAGGGTCAGACCGTGCGAAAGCTCAGCTGTCCGGCAGGTAGTGTCGCGGTCGGTGTAACCTACGATTCGTTTGGTTCGACGCTTCCAAGCGACCCTGATGCGATTGACTCTATCAAGGAGCTGATTTGCGCACCGGTCGGGCAGAGCACGACACAGTCGGTAAGCTCCGGCGGAACGACCTCGGCATGTGCATTCTCAAGCAGTCGACGCTCCAGTCAGCCTTCAAGCATTCGCTCGTCGGGGCTGAGCCGATCCAGCGCGAGGAGTTTCGCTTCATCCTCTCCAGTCGATTCTTCTGCTTCCGACTCATCCGCTTCTTCTGGCGTCTCCAGTTCGGTTCGGCTCGTATGCAGCGATGAAACGAAACCACAGTGTCAGAATACTTTGATCTGCTGCCCAAGCGGCGATTGGATGTGCTGGAACTCTGATCTGGAATGTCCCGGAGAGTGTCCAAGGCAAAGCTCGCAGAGTTCACTTGCTTCCTCCCGCCGCTCGAGTGCCCAAAGCTCCGCTTGTCCGACCGGCTCCTCCTGCGTCTTCTTCTTCGAATGCACACCGTCGCAGACTGTGGGCAGCTGCTCCCAGTCCGAAGTCTGCTGTCAGATTCCTTCAAGCAGCGCTCGCTCGAGTCTCCGGAGCAGTGCAGAGTCTTCGAGACAGAGTTCCGAGATTTCGAGTGTTACGAGCTCCCGCTCTTCCACTCCTATTTCCTCAGCTTCTTCGCAATCCTCCGCCAGTTCACGGCAGAGCTCACGCCGCTCGAGTGCCCAAAGCTCCGCTTGTCCGACCGGCTCCTCCTGCGTCTTCTTCTTCGAATGCACACCGTCGCAGACTGTGGGCAGCTGCTCCCAGTCCGAAGTCTGCTGTCAGAT